>Ga0116227_10005802_pt1 | contig 25601 bp, 20 predicted proteins | sample S1TSphgellanicum_FD_89693 | JGI IMG/M metagenome (GOLD analysis project Ga0116227, IMG submission 89693) | Host-associated microbial communities from peat moss isolated from Minnesota, USA - S1T2_Fb - Sphagnum magellanicum MG | ecosystem: Host-associated > Plants > Peat moss > Unclassified... | reverse complement strand
CCCCCAGATACAGGCTTAACAATATCTACAACACTTCCAATTCTCCCCAATGAACCCGGCCGGGTATCTATAGGCGGATCTCCTCCTGGTGGATTAGTGGTTGCTGTTCCAGGATTATTTGATTTGCTGCAACCTAAAGCTGACATCCAAAAGGCCACCAGTAACACGATAAGTAATTGTTTCATAAGTTTATGTTTTAAAATATACTGGCGGAATTACACATCCGCCAGAATATTGTTTTCTAATCATCAGAATTATGGCTGATAACCAGGGTTTTGTTTAGTATTTTTATTTACTGAAATTTCTAATTCCGGGATAGGAAGTGCATATTGAGCTTGGGTTGGCAATAATGTTACTGCACCCGATACATTCACCGCATCAGCAGCTAAACGTTGTATAGGCAAGTTTCTTCTTTTTAGATCGAAAAAACGATGACCTTCAAAGGCCAGCTCTTTATAACGTTCATCCAAAATGGCGTTAATCAAAGTTGGTTTATATACGAAGGTTGCATTTACATAACCATTAATTCTGGCTGCACGTAAAAAATTCAAATCGCCGGCTGCATCTCCAGTTGATTCAGCCTCTGCTTCTGCCTTAATCAAATACATTTCTCCGGTACGGAATAATTTAATTTCTACTAAACCTGGCGCAGTAACCGGCTGTCCACCAATATATTTATTCACTAAATATTGTGATTTATTACCTGTACGGCTTGGGTCAAATTTAATATAGGCAGGGTAACGAATATCATTAACCTGATCAAAGGTGGCAATTAATTTAAACGCAGGTGCATACTGAACGATACCGCCTGTTTCACGAAAATAAAAACTGCCAACTCTCGAATCTGTAGTTCCTACACGTTTGGCAAACCAAACCACTTCGCTGCTATTAGCGTCTGTCCATAAACCCGGAAACTGTGCTTTAGTTGCCAATGGATATGCCGCAATAACTTCATTCGCATAAGTGATGGCCTCACCCCAGTTTTTTTCATACAAGGCCAATCGAGCTTGAATAGCTGCAACTGCAGTTTTGGTAATACGGGTTTTATCTGTGAATGTAGATGGAATTAGTGGCTTAGCCGCAATTAAATCTGCTTTGGCATTTGCCACAACCACTTCAAAGTTATCTCTTGCCGGGTAAGAAATTGTAGATGTTTTCATATAAGGAACACCCATAGCCCCCGTTTGGTAAGAAGTCGCATAAAAACGCAATAACTCAAAGTGAAAATAGGCACGTAAAGCCAATAACTCTCCTTTATAACGATTTGCTGTAGCAACATCTGTTCCGGTAAATGTTAAAGCATCCAAACCGGCCAATGTTCTGTTGACACGATCAATTGCTTTGTAATAATCACCGTATAATGAGGTCACTGATCCGCTACTAGGATTATATAACCACCTAAAAGCATCATTATTTACGGTACTTTCCCCAGGGAAAAAGCATTCATCAGAAATGATAGAATTTACACTAAAGGAAGTATACTCAACTAATGCATAAGCCCCAATTAAGCCCATGTTAATGTCATTTATATTCCTAAAAGCCTTATCCGGCGAGATGGAATCGGTTGGTACTAAATCTAATTTAGTACAAGAAGATGCTGTTAAAATCAATAAAGATAATATTAGCACGTATTTTTGATATATTTTATTAATCATTGCCATTTCTATTAAAAATTAACATTAAGACCTGCCGTATATGTTCTGGTATTTGGATACTGGAAAATATTTAAAGCCGCATTGTTTTCTGGATCTAAGCCTTTCCATTTGGTCCACGTAAATAAGTTCTGGCCCTGAACAAATATTTTCACCCCTTTAATGATTTTAGTTTTTTCTAAAATATGTTTAGGGATAGAATAACCAATATTTAAGTTTCTTAATCTTAAAAATGAGGCATCTTGTATATCCTTAGAGGTAAAGTTTCGTGGAATATCAAATCTTTGAAGTATAGCCTGGTCGCCACTGTCGCCTGGTTTTTTCCACCTGTTTTCCAACATCCTAACCGATTGGTTATCTGTAGCGTAACGCTGAGTCTCTGTATAGAAATCTTCATTATTCCAGCGCATTACGTTAGATACAAAAGAAAATAATGCCGACGCGGTAATGCCCTTATAATTTAATGTAGTCGTAATGCCTCCTGTAAAGGTTGGATAAAGACTGCCAGAGTTTGTAGCCGCCTGTGGAGCACCACTCCATGTTGTCGTAATGCTTCCATCCAAATTATAATATTGCGCCTCACCCGTTTGTGTATTCACGCCTGCCCAGTCCTGTGCGATATAAGTACCAACAGGGTAACCCACTTTTAAAATACGGGTATCTCCATCAGGGTAAGAATCTGCAAAATCAGTTAAATGAAGTATTTTATTTTTATTATAACCAGCATTAGCGCCTAAAGTCCAAGTAAAATCTTTTGATTTAATCACATCACCACTTACATCAAATTCTATCCCTTTATTCCTCATTTTACCTGTGGATAGGCTTAAAATAGGGAAGCCAGAAGTTGCTGATGGTGGTTGATCGACAAACATGTTACTGGTTTCTTTGTAATAGACATCTGCAGAAATACGCAATCTGTTTTTAAGCATATTTAAATCAAAGCCCACATTTGATTCGCTCACATATTCCCAATCATAATCTGCGTTTCCAGCGGCGGTAGGACGAATTCCAGTAACTCCTCCATAAGAGGTATTGGCAGTATATGTTGGCAAGTAAGTAAATTCGCTTCCAAATGGGCTTGCTGTAGTACCATAACTGGCACGGATTCTTAAATCATTAATTAAATCATTATCCTTTAAGAAATTCTCCTTTTTAACATTCCAATTGGCACCAGCCGAATAAAATCCATGCCACTTGTTAGCTGGGGCAACCCTTGTCGATCCATCATAACGATAGCTTCCTGTTAAGGTATACTTATCGTTATAAGTATACCGTGCCACACCCATAAAAGAGGTGAACAGGCTTCTAGTCTTTGATCCACCAACTGACGGCAAGTAAGCCGCAGTATTAGAAATTGCTGTAGGTGTTTCAGGCAAACGGCCATCTAAGCCAAATCCAGTATAACTAATAGAATTGAAGTTACTATATCCATATTCATAAAAGGCAGAAACTTCAAAATCATGTACTTTATTAAATACTTTTGAATACGTTAAACCGGTTGTAGAAATCAAGTTGAAGTTCCTTCTGTTTGCTTCATCTAAACGACCTTTTCCTCCGGCAGGAGATTTTGTTCCGTAGTAAGAATCGGGATTAATCCAGGCTACATCATTTGAGTTTCTATAGTCAATACCTGCCCTAGTTGTCACTTTAAGTTCCGGTAGGATCTGGTAAGCAAAAGAGGTACTGATAATGGTTTTTAACTGATCTGTTTTATTTGTTGAATTTTGGAGGCGCTCTAAGCCCTGGCTTCCCGTACGGGTATCTAAAATTGAAGATGTTTTATTTCCAAGATGAATTAATACGCCATTAACATAAGGTTGTTCATATGGTAAAGCATAATAAACAGATGCCATTGCAGAACCATTTGCGGTTCCGGCAACATTCTCCGTAAAACTTGACTGCGAATAACCAATGGATAAATTGGTGCTTCCGCTAAATTTTCCATCCTTAAAATCTAAATTACTTCTTAGCGCATACCTTTGCTGTCCGGTACGTTTTGCAACCCCTTCTTGATCATAATAATTTAAAGAGTTATAAAAACGAACTTTTTCATTTCCACCACTAATGCTCACCTGTTGCTCCTGAAATTGACCTTTTTGGAAAAACTCATCTCTCCAATCGGTATTAATCTTCCTTAAACTGTCCAAAATAAAATCAGCACGTTGACGGAATGCAGTAGTCCCATTAATATAGGTAGGATTTTTTGGTGAATAGGTCCATCCTGGTCCCAGGTTACGGTTAAAGCTAACACCAATTTCTTCTTCAAATTGCAAGCGCTGATCTGTATTCATCATCACAAAGTTCGGCCTGCTTAAATTAGAAAAACCATATTGAGAATTATAGTTAACGGCAATACCTCCTGCTTTCCCTTTTTTTGAAGTCAAAACAATTACACCATTAGATCCACGTGAACCATATAAGGCTTTTGCTGAGGCATCTTTCAATACTGTTGCATTTTCGATGTCTTCAGGATTAATGGCCTGAAAATAATTGGATTCAATTGGCACACCGTCTAGCACATATAAAGGCGAAGTTGATCCATTTAAACTACCAATACCTCTAATTACTGTAGCCGCACTTTGACCCGGTTGACCCGAGCTTGAAATCACGCTCATACCTGGTACGCGGCCCTGTAGAATCTGATCAAGAGTTAAGCCTGGTACATCGTTAATCTTTTCAGCTGACACTAAAGTTGATGCATTAGCCGATTGTGCTTTCGTATAGTTCGTATAGCCTGTAATTACAACATCTGTTAATTTACCGGCAACCAAAGAAAGGGTAATGCTGCCTAAATTTGATTTTGCCGAAACTTCTTTATCAGCATAACCAATATAAGAGATCACTAATATTGCATTTTCATCAACACCTCTTAAAGTAAAGTTTCCATTCCCATCTGTAACTGTTCCGCTTTTACCTTTAACTCTAACTGATGCACCTGGCATTGGTGTGCCGGTTTCGTCAATAATTTTACCCGAAACATCAATTGTTGCTTTTGCATTATTGGGTACCTGGGTGGTTAAGGGGGTAATTAAAATGGTATTTTCTTTAATTTCCCAACCAAATGGCTGTGATTTTAAAGTTTGTGCAAGCACCTCTTTTATTTCTGCATTTTTTAAGTTGATGCTTACAGGTTTTGATTTTTCTTGGATCAGATCTAAATCATATAAGAAAAAATAGCCAGTTTGATGCTTAATTTCCTTTAAAACCTGCTCTAAAGGAACATTTTTTTGGTTTATGCTAATTCTTTGCGAATAAGCTGATGCGCTAACCTGTACGCAGATAACTGTCATTAGAATAACAAATAGTTTCATAGCTCTAATTAGTTGTTGGTTAAGGGAATTTGTAATAAAACCACTAGGCTTTTCGGCCGTGGAATTATTACCTTTAGGGTAAAAATTCATACATTCTGTTGGGTTTAGGTGAGTTGATTATTAATTGTGGTTTGGCTTAAGCCAATATTTTATTTATTTTACATCTATTACTTTTAATTGTCTTCCTTCTTCTATTTTAAATTTTATATTACCTGTAAGCTCCAGCATGGTTAATACCTGAGATAGGTTGGCTTTCCGTGGCACCATACCATTATATCGCTTTTTCGGAACATTGGTATAATCTATTTTGATATCATACCAACGCTCTAGCTGGCTTAAAATATTTCCCAGGGCAGCATTACTAAATCTAAACTGTCCGTTTTTCCAAGCAGTTTCATCATCAGTATCTACATTATGTAATAAGCTGAAATTATTATCAATGCCCAATATCGATTGATCGCCTGGTTTAAGAATTTTAACTGAACTGCTGCTGCTTACTTTTACACTGCCTTCTAATAAAGTTGTTTTAATGGTACGGTCATCCATATACCCATTTATATTAAAGTGCGTCCCTAAAACCTCTACATCCTGCCCATGCTCATAACCGAAAGCCGGACTTGTAGTGACTATAAAGGCCATTTTTTTATTTGTTCCCTTTTGTTTAACCGAAGTGACTTCAAAATAAGCTTCGCCTTTAAGTTTTACTTTTCGTATATCACCTACAAATACTTCCGGATAGGTTAAAGAAGATGCCGCATTCAACCAAACTTTTGTACCATCAGGCAATATGATCTGATATTGACCACCCTTTGGAGTTTCTATGGTATTATAAGCAACAGAAACCGTTTGAGGTTTATTAATTATGGTGTAGATTAATTGACCGTTCTTTGTTTTTGAAATTTTTAGCCCATTTTCTTCACTAATATTACTATCTGTTTGATCGTCAAGAATAACTTTAGAGCCATTGCCTAATGTTAGTATAGCCTTATCGCCACCGGGTAAAACATCTATCGTTTTTTGCTTGGACAAAAAATTAGGCTTAATATTTTTATTTAGGGATAAATAAAGGCTACCGCAAATGAACAACATGGCCAGGATGGCTGCTGCATAACGGTAAAAAGGAATTTGTTTGTGCTCCTTTTCCGAACGGCTTATTTTAAACTGAATGGCCTTAAAATTCTCTTCTTCTAAAGCGTTTAGCTCCAATGATTCTAATGAATCGAGTATATTGCCATTTTTCCCTAGGTAATCATAATAAGATTCAACAAAAAGAATTTCTTCAGGTGTAGCCTTTCCTGCAATATATTTTTTAATAATATTTTGAAGTTCTTTCTCGTTATTATAAAGATTCATTTTCCTGCCTTTTGATATATGTACCGCAAAACAGAAAAAATCCCAAAAGAATTTTAAATATTTTTTTTAACCAGGAAAAATTTAAAAGCAGTTATTTAAAAAACATCGCACAAACTGCTGATAAAAAGACAAAAAGATGAGTTAACCGCAATTTCAAAGCATGCGATGCCCGGGTCAACTGGTTTTGAACTGTTTTTTTAGAAACGTTTAATTCAACTGAAATTTTTGCTGTATTTAAACCTTCAAAATAATGCATTACAAATATTTTTCGTCTTTTTTCTGGCAGGGCTTTAATAAAAAGCTCTATTAAACTTTTTGCTTCACGCTCCAGTATACCGGAATCAGTTTGTAAAGGGGAAATTAGATTATTTTCAAAAGCCTGTGTAAAGGCATTATTTTTGGGTGCCCGGCTTATTTGCTTCAATATTTGAAAACGTACTGCTGTATGTAGGTAGGCAAGAGGTTTTTCTAAATCAATTTCTGCTCTTCTTTTCCATAAATCAGTGAAAACATTCTGTATAATATCCTGGCACTTTTCTTTTTCGGGCAGGCGTTTATAGGCTGCGTTATAAAGCTCGGCCCAATAAAGCTTGTAAATTTCAGAAAAAGCATGCCCATCTCCTTCTTTTAGTAAGGCAAAAAGTAGATTTACATTTTCACTTTTAGCTGAAGATTTCAATGATATTATAGTTTGGGGAACCCAAACATAATCATTTTTATTAAATTTTGTTTATCCCAACGGATGAGAACTGTAAATCATAAAGCTTTTTGTAGTAACCGTTTAGCTTTAACAGTTGCTGATGAGTACCTTTTTCCTTAATCTCGCCTTTATCCAGTACAATAATCAAATCGGCCTTTTGGATCGTGGATAAACGGTGTGCAATGACTACTGAAGTGCGTCCCTCCATTAAATTATCAATCGCTTTTTGTATTAAAATTTCAGTTTCAGTATCCACAGAAGAAGTTGCCTCATCAAGCACTAAAATGGAAGGATTATGCACTAAAGCCCTGATGAATGAAATTAACTGAGCCTGTCCTGCCGATAAAGTGGCACCTCTTTCCATTACATTGTACTGATAGCCACCTGGCAACCGTTCAATAAAATCATGCGCACCAACCTTTTTTGCTGCTGCAACTACTTCTTCAATCGTAATTAGTGGATTATTTAATGTGATGTTATTTAAAATCGTGTCTGAAAACAAAAATACGTCCTGCAGTACCGTTGCAATATGACTCCTCAAGTAATCAAGTTCAAAATCTTCAATCTTAATTCCATCAACCGTAATTTCTCCCTTTTGTATTTCGTAAAAACGGTTCAAAATATTAATGGTTGATGATTTACCTGCACCTGTTGCGCCTACCAATGCAACTGTTTGTCCGGCTTTAACCTCAAATGAAATATCTTTAAGTACATAGTTTACCTGTTGTGGAAGTTGATTTTCTTTTTCAATGAGATCTTCATTATACGTAAACCACACATTTTTAAACTCAATATTTCCTTCTAATTGTTCTGGCTTATTTTTCCCATTATTTGGCGTACTTTCATCTGTATCTAAAACTTTAAATACACGCTCGGCACCAACCATTCCCATCTGTAAGGTGTTAAATTTATCGGCCAATTGCCTTATTGGTGTAAAAACCATACCCAGATACATAATAAACTGGGTAATTGTTCCAGGCGTTACATCAAGTGGTTTTGCTAGAATACTGCGTGATCCATACCAGATCAATAAACCCAATGACATAGCCGAAATAAGCTCTACAACTGGAAAAAAAATAGAATAATACCAGTTTGAACGGATATTGGCATCACGATGGCGTTTATTAATGGTATAAAACTTTTTGTACTCCTGATTTTCACGCGCAAAATATTGAATAATGGCGACTCCGGTAATGTGCTCCTGCAAAAAGGTATTCAAATTAGAAACCTCATTTCTAATTTCCTGAAAAGCAATTTTAATTGCTTTTTGAAATTTACGGGTAGCCATTATTAATAAGGGGATAGGCAAAAGTATCACTAAACTCAGCTCCCAGTCTGTGTAAAACATCACGCCAACAATTACAACAACCTGCAGCGTATCTCCAATCATTGAAATCAACCCTTCTGAAAAAATATCAGAAATGGTTTCAAGATCAGAAACGGTACGGGTGATCAACTGCCCAATAGGAGTCCTATCAAAGAATTTAAGTTTTAGTTTAATAATATGATTAAAAACATTAATTCTTAAGTCGCGAATGACCGACTGTCCAAGGGTATTTGTCAATAAAGTGTGGCTGTACTGAATAAGCGTTTGCAACATCAACATGAACAGCATTAAGATAGTCATATTAAGCAAGCCCCTATATTTTCCTGTCAATATATAGTGGTCTAAGGTATATTTAATTAAAAATGGCCTTACCGGCGAAATCACAGCCAGCAGAATAGTCAATAGGACCGACCAAATAAAAATGCCACGGTAAGGCCTCACATATTGAAAAATACGTTTTAGTAATCCCGTGTTATATACATCGCCTGTTATTGCCATTTTTATAATTTAGAGCATACAGTTAGGGTTAAATCTCCATTCACTATGCACAAGTTTAAATAGTATAAAGCAAATCTGTAAAGCAGGGGCTAAACTTCACCTTACATCATTAGCCTTTAAGTATGGATAGTCTACCTTCACTAAATATAAACCACAGGCTGGCACCGATTGGCCAGCTTTGCTGCGGTTTTTACTTTCTATTATTTTTTTAAAATCGTCTTTGTTAATTTCTTTTTTCCCCACACGCAACAGCGTCCCCACAATTGCCCTAACCATATTTCTTAAAAATCGATCGGCCTTTATATAAAAAACTATACTGCCCTCCTGCGCTTCAAAAAAAGCTTCGTTAATTTTACAATTGTTGGTAAACGTTTGTGTATTTGATTTACTGAAGCAGGAAAAATCACTAAAATTTAACAGTTCTAACGCAACTTGGTTCATCAAACCAACATCAAGTTTATCTTTAATGAGCCAAGACCTATTGAGCTTAAAAGGATTTTTTTCAAAATGAATGTAATATTTGTAAGCTCTGGCAGTTGCATCAAACCGGGCATGTGCTTCATTTTCAACTTCGATCACTCTATGAACAGCAATTTGATAAGGTAATAATGCATTTATTCCGGAAACTGACGACAAAACCTTTGCAGACTCCAGATTTACGACATCAAAATGAGCAAAAAACTCAGTCGCATGAACACCTGTATCTGTACGGCCACAACCCACCGTTTCAATAGACTGCCTAAAAAATATAGACATAGCTCGGTCTAACAATTCCTGAACAGTTATTGCATTTGGCTGAGTTTGCCAGCCATGGTATAGGCTGCCATCATAAGAAAGCTGTATGAAATATCTTCTTTTATTCAAATCGATGCAAAAATACTTTTTCCTTTTATTAGATCATCCTGTAAAATGGAATTAAATATATATTTGTATAATTTATTAAATTAACATGATACAAAGAATACAAACAATTTGGCTTTTATTGGCAACCGCTACTTTAATTTTAATGTTGTTTTTACCTATTGCGACAAAAGAATTAACTGGGTCTGAAATATCTGTTTATACTAAAGGATTAATTGAAAGCCATAGCTTAAAACAAGAAACAGAGGCTTATACTCCATTTTACCCATTATTTATGACCAATATTGCTTTAGTATTAATTTGCTTTATTAATATTTTTAACTTTAAAAAAAGAAATCTTCAAAAACGAATTGTAGTGGTTTCTATTTTACTTATTGGGGGCTTTGCGTTTTGGTGCAGTGTATATGCAAAGAAAATTCCAAACGGTATAGAAGGTGCAAATTTTGGCATTGGAGCTTACCTTCCTGCTTTGGCCATCCTATTTTGTGTTTTAGCCATTTTTGGCATTAATAAAGACGAAAGGTTAATCCGCTCGGCCGAAAGGTTGAGGTAATTCACAGATAAATCACATTATGCCCGTTCTCAAATGAAAAAAATCCTATTGCTAACCTCAAGTATTATTTTTTGCAACTATGTTTTTGGACAGGATGGCAACAGCTCTACAAAAGATACCTTCTTAAAATCTGGCGCTGAAACGGCATGTAAATGTATAGACTCTATTCGGATGAACAATAGAGAAAAAGATGAAATTACCCAGGAAATTAATAAATGCATTAATAAAGAAATTACGGCTTATCAAATAGCGGAAAAACTCACCAATCTAGATTATTTAAGAAGTATTGCAAAGGAGAAAGGTGGTAAGAAGCAGATCGACATCACAATTAGTACTGATGTAAACTCAAATACTTATAAAAAATATTACTATGATATGGAAAGGTATTTGATGGAGAACTGCAATGCTCTGAAAAAAAAGTTAGCCACCAACGATAAAGAAAATGATTATTCCTTTTCAAAAGATCCAAAAGCTTTAGAATTCTATGAAAAGGGTATAAATGAAATGGCAAAAGAAAATTACACCTCTTCTATTGACTATTTTGAAAAAGCATTAAAAATAGATTCTAAATTTGCTTTTGCCTACGATAACATTGGTATTTCCTATAGAAAATTAGGAGATTTCGACAAAGCAATTGAGGCCTATGAAAAATCACTTCAAATAGACCCTAAGGGCCAAATGCCACTTCAAAACATTGCTGTGGCCTATCAATATAAAAAGGATTATGCAAATGCCATCAAAAATTATGAAAAACTGGCAGAAATAGATCCTAAAAATCCTGAAATTTATTACGGTATTGGCCAAATATGCACCCTTTACCTTAGGGATTATGAAAAGGCCCTGAACAATCTGTGCAAGGCTTATAATATATATTCAAGCCAAAAATCAGCCTATAGAACAGATGCCGAAAACCTTATTGGAACAGTATACGCAGAAATGAAAAAAGCAGGCAATGAACAAAGGTTTTATGAGATTTTAAAAGAAAATAAAATCAACGTAAATTAATCATTAAATTCAATTTCGCTTTAACATTCAATACCCTTTTAGCTGATAAAGCAATCTGCTTTTAAACTGATTCATCACTAGGTTTCCATCATTAAAATTCTATTTTTTTATTACATTCCTAATTTTCAAATAATTACACCAAAAAACTATTTACCTGACAATCTGTAAAATACAAATAATTAACTGTACCTTTGCGGCTTAATAAATAAATAAAAGACGAATGACAAACCCATTTAAAGTATTGGGGATAAGTGATGACGTCGTTAATGCCGTAAAGGACCTTGGATTTGAAAACCCAACTCCTATTCAGGAACAAAGTATTCCTGTACTGTTAGAAGGCACTAATGATTTTGTTGGTTTGGCCCAAACAGGAACAGGAAAAACAGCCGCATTTGGTTTGCCGCTGTTAGAACTAATTGATTTTAAAAGCAATAAGCCACAGGCATTAATTTTATGCCCAACCCGTGAGCTTTGCCTACAAATTACTAACGACCTTAAAAACTTTTCTAAAAACACGGCTAATGCTAATGTTGTTGCCGTTTACGGCGGTGCAAGCATTATGCCACAGCTACGTGAAATACGCCAAGGCGTACAAATTGTAGTGGCCACGCCCGGCCGTATGTTGGATATTATTGGCCGTAAAGCCATTGATTTTTCTAGCGTAAAATTTGTTGTGCTTGATGAGGCCGATGAAATGTTGAACATGGGTTTCCAAGAAGACATTAACGAAATTTTATCAACTACACCTGAGGACAAAAAAACTTGGTTATTCTCGGCTACTATGCCTGCAGAAGTTCGCCGTATTGCTAAAAAATACATGAACGAGCCTGTAGAATTAACTATGGGCACCAAAAATACAGGTAATGTAAATATTGAGCACGAATATTATATTGTTCGTGCACGTGATAAATATGCCGCCTTAAAACGTATTGTTGATTTTAATCCCGAAATTTTTGCTGTTGTATTTTGTAAAACTAAATTAGATACTCAGGATGTTGCCGAGCATTTAATTAAAGATGGCTACAATGCTGATGCTTTGCACGGCGACCTTTCTCAACAACAACGGGATAAAGTTATGCAACGTTTCCGTGAACGCAATATGCAATTATTAATTGCTACTGATGTTGCTGCACGTGGTATTGATGTAAATAACGTAACACACGTAATTAACTATGCTTTACCTGATGAAATTGAAAGTTATACCCACCGTTCTGGCCGTACTGGCCGTGCCGGTAAAACTGGTATCTCCATTTGTATCATCAACTCTAAAGAAGTTGGCAAAATCCGTCAGCTGGAACGCATTATTGGCAAACAATTTACCAAAGCCGAGTTGCCTACCGGATTTGATGTTTGCGAAAAACAATTATTCTCTTTAGTGCATAAAGTACATAACGTTGAAGTAAACACTGAACAAATTGATCAGTATATTCCACGTATTATGGATGAATTTGCTGAATTATCAAAAGAAGAAGTAATTAAACGTTTTGCATCTTTAGAGTTTAACCGCTTCTTAGATTACTACTCTAAAGCACCTGATTTAAATGCAGCTGTTGCTGATGACCGTAACGAACGCGATCGTGTTCGGGGCAATAACAGAGGCAGCGAAGGTTACACCCGTTTGTTCATCAACTTAGGTTCTGTAGATGAATTTACACGTGGAGATATGTTATCGTTCATTTGCAACAATGGTAAAATTGGTGGCAAGAGTGTTGGTAAAATAGATTTAAAAGGCGTTTTCTCTTTCTTTGAAGTAGAAGATGATGTAGCTGAAAAAGTTTTCGAAGGCTTTAAAAATGTTGAATACAAAGGCAGAAGCGTACGTATCGAAAAAAGCGGAGATGGTGGTCGTGACGGAAGTGATGGCAGACCAAGACGTGATGGCGGTGGCGAAAGACGTGGTGGCTTTGGCGGTGAAAGAAGAAGTGGCGGTGGAGATAGACGCAGTAGTGGCGGTTTTGGTGGCGACAGAAGAAGTTCTGGCGGTGGCGAAAGACGTGAAGGCGGAAACAGCGGTGGTGGATTCAGAGATTTTTCTGGCCGTAAACGCGAAGACCGTGGTGGCAACACTGGTGGCGGACGCAGAGAAGGTGGTGCTGGAAGACGTGAAGGCGGAGAAGGCAGAAAAAAATGGTAATTTAAAATCCAAATATTTTCAAAAGGCGGTTTCGAAATTTCGAAACCGCCTTTTTTTATACCAAAACCCCCACATAAATCGTCAGCAAAACATGCTAATTTTGATGGTAACGTTTTATCATTTTCTAGCCTGCAACACCCTAAAAATTAAATCGGCAGCTAATTTAGCCGTGCGGTTATCGATGTCAAATGCTGGATTTAACTCTGCTACATCAACACTTTGCAATTTAGGATGGCTGATTATTTCTTTAAATACCGATAAGAAAGTATGATCGGGCACTAAACCATTAAAAGCCAACGCACTCACTCCAGGTGCATAAGGTGCGGCAAACGCATCCAAATCAAGGGTTAAATAAATAGAATCTACCTGATCCAAGAAATTCTGAATCTGATTCTTAATCTTACCTAAGTTTTGGGAATAAAAATCTTCAGCTAAAACATACTGAGCACCACATTTTTCGGCTGTTTTAAATAATGCTTTTGTATTACTAATGGGCTGTATGCCCAAAGCCAAATAATGAAACTCAAAATTATTTTGAACAGAATCCTGATAAATTTGATAAAAGCCAGTGCCCGAATTCGGTATACCCAATACAGGTTCTCGAATATCGAAATGTGCATCGATATTAATAATGCCTATCTTCTTTTGTGTAACCTTACGAATACCACTAAAATGACCATAAGTAATTTCGTGACCACCACCCAATAAAATGGGGAAAGCACCTTTTTCTAAAATAACACTTAGCGCCTGACCAAGCTGTAATTGTGCTTCTTCTAAATTTTCATTATTGCAACAAATATCTCCAATATCAACCAAGTTAATTTTATCATCAAAATGCACAGGTAGGTTAGCCAATACTTTACGTAAGGCTAAAGGCCCTTCTTTAGCACCTAGTCTACCTTGATTTCGTTTTACACCCTCATCGCAAGTAAAACCTAAAAATACCACGCTATTTTCAAAATTCTCTAACGTTGTAATTGATTTGCAGGAAATTACCTGATGCCACCTTAAAAACTCCGCATCCGTTCCGTCAATTCTACCGCTCCAAACATTTGGATTAGGCTCTATATAATGATTATTGTTTATCATATTTTAATTTCTTTATATCTTGACTTCTTTATATCTAATACTGCGACTGGCTAAGCCTGAACAAAGAATCCACGTTTTACTTTCCCGGCCTAACAAATTTTTCGGGATGCACAGTACAAGCCAAACCATCTGCTTCAAAAGAAAAATTTTCAGCATTCATAATTCATCCTATTTTTAAGGAAATAATTGTGCTATAATAGCATCATCCACCAAATTCGCTTTGGTAACCTGCAAAGCAGGTGTGCGCTTCAATTCGGTTTCTATAGCCTGTTGGGCTTCTTTATTTCTGGCCCAGGCTCTTCTTGCAATGCCGTTATTTACATCAAAGAAAAGCATGTTTTTCAGTTTTACACTGGTTTCTTCGCTCCCATCTAACACCATCCCAAAACCACCATTTATGACTTCACCCCAGCCTACACCTCCGCCATTATGAATAGATACCCAGGTTGCCCCTCTAAAACTATCGCCAATTACATTATGTATAGCCATATCAGCAGTAAAACGACTTCCATCATAAATATTACTGGTTTCGCGATAAGGAGAATCTGTACCACTTACATCATGATGATCGCGTCCTAAAACCACTGGAGCTGTTAAATCACCATCCTGAACGGCCTGGTTAAACCGCTCTGCAATACGCATCCGCCCAATGGCATCAGCATACAAAATACGGGCTTGCGATCCCACCACCAAACGATTTTCTTCTGCAGCTTTTATCCATTGAATGTTGTCTTCCATCTGTTGGATAATTTCATCAGAAGCCAACAATTTCAAATCTTCTAAAACTTCTAGGGCCAGTTGATCGGTTTTCTTTAAATCTTCGGTTTTTCCTGATGTACAAACCCAGCGGAAAGGTCCGAAACCATAATCGAAACACATTGGCCCCAAAATATCCTGCACATAAGATGGATATTTAAAAGTTATGTTATCCTCTGCAAAAACAGCTGCACCTGCCCTACCCGATTCTAACAAAAAAGCATTCCCATAATCGAAGAAATATGTACCACGTGCAGTATGTTTATTAATCGCATCGGCATGTCTCACTAAGGATCGTTGGACTTCAACTTTAAACTGTTCTGGATCATTGGCAATCATTTCATTGGCCTTTTCGAAAGCAATATCAACTGGGTAATAACCACCCGACCAAGGATTATGCAAAGAAGTTTGATCAGAACCTACCGTAATGGCAATATTTTCGGCATAGAAATTCTCCCAAACCTTAACTACATTACCCACATAAGCAATAGAAACGGTTTCTTTAGCAGCAATAGCTTCCCGAACTCGATTAACCAACTGATTTATATCATCAATTAACTCATCAACCCAACCTTGTTGGTGACGTTTTTCTGCTGCAGCAGGATTAACTTCTGCACAAATGGTAATGCAACCCGCAATATTGCCTGCCTTTGGCTGTGCACCACTCATACCACCTAAACCCGAAGTTAAAAACACTTTCCCTTCAATATTTTCGCCAGTTTTTAAATGCTTGCGAAAAGCATTCATCAAAGTTATGGTTGTACCGTGCACAATGCCCTGCGGACCAATGTACATGAACGAACCAGCCGTCATTTGTCCATATTGCGTTACGCCCAAAGCATTAAAACGTTCCCAATCATCTGGTTTAGAATAATTCGGAATCATCATGCCGTTGGTCACCACCACGCGAGGCGCATTTTTAGAAGATGGAAACAGCCCCATAGGATGCCCGCTGTACAGATGCAAAGTTTGCTCATCTGTCATCTTCGCTAAATATTTCATAGTAAGCAGATATTGTGCCCAATTCTGAAAAACAGCGCCATTACCACCGTAAGTAATTAATTCATGCGGGTGTTGCGCCACTGCCGGGTCTAAATTATTTTGCACCATTAACATAATGGCTTGTGCTTGTTTACTAACCGCCGGATATTCTGAAATCGGTCTTGCATACATGGCATAAGCAGGACGAAAACGGTACATATAAATACGACCATACATTTTTAGCTCTTCTAAAAATTCAGTGGCCAATTCTTGGTGCCAATTTTTAGGAAAATAGCGCAAAGCATTACGTAAAGCCAATTTTTCTTCATCTTTGGATAAAATTACTTTTCGTTTTGGTGCATGGCTTACTGAATCATCGTAAGCTTGTTTAGCAGGTAAAACATTGGGTATACCTTGTAAAATTTCTTCTTTAAACGTGTTCATATTACCCCTTTCTGTTAAAAATATTATTTCCGTTTTTATACACCAATATTGGCTGTAAACTGCCTTGTAAATAAGTTATATTTTGATAATTATCTGTTTCATAAACTACAAAATCGGCCAGCATACCTTGCTCTAACCTACCCCTATCCTGTAGCCCCAATGCTTTTGCCGCGCGAAAAGTGATGGCCGATAATACTTCGGCATTGGACAATTTTTCCATTGTAGCCAAAATACTTGCCGAACCAATTAAATTACCCATTGGTGCCGAACCCGGATTCCAATCGGTAGCAATAGCCAAACATGCACCAGCATCTAATAATTTACGGGCAGGCGTAAAAGCACAACCAATACCTAAAGAAGCTGCAGGCAAAGCCACTGCAACTACATCAGCGTTTGCAATTAAATTAATTTCTGTTTCTGTTGATGCCTCTAAATGATCGGCACTTAAAGCCCCTAACTCTACAGCCAGTTTAGAACCAGAAGTAGTAAACTGATCGGCATGAATAGTAATATCAAAACCCATTTCTTTCGCTTTATGGAAATATGGTTTGGTTTGTTCGGCACTAAAAGCACTTTTCTCTACAAATGCATCAATACGGTTGCTCAATTTTTCTTTTTTTAAAATAGGGAACAATTGATCTGCTATTTCTTTAAGATAATCTTCTGCCGAGCCACTATAATCTTTAGGCAACATATGCGCTGCCAAACAGGTTGCAATTAAATCAACTTCTGTTTTATTATTAGCCGAATGGATTGCCCTTAACATTTTTAATTCTTCTGCAATACTTAAACCATAACCACTTTTTACCTCAACAGTGGTAATACCTTGAGCTAATAACGCTTCCGTTCGATTTATGGTTAACTGTATTAAATCTTCAATGGAACAATCGCGGGTATGTTTTACCGTACTCCAAATGCCACCGCCAGCTTCGGCAATTTCTAAATAGCTGCTCCCTGCATTGCGCATGGCAAAATCATTGGCTCTGTTACCGCCAAAGGCAATGTGCGTATGGCAATCTATAAAACTTGGCAGGCAAACCGAATCATAAGTTATTTCTGTAATTTCAGCCTGTGGTTGCTCAGCTTTTAAAGCATCGAAATTGCCAACGGATTTTACTTTTCCGTTTACAATGTATATTCCAGCCCGGCTGATGATTTCTAATTCATCATCCTTTAAAGTGCCTTTTAAAGCTAAACCACGTAGGGTAAGCAATTGCTTAAATGGACCAATTAGTTTTTCCACAGCCATAATTAAAATTCTTCAAAATATTCAGCGTCTGTACCAACATAAGGTAAACTCAATTCAGTAGCCGTTTTTTTGGCTACATTAATTAAAGCACCAGATTTTATCAATTGCATAGCCGATTCTAAAATATCTTCCATCGTTTGATCTTCTTCAACATGGGCAATATGTTTACGAACATGTGCGTGAATGGCTTCTACAACTGGAGTAGAACACAAAGGCTTATGAAAATCCATCGCCTGTGCGGCGCAAATTAATTCGATGCTTAAAATCTTGTCTACGTTATCTAAAACCTGCAATAGTTTTCTGCCCGATATAGAACCCATACTCACGTGGTCTTCTTGCCCCAATGAAGTTGGAATACTATCGGCACTTGCCGGGAAGCATAAACCTTTGTTCTCACTTGCCAGAGCTGCTGTAGTGTATTGCAAAATCATAAAGCCCGAGTTTAAACCCGTAGCTTTTAACAACAGCTTGGGTACATTGGGCGTATCTCCTTCTAAAGAAAGATAAACCCTTCTATCCGATATATTCCCCAATTCAGAAACAGCCAAAGTTGCATAATCTAATGGCATCGCAATGGGCTGTCCATGAAAACTTCCGCCACTAATGGTCAATTCGGCATTAATAATAATTGGATTATCGGTTACCGCGTTAATCTCTGTTTCTATAATTTCTTTAAAATGAAGCCAAGCATTTCTTGATGCGCCATGCACTTGCGGAATACAGCGCAGAGAATACGGATCTTGTACGCGCGAACAATTTTTATGAGAATTAACAATTTCAGATTCTTTTAATAAATTAAACAAAGTTGAAGCCACAAATACATTTCCTTTATAGGGACGTAATTGATGCAGCTCCGCAAAAAACGGTTTTATTGATCCATTTAATCCTTCTAGCATCATCGCTGCAATTAAATCGGCATTGCTCATTAGCCTGTGCATTTCTACAACAGCCTTAACCCCATGCGCAGCCATAAATTGTGTCCCGTTAATTAAAGCTAAACCTTCTTTTGCGCCCAATGCAACGGGCTCTAAATTATACTGTTTTAAAACTTCTGCTGCTTTAACGGTTTTACCTTGATAAAAAACTTTCCCTAAACCTATTAAAGGCAAAAACAGATGTGACAATGGCGCTAAATCGCCCGATGCACCTACAGAACCTTGTTTAGGCACAACCGGAATCACATCATTTTCTATATGCCAAAGAATACGTTCTACTGTTGTTAATTGCACTCCCGAAAAACCTTTGGCCAAAGCATGCACTTTTAAAATCATCATGAGTTTGGAAAGTTCTTGATCAATAGGTTCGCCTAGGCCTACCGCATGACTTTTTAAAATATTTTCCTGCAATTTTCGCGTATCGGCAGCATCAATCAAAGTAGTGCACAGTGGGCCAAAACCAGTGTTGATTCCGTAAACCGTTTTGCCAGAATCGACTATTTTTTGCACATAAGATGCGCTTTGCTTAATCTTAAATATAGTATTTTCGGTTAATACACCTTTAATTTCGGCTTTTGCAATAGATATTGCGATGGAACTTGTTAAATTATCTTCACCGTATTGGAATGTTTCCGATTTCATAATATTGTTTTTATTATTTTACAAGTTATAAGGAGATGTTTCGCTCCTCAGCAAGACAAATTTGGCTAGGTATTACCAATAAATTCTCTTTAATAATTTTGCTTTTACCCAAATTTACAGCATATATTTGATAACTATTGATACCAATTATATCAATAAATAATGCGCATGAATTATCAAATAGAATTTCGTCATCTTCAATATTTTAAAGCAGTAGCCGAAGAATTACATTTTAGAAAAGCTGCTGAGCGCCTGTTTATTACCCAGCCTGGCTTAACTCGTCAAATCAAACAGCTGGAACAGCTCTATGGGGTACAGCTCTTTGAACGTGGGAACCGATATGTACGTTTAACGGCTGCAGGCACATTTTTAAAAAAGGAAGCAGATGCCTTATTCAATCAGTTGGGCAACATAGAAAACCAGTTGCTAAAAATTGCCGAGGGCAAACTTGCGGAACTCAAGCTAGGATTTATTGGTTCTGCAGTACAACTGATTTTACCCCAATTACTCGCTACAATAAAACATGATCATCCAAACATTGACATTAGCCTACAAGAACTTTCCAACGAAGCTCAGCTGCAGCTGTTGCATAAAAATGAACTTGATTTTGGTTTTGTAAGAAACTACCTGCCACAGGATGAACTGCAGCACATTAATTTAATTGAAGAAAATTTTGCTTTGGTCATTCCAAAAAACTATTCCATAAACTTAAGTAAGCCGATTTCCCTTACCGATTTTAAGAGTATGCCCTTTATTTTGTTCTCTAAAGATTACGGTTCTTCCTATTACAATATGGTGATGAGCATTTTTGCAGATCATGGCTTTAAGCCTACCATTGCTTTACGTACCGTAAATGCATTAACGATATTTAATTTAGTTGAACAGGGCTTGGGAATAGCGATTGTACCGGCATCCTTAAAAAAAGGATATGATATGCAGGTACAGTTTGCCGAGCTCAACCAAATCCCCCAGCGCACTACCATCTCAGTTGTTTGGAACGAAAACAATCGAAATCCCGGCATTCCACATTTACTGCAAGCAATCCAAAAAATTTTAAAGACCAACCTCAAATAGCTAAAAACTTTCAAAAGCTTATCTCCAACAACATACTTTATATCATTATAAAACGATTAGAAATATGATTAAAAAGTAAAATAATTATTCTGCTTTAACAATATTGTTAAATTGCACTACTTTCGCAATGTATGCAGGCAAAATATATTTCTTATCAAGAAACCGGTTCTTTTTCCAAGCTGGTTTTAGATTATATAAATAACGAAGAAAGGCTTTCTGCTTTCTACAGTTACAGGCCTGATATGGCAGGCCTTGCCGAAGCCATTGCACACCGAAATTTCTCTGGTGAACGGAATACACTGGTTCAGGTATTGAAGCAGCAGTACGAACAGTTACAGCCCAACAAATCTGTGCTTAAAAACATTGATCTCTTAGCACAGGAAAATACATTTACCGTAACAACTGGTCATCAGTTAAATTTATTTACCGGTCCGTTATATTTTATTTACAAAATTGTCACGGCTATTAATCTGGCAATAGAACTTAAAATTGCTCATCCTGATAAAAACTTTGTTCCTGTTTATTGGATGGCTACAGAAGACCATGATTTTGATGAAATTAACCATGTAAGTGTAGATGAAAAAAATATCAGCTGGATACAAAGTACAAATGGAGCTACGGGCCGTTTGAGCACAAAAACAGTTGTTGCTGCCGTAATGGCCTATAAAGGCTATTTGGGTGTATCAAAAAATGGGAAACACCTCGCAAAGCTAGTTGAACAGGCTTATCTTAAACATGATAACCTTGCTGATGCCACCCGTTTTTTAGTGAACAAGCTTTTTGAAAAATATGGACTGGTGATTGTTAATGCAGATGATATTGCTTTAAAGGCACAATTTTCAAATATAATTACAGCTGATATTATCCAACAAAACAGCGCTAAACTTATTGATAAAACTTCAGAAAAACTGGAACATGCAGGATATCAAACACAGGTTAACGGGCGCGACATCAATTTCTTTTATTTAAAAGACCACCTGCGCGAGCGCATTGTTTTTCAAAACGGACAATATCTTGTAAACCGCACTGAGATTATTTTTACTGAGGCGGAACTAAAAGCAGAAATTAAGGCACACCCTGACCGGTTTAGTCCAAATGTAGTCATGCGCCCACTCTATCAGGAAGTAATTCTACCAAACATTGCTTATATCGGTGGCGGTGCTGAAGTTGCTTATTGGATGCAACTCAAGGCGAATTTCGACTTTTATCAAATTTCCTTTCCGGTATTGCTTTTGCGCAACTCGGCATTATTGATAGATCAGCGCAGTGCTCAAAATTTATACCGTTTAGGTTTCGCGCTTGAAGATGTCTTTTTACCTGCCGAAGAACTTAAAAACATTTGGGTTAAAAAAAATTCAACTGCTCAATTGAGCTTAGCTGATGAAACCCGTGCCATTAACAGCATCTTTGATCAGATGAAGTTAAATGCTTATAAAATAGATAAAACGCTTGCTGTGTCTACTGATACGGCTAGGCAAAAAACCAACCGCCTGCTCTGCAATTTAGAAAAAAAACTGTTCAGAGCTGAAAAACGTAAACATGAATCAGCACTTCAGCAAATTGAGCATGTTAAAAAAAGGCTTTTTCCTAATGGTACACTTCAGGAGCGAATTTTAAATCTCGCCCCTATGTATGTAAATTATGGAGAAGATTTTCTTTCTTCTCTAATAGAGAATTTTGAGCCTTTAGGGGGTGATTTCACCATCTTATTGCCTTAATTATTTTTTGCAAGATCTAAAGGCTAAGGGTTTAGCTCAATTTAAATATTCAGTTGCAAACATTTACTTTTTCATAACCCTGCATCTCAAAAACAGCCAGCTTGCTCAATAAATTATAGTGTAAAACACCAAATAGGTTGATGAGGCCGTCACTGTTTTTACCTTCTATACAAACACTTTCTTTAACAACTTCGCGCTTTTGTGATTCCTGATTGGCAAATATGACTTGTTCATCTTTAATTACTAAATCCTTTGCATCAATTCTAAACTGATTTAACAAAGAAATAAAATTCTGGCCCTTAAGCAATAATTCTTTAAAGTTCATAGCAGTAGGTATTTGATTAGAAATTAGATTAAAGCAATTATTAATCCAAAACCCTTAAAAAGAACATAATGTTAATAAATTACAATAACCTGTAGCCCAAACCAATAGTAAACAGGTTAAGCTTGGTTCCAGGGTAACCGGATTTATTTATTTTTGATAAACCAAGTTCATACCTAACGTCGAAATTGATCTTTTTAATGTCCAGTCCGGCACCAAACTGCCAGGCAACAGCCTGATTTTTAAAATCAGCCCTAAAAACAGTTGAAGCCGCCTGACTAAAACTTTGGTGGTCATCTAAAATAAAGGAGAAAGCAGGCCCTGTGTTTAAACGTACACCAACACCCGCAGCCCCGAACTTAGTGCCTACCAATAAAGGTACATCTAAACTGGTAAAGCGCACTTCATTCACATAACCTGTTTGATCACTAACTAAATTGGCTTTTTTGCCCGACAGGTATAGCTCTGGCTGAAAAAAGATTCCGGCAGCACCTAACCTTGCCCACAGCCCTCCATAAAATCCAGTTCTATTGTCACTGCTAAATGTATTCTCTGAATCAAATTTAGAAAAATTTGCCCCTGCTTTTATTCCCAGTTGAAAACTGGGCAAAATCTGTGCATTTACCGCTACACTAAATAAAAGGCACACTACAATAAAAAGTAACCGTTTCATATGTTGGGAATAAAATTTATTTAATAACATCATTAATGTTTTGTTGCTCCTTTAGGGCATCAACATTATTTTTATCAGCAAAGGTGTCCGTTTTATCGGCAAAGTACTGTAGAATACCAGAAATAGTATCTAAATTATCTGCTACCCGCTGATGCATATCTGGCAAATCCTTTTCTAGGCGTTTATCTCCAAGCTCTATATTATCAACTTCAATCTTTCCGATTTTTTGAATAAGGGCCTGCTGTGAATGCTGCAAATCTTCCAGTTCACGTACAATTTTTTCCATCAATTCAAACTTCTTTAACGTATTCATAGGTGCTTATTTTATAATTAATACTATGAATATTAACCCTAAACAACTCGATTTGTTTTATTTTAATCCTTAATATTAGTTTTTAACAAAAACAACTAATAACTTAGTTTAAAATCAAACCACTAAAAAATTTCTTGTCCTTGCCTTAATTCTATTCGCACATTATACTGCTGTTGCACAAAATACAACAGCTATTGACAAAGACCGTTTGTTCGATTTTTATCAAACTCAGCGGTATGGAGATGCCGCACTGTATTTACAAGGTATTTATGGTTATGATCCTGATGATTTTAAAGCGCTCAATCAACTTGCCTATTGCTATTATATGGCTGGGGATTATGTACAATCCGAAAAATTTTATTACAAAGCATATCAGCAACAGCCACAAAATTTGCCCATACTTTTTAGTTTGGCCAGTATTAATGGTAAAAGAGGCAACACGGAAAAAGCAAAACTTTTCTATACCGAAATCATTAAAATAGACAGCAATAACTTCAATGTGTATAAACAGCTGGCTAATTTATTTCAGCTCCCAACAGATAGCCTGAAAATGATTTATTTAAATAAGGCCAACAAAATTAATTCTGCAGAAGGTGATGTAGCAATTGATCTGGCTAATGCTTACTCAAAACTCAAGAATAATGAAAAGGCATATTCCATATTAAATACCGCTATTTTGGCCGACACTGATAACTTAATTTTACAAAAAGCAAAATTGCCAATTGCCAATCAACTTCATAAATATAGTGAAGTCATTTATATAGGAGAAAAACTGCTGCAAAACGGAACAGATGCCGCGGTATTAAAAGATGTAGCGAGCGCATATTACTATTCTAAGAAATATCAAAAAACAATAGCCTTATTTAATCAACTGGAAAAAATGGCTATGCAAAATGAAAGCACTTTGTACTATACAGCAATAAGCTACAGACACTTAAAAAACGATGATATGGCCACTGCTTATGCTAAAAAAACAATTGAAGAAGGCATCTCTGAAAATACATCAGATTATTATTTACTGCTGGGTTTAATTTATCAGGAAAACAATCAATTAAACTCTTCTAACCTGGCCTATAAAAAAGGATTACAGTTTAAGAAAAATGCTGTGCTTTATTACAGATTGGCCGTTTTATATGACACCAAGCTCGTTCAGCCCAAAAATGCCTTGATTTACTATATGCTTTACCTTAAAAACAAACCTGATGCAAAGCAGTATCAAGAGGAAATCGAATATGCTAAAAACCGGATAATATATTTAAAAAAACCATCAGTTTAGTGCTTCAAAAACAGGCTTGACATCACTCCAAAACTCATCCAGTGTAATCATTCTGGATTTGAAGAAAGAGATGAGTGCCGGCCATTGTTGCTGGTTAAAAATACTCACCCCATCGAGTGTTAAAAAAATCCGGCTTACCGTTTTTCCATATCCATCAGTAATGTCTTTTATCCAAATCCATTCTTCGTTCATGGTATTGGCCAACATCATTTTAAATTCTTCAAACTGCTCAAAAAACAAATGCCTAATCCCCGCATCAGGATGTGATATCTGTATGGATATAATGGCACCCTTATGGTCTGCATCCATTTTAAAGAATATATTCTTAACGCCTGTTTTATAATTGATCCAATTTACGGTCAAACCATCTGCTGAAGGAATTGGTTTCATATACTGGCCAAAGCTGATCCAGAACTGCTGCCTTAATTTTGCGGCTTCTTCTTTACTGTACATTTTGTTTAAACAGCTTGGCTAATTTTCAAAAACACTAAAAAAACAAAATCCATTAATTTAAAAATGCTTAAAAATACGTCTCATTTATTTTAACGGTTGGTCATTAAGCGTGCAACGTATTTACCTATAATATCAAATTCGAGATTTACAGTATCGCCAACCTCAACTTCATGTAAATTGGTATGTTCAAAAGTATAAGGTATAATAAATACAGAAAACTCATCTTTTTCAGAGTGAACTACGGTTAAACTAATACCATTTATACAAATTGAACCTTTCTCT
>Ga0116227_10005801_pt1 | contig 25611 bp, 22 predicted proteins | sample S1TSphgellanicum_FD_89693 | JGI IMG/M metagenome (GOLD analysis project Ga0116227, IMG submission 89693) | Host-associated microbial communities from peat moss isolated from Minnesota, USA - S1T2_Fb - Sphagnum magellanicum MG | ecosystem: Host-associated > Plants > Peat moss > Unclassified... | reverse complement strand
AACAAAAACCCCCCCCCCCCCCCAAAGAAAAAGGAACCAAGCAAAAAACTTCAACACCTTCAATAAATGATCTCATGATCTAGTGCTTAATGAAAGTGTGTCCAAATTGAGGGTGGGAAATGCTTACCGCATACATACAAACAGCCACCATCTTGAACACAATGAGGTCGTAGTCATCAACCAATGGAAGAATCTGAATCTCATCGTATGTAACCGCTTCATTCCATAGCTCCTTATTTGCATGTTTGTTATGATTTTGAGAAGACCCCCAGTGACAACAAAAGGTTAAAAATATAATAAGATATATGAGCGGAGGCCCTTGGTCAAGAGGACATAACTAAAATAATAATAATAATATAAAGAAAAAAAATTATATCCAACCAAAAATATGTTTATTATTTGTGTGCAAAAATTGGACTCAGTCATATCAGACATATCTACTTTTTTATGGTTAGTCAAAACAGACATAGTTAGTCATTTCAATCATGTTCATATACACACATATTATTCCATACATAATGCGGCGTAGGAAAATGTAGTAGATGTCCTTCTTCGTGCCAAAACAGGAAAAGACAAGATGCTACGTGTAAAAGATGACCTCGTGATGGTCTGTTAAAAAAAATGTACCAATAACAATAATATTTGGTGAAAGAAACAAACCATTCCAATGAAGAATCGGACGACAATTGTGCCATTGCGGATGAGAGGGTATTGCATCCATGTTATATGGATTACCATTCTATGATCAAAATTCTTGCTAGTCGAAAAGACACCAATGAAAAGCTCAATGTTTTGGCTCATCATCAGTGGCACTTTGGTGGCCTTCAAGTCTGGCACCATCACTGAATCCTTGGCGTTGGGGAGCCCATTCACAACCATCCACACTGGTTGTATGTTACCATTGATCCGTATTTGGTTCACAGACCATGGCTCCATGCCCTGGAAAAAGACATAGTGTTATTGTAGCTCTTAACAATCAAAGGAGCTTCCTTGAAAAGCTTCATAAAACAAAAGAAAAAAGTTGCTAAATCTTTATCCATTCTTCTTCCTAGAGAATGTAAAATCAAAAGAGTTGTGTTACAAGCAAAAAATCAATCTCTTGATAAACTTGAAGAAGGATCATGGATGATGGGTGTTGCTCAAAAGAGTTGGGTTACAAGCAAAAATCAATCTCATGATCTAAGCTTGAAGAAGGAAGGATGATGGATGGTGGGTGTTGCTCAAAAGAATTGGGTTACAAGTAAAAATCAATTTCATGATCTAAGCTTGAAGAAGGAAGGATGATGGCTGATGGGTGTCGCACAAACACGCATCTGGTGGTAAGCAGAAGAAGAAATTTGCTTTCCATTGATAGTCATGTGAAAGCCTTCGAAGCCCATTTGTAATGTCGCTGTGAATGGCAACCCAGTGGAAAATGGAAACCAACATTTTTGATCTTTATCCACTGTATTAGTCTTCTCTAAGCTCTTCCCTGGCCTTGTTATAAGCTTTCCTACTTCTGCATTGCATATTTCCAAGCCATCCACTGTTGCTACACCCAAACCTGGTGCCAAAAATTATTTAAAAAAAAAAAAACCATCAAGCAATTCAAAACTTTTTTCCCCTCAAAAATAGTAACATGTGTATATTGATTCAACACACATACTTAAAATTCAAGGAATTCTAGTGGAGTTTTCCAATAACAAGAAAATGAAACGTGGCTTTTCGTTTTGAATTTTCTAACCAAGAAAGAATATGTTGCCTAACAGACCAATTTCTCTACACAAAGACAACATTTCACAATTGGGTGTCTACAAATTTTTCCCATAATTTCATTTCCTTTATGAAAGAGACAATAAACTTAACAAAAAACAGACATTCTCTTTATAGCTATTAAAGAAACAATCTTATCAATTTTCTCTTCATTGTTTTGAATTTTTTTAGAAAAGTTCCTCTACTTGGATGTTTGTCAATAACAGGGGAAAAATAATAAGAAAATGGACAACGCTCCTCATTTTGCCATTGTTTATCGCTAGTCCAAGTGCTTTGAACAATGACAAGAGGATTGGTGTTGTTGTTGTTGTCTCTAGTAAATTGCGCAGAATAGTTCAAAAAAATCGGAGTGTCATCAACTTCTCCTTTCAGCTGGGATGGTCCCAACAATGCGATTTCAAACAAGTCCCCACTTCTTTGTCCTCTTGGTGTTGCAACTATAGTAATGGAAGAATCCACCACAAGACCATAGGGAATTGGCAACTCATGATCAGGAAATGATGATCTCCACGAGGAGCCTTGTTGTTGTTGTTGTTGTTGTGTACTACTCAAGCCACTGGAGGCTGATGAAAAATCTGAAAAAGTGTTGTAATTTGGACATTGTTTAGACTCAACACCCACCTTCTTCCAACCTTGTGGTGATGTGTGATTGGATGTGCGATTGAGTGCCACCTCATCTGATTCTACTTCTTTCATCAACTCTTTCCATCATAATATTCCTATTTTACTCACTTCCTGAGCTGCTTGCAATGTCTCAGGCTTTTTAAAAATCCTCACCAAGCTCCCCCATATAGGTTCTATTATAGGCTTGGAAAAAACATCCTCATCATCTGGTTGGCTAATTGTTTCAATTGTCAAGTTTACAAAAAGAGCACTATTACTACTATGATCGGGGCTTTGCAATTGAGCTGATCTTGCTGCCTTTTTTTCTTAAAGGTTGGGAGATAGTAATTTCACAATTGCATTGTTGATTGAGGGAGAGGATTTTGAGTACACAATTGTTGTTATTGTTGTTGTTGGGTGCTTTGCTACAATCCCCATAGAAAAGTAGTATCTCACAATGAAGATGGTTAGAAAAATCACTAAAATTACTTCCACGTGCAATTGCCTCATCCTTGTCTGGGAAGGAAATTAACACAACATTCTCATGTTAGTTTTGCCTCTACTACAGTAAGTGAGCTGTTGTTTATAAAAGTCATGTCAATGGATTAGGACACAAAACAAAACACCAAAATTATCATGCCATGTTAATTAGATCAATTAGTTGTCCATTGTTCAATATTAACCTTAACCTTTCACTAGCATTATAAGCCCCTAAATACCAAACCAAATAGTTGATAGACTTGTATATTTATGGTCACTTTTGACAATCAAATCAAATCCACACAATTGTCTTTAATATCTAGCAATTCATGCACCATGGCCTACATCCTGCAAGCCATATTATTTAGAACTCAATAAACACAAGAGTTGTAAACCAATTAAACATAAACAATCAGCTTGACAACGAGTAGATTCTGCATCAAAAGAACTTGCATTCAAGTTTGTCCATACAAACATGGGTATCTATGTTGCCACCAAGTCAATAGTGTATACCTTTACCTCATATGCTAGAAGAAGAAAAAATCTAGGTATAAGCATAATTCCCATGAGCATATGGTTAAGAATTGCACATGTTATTTGTCCACTACTTAGGTGAATAATTGGGCATTATTGACCCTGATATTAAGGATTTCGGTTTCAAATTGAAATTAGTATTTTCTATGTAACTAAGTATCACCCATTCCAAAAGTCAATTTTTTGGGTGTCAATGGGTTGAATGAAAATAATGGAACTGTTGTGCACCAACTCTAGTTGTAACAATTTTGTGTCAATAAATGTCTGAATGTGAACTTGAAAGCCAAATTCACACTACTACAAAAACGAGGTGCAATTTACTAGCCTAAATCACTATGAAACCTTAAAAGTGAAATAACTTCATTACATTTTATTGATTTCACTTTAGTGAAAGTTATTTCACTATAACATCACTACGTAGACATCATGTTTCATTACTAGTTAACATAATTCACTATTATAGTTTACTATAATAAATATGTTTATTTTTATGTTTTTAAAAATATTCTATCTATGCTACTTTATGATAAACATTATATTATTTTAAACTACTTTAATTATTCTAACTTATATTTTATGTTATTATAGGCTATTATAAATCATTGTATCTTAAATTATTATATGTTATTTTACCTTAAGGTATTTTAACTAGTTTATTATAAGTTTTTAAATGATTTTAAATTAAATTATTCAACTAACTTTAGGCTATACCTTAGGTTATTTTATTTTAAATTAATATATGTTATTTCAAATTATACTTTAAGTTATTCAAGGTCATTTTACTTTATGTTATTATAAATTATTTTATCCTGAATATAATAATTTAAAATAATTTAAAATAAAATATAATGACATAAGGTAAAAATAACTTATAACATAAAATAATAACCTATGAAAAATAATTTTAAATACCCTACAATATAATAATTACCAATAGCCTATGATATTATAACAGAAAAATCCAACAATAATTTATAATACAATAATCACCAATAATTATAATATAACATATAATAACCAAAAATAGTTTATAATTAAAAAACCATAAATAATCATTAATAAAATAGCCATCAATAACCACCAATAACATAACCACCAACAGCTTACAACAAAATAACCATTAATAGCCATTCATAAAATAGCCACCAATAGTTTCTAATAACCATTAATATAAGAGCCACGAATAACCACTAATATAATAACATTAATAACCACCAATATCCATAATAAAATATTCACCAATAAACATTAATAAGATAGCCACTAATACAATAACCATTAATAACCACCAATATCCAATAACAAAATATCCACCAACAACCATTAATATAATAACCACCAATGGCCACTAATATAATACCCATCGATAATCATTAATATAATAACATTAATAACCATCAATATTCATAATAGAATTACCACTCATATAATAGCCATTAATATGCACCAATATAATATCCATCAATAACCATTAATATAATAACCACTAATAGCCATTAATGTAATAGCCACCAATAGTCATTAATAAAATAACCACCAATAGCCGTTAATAGAATAACCACCAATAAAATAACCACCAAGTGTAATTTTGACCTATTTTTGTTGATTTGGGGGGAGGGGGGGATGGGTCACAAAAATTTCAACATGAAAAAATTGAAAAAAAAACATTACTTGACATTTATATCAAAAATCTCAAAAAAATCCCCAAAAAACCCTTCGAAAAGGTGGTAGTTCATTTGCAAATGTTACATTCGTGCAAAATTTTGCACAAAAAAACTTACAAGATTTAGAAACAATGTTTTTTCTTCTTTCAATTCTTTGTTGTAAGGATGTCAGCGGCAAACATCCCAAAAGTGATTTATGAGTAAATGGCAACCTCTTAATAGAATGTGTCAGGAAAAAAATTAAATTATTAAAATGTAGTTATTTATAGGAGCAAGTTGCATAAAAGTTTAGATATTATGAAAATGGCAACAAGTTTCTTGTGATAGAATATTTTATTTAAAAAAATTATTGGCAATGACAAAAAAATTGGCACCCAACAAATAAAATATGAATCTTGAGAACTCCCATCACTAACGGGTACGTAGAAATTACCCATGGCTAAATTAGATAGAAACTTGTTAATGAAGGAACTAGGCAATGAGATTATGTGTACAGAAAGAAAAAAATTATATTAACATTAAGTTAAAGTTAGCAATTTAATAAATGGTACTTAGTGCATGAGATTTTTGTGACACAAGAATAATAAACAAAACAAGAGTTGAATGAACAAGAACAAGTTGAAAATGAATTAAAAACCCTAGAATTCACTCTCATAGGCTTTGGCTAGCTAATGCAACACCTTCAACTTGTTTTTGGATCAACATTGTGACAAGGAGCTAATGAAAACCATGAAAAGAAATCACCTATTGACAAGTTCAACAATTTCAATTGCCACAACATTTGCTTACACACCTCTAGATGAGCCACATCAAAAGCCCTTATATATTATGAAACTATTATAAAAATCATGAGGTTTATACATTTAAAACATTTGTTGATTGTTATAGATAACCATTTAAAAAAAGAAAAGGGTCAACTCTTCCTCCCTATAAGAAAAAAACATTTGGGAAGAAATAAAAATTTCTCCCGAAAAAAAAAATGGAGGGAAAAAATACTGATAATTTTTTTTTAAGTAATTTTTTTTAAGAGTCAAAGTTTTTTCAAACATAAACTTGGCACTTTTTTTCCACTTGTAAGACTAGAGAGTCTACATATGGCAAAAGTAGCTTTTATTTCCCTATTTTTTTAACAATTATTTTCAAAACATTCTTAGAAAAAATCCATAAGTTGAGAAGGTGGCAACCAAGGTTTTTTTTCCAAAATCCTTTGGTCACTATATTAGCTAGGATCCTAGGGAGTAATTCACACTAGATGGCAATTGTCTTTGATGGACATTAGGTTATTTTTAGAATCTTGCCTAATTATAGAAAACTTATAGTAATGCACTATTTAAATTTGGTGAATTTTTTGAAAAGTTTCTAATAAATCCTTTGTTGAAATCACATGCCCATTTTTTTGGTCGCCACTTGGCAGAATTCCACCAAAAAAAAATCACTAACTGTGACCTTCTTGCGATCGTGTGAAATAATTTTGTACCAAACAAACCAAAAAAAAAATGTTGAGCACAAGTATAATGTTTTTTTCTTGGCAAAATATTATTGGAGTGTTTTAATTTTGAAATTCAAATTTGAAAAAATATTTTTATTGGATAACAATGTTTTTAATTTCAAATTTATGAGGTAGCATTCAATGTGAACATCAAAAAGGGATTTAACAATAAATAATGACTTCTTGTAAAAATAATAATAATAATAAAATTGCTATAAAATTGGTTATCTATAACAATCAACAATAAAAATGGCAAGTCATTAAACACCCTAATCGAACTATATTCAATGCCTTTCTTGGGCAAAACAACCTTGTGCAAACCATGTGATTCTACGATAGGGTTCAATTGGATTGTTACAAGGGACAAATAAATTTAAAAACAAATAAAAATTTCAATTCATATGGACTTATGAAAATATGGTCAAATTTTAACCATTCAAAAGTCCTTAACTATCAAGCAATTAAGCTTTTCAAATAAAATATTTTTCATACGAGTTTATCATCTTGTATTACATTATATATTGAGTCCTAATAACAAATTTAGAATGTGAATCAATATTTTTTTTCCATTTTGTGATGTTCTAGTCAAATGATTAGTCCATTTTTTTGACTTCAAAAGTCCATTACTATTAACAAGTGAAATTTTTATCAATAAATAACCACATAATGTTCTTCATAATGAAATTGATCGTTTGGATCCAAATCCTAATCATTATATTTAAAGATATATTAATGATTACATGCATTTGATTAAAAGGTACCCAGGGAAAAAACACATTTCATCACAAAAATGAGCCACCATAGCTTGCATCTACCCCAAGGCAACAACCATATGCATGCAACCACATAACATTAACAATCTTGGTGTATTTTGGTGTTTCTGGCTCCTGGGTTGTGATGGGATTCTTGAAAGCATGCCACAATGTCAAAGAATTCTTAGTGTGAAATAACCAAAAACAATTCGAATGGAAAAATCATCAAGGGGTGCTCGGATGGGTAGCCCACACGAAACAAGGAAATTTTTTAATGATGGTGTCGATGTAGGATTAACTCCAAACATGGGAGGTGGTTGTCAAGGTGAGCATAATATGCAAGGTTATGGGGGTCCATCATGCAATCCTTAATAGAGACATGCTAATATGGGTCCACTATCTTCTAGGCATTGTGGGCCATCAACTCATTGCATTGCATGGCAAGGAGGTTACCACAATTGGGGTGAAGGGCCAAGTTGTAGGAATGAAGACCTTTGCAACTGTTGTGCACTAGGAAATTGGGGTAGCCTTTAGATACAACACCATATGTGCTAGTGGGCATGGCATAGATGAACATGTAGCCCATCAAGCACAAGATGTAGATGACTCCCCACCTACATCAAACCCTACCTTCAAACAGGCTAATGTGGAATCTCAATGGAAGATAAAATCAAACCTTAAATCACAACAACGAGGTTCTAAAAGGACTCAAGAGAATGAGGCTGAAAAATGCCAAGAGAAGGGGTTACAACCATATAAGGTGGAGGTGACAAAAAACAGTAAAATAGATGGTGCTTGTGATGGGAAAAATGCATGGGACAATGCAATACAAGGGCTAGCACCATGTTTACTAAATTTAGCGGTGGATAAGGTGAGTGAGCATAACCAAGTGGACATGGAAAAACTTCAAAGAAAGATGGATGAAATGTTTGAATATGCCAACCACGAGTTGAAAGCATGAGGGTTCAAGGATTGTGTGAGGTGTTTCATGAAAGGGGAGTGTTGTTGTTTAAAAAAAAGGTACTCAAAAGGAGGGCAACGAGATTGTCCTATGGGAGTAGAACAAACTAAATGGATAAACTTGTTTGGTACTGGCAGGGATGGGAGGCACAAAAAAAGTCTAAATTCATGGCAGATGCAAGAGGTGGAGTCATGACCATTAGCACCTATGGACATGGTGGGAAAGTAAGGACAATGATGTGTTTTTCAATGTTTAATGCATGGCTTATTGAAATGTGTCAAAGATTTTATGTTGGCTACAACATTGTCCATGCAAGTTGGGAGCCTAACTAACATGAAATTGACATGTGATAGAGAAATGCACACACCAACGAAGCCCGTCATTGTCAAAAATGGCTGCAATAGGAACAAATTATGTTGGTAAACCTACGAATGCACTTGTCATTGCTAACCATGGGTCAATGTTCTACAATTGGCTTCTAGGGATTGAGAAATGTTGTTAAATATCAAAAGTCTATGTTGGGGATTAGTTGGTCATGTGGCAAGGGGCACAATTTGGTGGTCTATCCTCCCATATCACTGCCATATAAAGGAAGTTCCTAGAGGTGAATGGGGAGGTTGCAAAGGTGCTAGAAGCTTGTAATGAAAATGCACAAGGCATTGATAAGCTAAATGAGACCATGAATAGCTTCATGAAGAAGTTGCTAGGATAGCTTGAAGAAGGGCTGAAAATAATAAAATTGCCAATTGTTGCACCCATTCAAGAAAAAATGGGTGGATCAATTACTAATGGCAATCCGTGCCCAATTGATGGTCTATTAGTGGGCAATGACACCCTTAAGGCCATATTGCAATAGTTTGAATAGACCACATTGAATCCCCAACTAGATGGTCATGCCCATGGGATGTGTGACAAAAAAATTGTGGCAAGACATGTTGATGAGAGACCTCAAGGTTCTTTTGTCAACTATGTGTTTAGTGGCAAAGGAAGGACATGTGGGAGGTATTTTAGGAGTGGATAAGCAAGTTGTAAAAAGTCGCTCCATAACTACCACAACAAACAATCGTGATGATTAAGCCCCCCATTTCAAGGTATGCACTCTATGATTATTTCATGGGGTGAACGAATGTGTTACAATTGCAAGTGTTTTTGGCCGTACCACAGCATGACTGCATGCATCAAGGTAACAAAAAACTTATCATCTAATTAGTTGAAACCCTAGTTAAAACATTATAACCTATAATTGAAGGGGTTCTAGGCATGTTCTGGGATGTTGGGGCGTGGTGGTTGGCAAAAAGGTAGGAAGAGGACAACAACCACAACTTTGTCAAGTGTAACCATCGGGCAATGGTATGTTGCTCCAAAGCAGGTGCTTGCAATAGGAGGGATAAAATGGCAACAAGTGAAACCTTAAACCCTTGCCTGAATAGGACATGTTTGTGTTTACATCTAGGCAATTTCCTTAATGCTTGACTTTGGAGGTTAATAAAATTTCATGGATGTTTTTGTTGTGTTATGTAGTTTAAAATAGGGGATTCATTCTCTTATTCAACCTTGACCATGAAACAAAAAATGTTGGGAAAGGTTCAATTTTAGGCATAGGAGGAGATGGATGTGTCCACCATGGAAAACTTGTTCCTCAATCATGGTTTTGAGTCCAGCTTGGAAAGATATTGGAAGGAAAGGGTGACACTCCTTTACAAGTGCTTGATTTGAATGATGATGCCCCACAATTATAACTCAAAGATGTGATGGGTAGTAATCTTGTTTGGGAAGGCCAATTCATGTAGAAGTGCCACTAAGTGATGAATTATAGTGCGAAGTTGCAAAGGATAACATGTAGCCGATTATTGGTTTACTTTGGTGGTATTTGCTCAGGATGATGGCAAATTTGTGTGATAAGGTAACGACCCAATGTGTGTAATTTTGTTGACATTCTTGAACTTTCATTTGTGATAGACATTCATTGCATAGTTAAGGGACTAGAAAACATGGAATTTATTATACCAATTAGTAACATTTGATGACATGAATGTTGTAAATTTGAGCATTTGTAATGTGCAACCTAGCTGGGTTGGGTCATATGCAAAATAATGTAGCATGTGTCCAAGTTACCAAAGTATTAGAGGTAACATCATTGTGCTAACACGGTGTGAACAACAAAAGGCATTGGATTAGTGTTGTGTTCCTTTTATATTATAGAGAGAACACATGCCACCTCCATCTTGAGACGGGCTGTTACTACAGGGGAGTTTCCATTGACTAAAAAATTAGTTTTCAGAAATGTTGAAATTTTTTCAAAACCTATTTTTTTTCAAAGAGTGAAAGTTTGTGAAGGGGAAAATTAAAGAATTTCCTAGAATAAATTTGAAATATTTTATTTCTCAACCTGTAATTTTAAAAAATAAATAAAATTATTCAACGCTGAAATCATTCAACAATTGAAACAAGGTTTGAGTTTGACATGCTAAAAGGGTCATGTTATGGCATGGATGAAAAAAACGTGGGCTGTTAAAATGATTGTTTTTTCATTAGTCATTTTTAGTGATCGAACTTGGTTGAAGCATTTAAACATTTTCACACCTAATGGTGCATCGCTTTTCAGGCTTAAGAGTGAGTAGGGGAAAACAATTTACTCCAAATCCTTGAACACAAAAAAAAACACTGATAGATGGGCTTCCTACCACTGGAGATGCTCTTTACACGCAAGCCTAATGAATCAACACCCTCTATATATTAGTTCACTAAATTATTATCACCCTATTCTGTATACAAACTATTTTGTATAAGTACTTATCCATCTCATTTCCATTCCACAAATGTGGATTTATAATGCCTATACTCCTATTTTGCACCAAAGGAGCGGAGTTTTTTAGTTTTATAAAATTCGAGTTTTATGAGGAAGCATCAATTGATGAGAATCTCTAGGAAGAATTAGCATTTATTGACAAATGTGTTTAGAGAAATGTCCAAACTGTAGAACAGTAGTGAAACACTTGCCCCCAAAATCAAAAGCTGAAGAAATTTTCATGCATATTTGTCACCAAAAAAAACCATGCAAAGGAGTACTTTACTTGTGTAGTTCAAACAAAAGAAATCTGTTTCAAAAGCAAATTGTGTTTTTGCTTGCATGTAATATGGACATGGTCAATAATCAACCAACCCCTTTGGGACACATTTTCAAAGCATGTGCAAATTGTTCATCATCATGAGCATTCATGTCATGCATACATATTCAAAATGAAACACTGCAAGAATTGATGACAAATTTCATTCTGGAGAATCAAATAGTGGGATTCATCTGATTCATCATGAGCATGACAAACAAATGAATCCATGAAAACCGAGTACCTACACTTTGAGAATGAAAGCACACAGATTCTGGATGAACATATAATTGAAAATTCTTCTTTTCTACATGAAGAGGATATTATACAATGGCAGAATTTTGAAGTAGATGATTTCTATATGATGAGAATTTCTATTCTGGATCAGCTGCTCCATCATTCTAAGCAATTAAATACCCAGTGGTGCATCATCATCGGCATCATCATCATCATCATCACATAGCATCATCACTCTGCCCGTTATAGCAAGTTCAAACCAGCAACAATCAAAATAGGAAATGTTCCATGAAGTTCCGAAAACAAGAACTCATTAGTTCACAATAACACCAGCTGAACTTATGTGGTACCTAATGGAAACTATATCACTGCATATAATCTCTCCCTTACAGCGCAGAGAGCCAATAATAAATGGGGAGGCTTTTTTCTGCTGAGGGTGTTCTGTGTTTCAGTGCAATCCCTCTGAGAAAAACAGCCTCCAAAAAACCCATCTTCCAAAATAAAGTGAAAAGAGCGTATAATAATTTCACAGCTCTTGTTGTATATGTAAACTAGAGGCCCAGGAGAACATGATTTTGCAACCAGTAGGAGAAGTGCAGTAAGCAGATTGAGCTTTTGCAAACAGACTGCAATCTTTAGAAAAGATGGAGTCTGCGCAGTCTGCACCACCACACCAAAAGAAGAAGAGTTTTACTAATGTGCTAAAGAAAAAACCCCTTATGAGAACCACTGCAGGATAATACAATAATACCTAAATAGTCTAGCTTCCAGAACTATGAACACAACCCAATAATGAATACCATTTCTCCAGAAATTCCCGCATGCAGAGAGCAATCTCAAAAGAAATTTGCTCCATTCATCTTTCCCCCCCATCAGACACTAATCTCTCCTTACTCAAAGTCAGCACCTTCAAAGCTAGTTCTTAGACATGCTACCATCCATCATAATAGTCTGCTAGTAGCTGTGAAGTGATCAGCACCACACTCTTCTATACAGGAGGAGCAAAGGCAGCAAAATTGAAAGAGAGAAAATGTTGGGCCAAGAGATCACATATCTGACTGGTTTGATTATGCAAACCACATCATCGGCTGCATATCTGTGAGATTGCAGAGAAAACAATCCACTACCACCTGGTTTTGCATTAGTGCCAGCAAGACCAAACTGAACACAAGACAGGAATGAGTGCAATCATAATAAATGACACTCACTCAGATAGTATTAGAGCATCACAGTGACTAGCTGCCAGTGCTCCCCACTGACTTAACCAGTGGTGTGAAGATAAGCAGAGAATAATCTGCTCAAAATTTTGGGCATAACATTAAACAAACAACTGAGTCATGAGGTTTTATGTTGAATCTCTGGAAGCAATAGGAAGACTCAGAAATGATGCTGGGCATAGAGACATACCTTTAAAAGAAAATGCCAATAGTATCCTTACCCAAGCTGCAACCAGCTTGTGAGAGTAACACTTGATTTGATTTTAGCTTGCCCATATATGAGCAAGCATTTAAGCCAAAAGTATAGAGAGGCCTACATAGAAGACTAGTGGTTGTGGGCCTCCTGGAACCCGAACATTTCCTTCAAGCAAACCACCAGTGAATACTTGGGATGCATATATAATCAGAAACAATGGTTCTGTTTTCCCTCAAATTTGATCTCGAAATCACTGAAACTTGCTCTGAAATTTAAGTAGCCTGCCTATTCTTTGAATGGTGTCTAGGACCCTGAGAAGGGAGATTCTCAAAAAATAGATAGCTAGGCTCAGGGGACATTTGACTTCTCAGTCTACAGACAATCAGGCTTGCTTTGCCTTCCTAGAGTGTCTCTCTTGTTTTACCTTCCTAGAGTGTCTCTCTTGTTCCGACATTCTCCTACCAATGTACTTGAGTATCTCATCAATCAAAATCACAGGAAGGGACACTACCAAGACTAGCAGCCACTCATTCAAGCTGAGGGGCACAATGCCAAATATGTTGGCCAAGAAGGGTATGTAGAGAACTAGGAAATGGAGGGCAAATGATGTAGACACAGCCAAGACCAGCCACGGGTTCACCCATGGTGGCATTGTTAGCAAGCTCCCATCTTCTGAAAGTGCATTTAATGAGTTGAACATTTCGATGGCCACCAACACTGACAAGGACAGGGTAGTTGCTTTCACTTTCCCTGTTGTAAAATAGTCACATGGATTGTTGTCAAATCTCAGTGTCTCAGAGCCTGCTGTAAATGGTGAAACCTTGAAGTCCTTCCATGTGGAACACTCACCCCAATTTGTCAACTGTGAGAAACTCACTTGTGTGTGTCCATCTGCTGACAAGTCAATGCCCAGAAAGGAAGAGTGTGTGTACCAAACTGCAAATGCTCCAACTGTTGCAATTCCAACATATGATCCAATCACCTGCCCAAGCAGCATGACTCTTCTTCAGTCAGGATGACCAACTACATGTCTGCAATGATGCAGCTAGTTTAGCCTATCAAGCAGGGGCAATGCTGAATTCCACATAATTTCCCACATTCACTTTTTCACCCATCTCACCAAGAGCAAGAAGTCAAAGGAAGAAGAGGGAAAAAAGGATGAAAATGATGAACCTGGCAACTATATTCCTTTCCACAGGCAGATCAGGGTGCCAATGGGGTGGAAATTAAGGAAGTATAAATACATAAATGAGATTGCTGGGAAAACTCCACAACAACACTAGAAAGGTAACCATTGTTTCATCAGTCCTGGTCAATATATATGTGTATATCTATATATGATAAGATTGAGTGCAGTCGTAACCTTGAAGTGTCACTCACAAAGTATTGGACTGTCACAACCATTATGAAGACAGTAAAGAAAGAGTGGTAGACACATGCAGATGGCTGAGCTGAAAGACCCAGCACCACTTCACAATATAGCCTAAATGGAAACATCAAGCATAAGGGACCATATTCATAAGACTGTGTCTGAAGCCTTAGGGTGCCCTAGAGCTCCAACCTCCAGTTTAGCCTTATTTATAGCCATAGCATCGTGGCCACAGCCAAAAAACAAATCAGAGAGAGAATGCTATCGGATGCAGGCAAAATCACTACTTGTGAACACCTTTCACACCGCTCCTCTCTGACAAGCATGGTGCTAGAGAAGTGCATAATGAAAGTTTGTTGAGTTAGTGCAAATATAGCCCTGTTAAGAGAATGCTAACGAAGTGAGCAAAGAAAGAGACTACCACAGGCACCAACACACAAACAATCTTACTGGCATATTATCATACATACAGCCATTCCCAAGCTTTTGAGAGGGTGAACAACTTTACCATGTAGCGGAAAAACACCCATGTATTGATCAGAACATCATTGCTTTTTCGTGGGGGATTCTTCATGATATCCACATCAGGAGGATTGAAGCCAAGTGCAGTGGCAGGAGGACCATCAGTCACCAGATTCACCCAGAGAAGTTGCACAGGGATCAAGCCTTCTGGCATGCCAAGTGCTGCTGTAAAGAATATTGATGCCACCTCCCCTATGTTTGATGAGATCATGTACCTGTGAGTTTGGTGGTTCAATGTTAGAAATTGCAACATGGAGATAAAAACTTCTCAACAACTAGCTGCATCTATTGCACACCTTTGATGGAAAAACCTACCGGATGAAGGCCTTCATATTGTTGTAAATGGAGCGGCCTTCAGCAACAGCAGATACAATTGTGCTAAAGTTGTCATCTGCCAGGACCATGTCTGCCGCTTCCTTGGCAACCTGTGCAGTAAGACACTTGTCAAAATATCCAGCTCATTGGAGAATGATTTTATAGGACCCACATTAATGAAAGTATCTATGAGATTGCAGAGAGAGCTCCACAACAACACTTTGAATGTAACACAACAACGAGTGTGGTTATAACCTTATGAGAGTCACTCACAACATGCAAGACTACCATCTTCATCATGAACAGCAGTGATAAGCTACCAGACTCCCCAATGACTTCATCAGCTCCTGACAGGGGCAAGGATAAGTATATAATTATCTGCCTAAAAATACTGGCAAACCATTATACAAACATCTCCATCCTAAGTTTCTGTTGAACTTCTGGAAGTGCAATGGCATGGCATTGGCTAGCCTGAGATAAGCTAATGAAAAAAATTGATAGTATCCTCATTAAAGCTGCAACAAGCTTGTGAGGGTACACTCAATTCATTTCCCCTATACAAGCAAGCATCTAAGTCTATGCCATAGAGAGGTCAAAGAAGAGGGTGGTGGGTGGGGCCTCATGCACCCTGAACATATCCTTAAAGCAAACTTATGAGGCTAATAAAAGATGGTAACTGCAAGTTCTTTGCATCTCCATCAATAAATATTCCACATCCAGACTTCCACCAAAGTCACCCTGGCAGTGACTTTAACCAAATGCCAAAAACTTGAGCACATTGCACCACTAATATATTGTCATCTTACCTCAGTACCAGAAATGCCCATGGCTATACCAATGTCAGCTAGCTTCAAAGCCGGGGCATCATTCACACCATCTCCAGTCATTGCAACAACCTCCCCTGCATCTTTAAGAATGCGAACTATGTCTTGTTTGTGCCTTGGTTCTGCACGTGAAAACACACAGCCACCGGGGCCTGACAGAATTCTACGGCGGTCCCCAGCAGGGAGTGCAAGAAAATCACGGCCTGTGAAACTCTTATCTCTCAGATCTTCAGTTTCAGAAAATACACCAATCTCTCGGCAGATAGCTTCAGCGGTGTTTTTATTGTCTCCAGTGATGACCATCACACGAATTCCAGCCTCCCTACAATCATTAATTGCTCCATGTACTTCCTCACGAGGAGGATCCTGCACATTGCCACTTAATTACTTAGATAAAAAACACCAAATACAAAGGGGCCCAAAAACTTGCAAACATCCTGCTGAGAAAGGGAACTTACTCTCAATCCAACCATCCCAACAAAAATCAGGTTGGTTTCAACCCGATTATAGTTGGCAGGTTCCAGCAAAACTTTGTGTGCAGGATGAGTATCACCATCATAGTCAGAAAGGTCTTCCAACTCATCCTTGTAAGCTAAGCCCAAGCAACGCAAAGACTTTGAACTCAAAACATTAAGTTTTGACAGCAGTGCCTCACGGGCAGAATCAGTCATCTCCACCACAGTGCCATCCAGTAATTGCAAGTGTGAGCTTCGTTCTAGCATATTCTCCACAGCCCCCTGATTGCATCCATCAACTTTCCCTTCTTCAATGCCTGAACTAAGCTGCACCCTGATAAGTAAAATAAGAGACATCAACCATTCCACTGACATTTCAAGCTAATATACAGGAAAACAAGTGCTCCGTTGAGCTGATTACCTTCACAAGTAGCCTGGTCTTTCCATTTTCAGTACGGACAAGACAACTCATGGACTTACGGCTGCGATCAAACTCAAGGATGCCAACCCGGGGTTCTTTCCTACTCCACCATTCACAACAAACTGCAAGAAAATTTTGGTGTCAACCCATCAGCTGCTCCATAAAGTCCAGCTTCACAGAACCTAGTATGTCACCCTATAGACAGCAGACGTGGTTTCTCTAAGCCTCCCTGTGAATTAGCTTATGTCAAAAACTGCCTTGAAGTGAATCACAGAGGATATCTTAAAAAGGATTTTACTCCAAACAGAGAATACTGATTGTCACGATTCAATGGTGTGGATTGATGTCTTACAACCACTCTCAAGCTATTTATGCAAGACTTCTAACAAGCCCAGACTGCATGTTGGGACACTTGACACTTTGCTTTTAGGATTGGTCTAAAACCTTGTCCTCTACATCACAACTAAAAAATGGAAGTATTATTCTAAGAGAAACAACCAAGTTGACAAGGAAGCAAATCCTTTGATACTGTTGTCAAAAGAGATGGCAGCTCAAGGTTTCAGTGAAAAAGGAAGAAAACCTGTAGCCCAGAAGAAGTCTAACAGTATACACATTCATTGCAGAAACCTGAAGTTTCACTTCACATGCACATACACACCATGCAGTCAAGACCACTAATAGAAACTATTTGCACTCATGCCAAATCCTTGGTTCCACACAAAATGGAAGTGCAGCAAGAGTCCACAAGAGTTTGATGGCATATTCAACATGTATATGCATCCTCATATCTCCAGGCACAAACCCCAGCAGCATTCATTGTAATTGGCACAACCCTAAACAGACCGTTGCACAAAGAGGACCACCCACTTACCCAAATCAACAACTGCCTCATCTGCTGAATGACCCATTAAAGTCCTCTGTGAAAGTATTACACGTTGTGCCGATTCGTCTGGCACCCCCATCTTCTCAACCAAGACCTTCAAATTCACAAGTACAGAAACAAGAACACAGGACAATCCATATATATTACTCAAACCTGAAGGGTGAACCCATAATACACTCATGATTAGGTCACTCCTGCAAGATTTAAAAAGAGTCCAACAGCTTGCTGACAATGCTACTCACTTGAAAAATTATCTAAAAAGTACATATAGGCTGCAGCAAAAACTGTGTGCATAACAAAGACTAAGTAAGAAATTGAAGATAGAAAAAGAAACCTTGAGAGCTGCTTCAGTTGGCAAACCAGTGGCACGGAATTGATGGCCTTTGTATGAGACTCCAGCATCATTACATAGTGCAGCAATTTCCCCAAGGCTCTGAAGATTCTTGTCCAACACTCCTGGCTGTAGGTCTCGAATCAACCCATCAAGTGGACCATACGTGGTGCCTTCAACATGAAAATCCCGCATGATGCCTGCTGCATCACCATTGAGAACAAGCTCTGCAACTGCCATCTGATTGGTAGTCAAAGTACCTGTTTTGTCAGAGCAAATCACAGTGGTGCACCCCAAGGTCTCAACACTGGGTAGTTTGCGGACAATGGCATTCTTGGCTGCCATCTTCCGTGTCCCCAAAGCCAAACATGTTGTAATTACTGCAGGCAATCCCTCTGGAATTGCTGCAACTGCCAAAGCAACAGCAATCTTGAAATAATAGGTGCATTTCTCAAATGAGAATCGAAAATTTGTCGGCCAATTGTTCGGAGTCCTATCCCAAGAGAAGAAGTATTTGTAGTTGATGATCCAGACAAGGAGGCAGATAACACCAATGACAGTTGTTAGTCGCTGACCAAATTCATCAAGTTTCTTCTTCAGTGGTGTGTCTGCCTCTTCTAGGGATGCTTCTCGGATTTGGGACTGAACTTTACCAATCTCTGTTGCCATGCCAGTGCTAACCACAATTGAGATAAATGAACCATTAACAACAGTTGCACCAGCAAATACCATGCACTCCTTTCCTTGCAGCTCAATATCCTCTTTTACAGCATGATTTGATTTCAACACTGGCATGCTCTCCCCTGTGAGTGAGCTTTGCTCAACTTTGACAGTGGAGGTTTTCAGTGAAATGATACGCATATCAGCAGGAACTTTGTCACCAACCCCAAGTTCCACAATATCACCAGGGACGAGTTCTCGGGCAGGCAGACTAGAGATCAACTTGCCATCTCGAATCACTATTGCATGCTCTGATTGCATCTCCTTGAGAGCCTCCAATGCTTGCTCAGCGTTGCTTTCTTGCCAAACACCAACAATTGCATTGAGTACCAGAATGAGGACAATCACAACAGGCTCCACATATGCAGTCAAATCAAACTCACCACTCGCATGGCCGTCTATGTATGCAAGAACAAGGGATACGAATGCTGCTACAAGGAGGATCTTCACCAACAAATCATCAAACTGCTCCAGCACTAGCTTCCACATTGGCTTCCCAGGCTCCTTCTCCAACTCATTCCAGCCATACTGCTTCCTTTGCTTCTCAACGCTACTGCTACTCAAGCCTTCTCTGGCATCCACACCAAAGTGTTCAAGGCACTGTTCAACAGAACTGGCCCAGGCTGAAAACCATTCTCCACTTACCTCTCTACCAGTCATTGTGTCACCACCACCCATGAGACCCCCTAAAAAGATTTCCTTTAATCCTCTGGATAAACCTCACGGGGATTTGTTTCTCTGTCCCTGTCAAATTGAGCTATGGACAACCTGCACGTTGAGAACCTGATAAGCAGATTTCTGCCACACTAGTGTTCTCCTTGCCTGTCACAAGTTGCAAACCCTAGAATTTGTAGCTCTCCTGCTCCTCACCTGTCACAAGTTGCAACCCTAGAATTTGTAGCTCTCCTGCTCCTCACCTGTCACAAGTTGCAACCCTAGAATTTGTAGCTCTCCTGCTCCTCACCTGTCATGAGTTGCAGCCCTAGAATTTCTAGCTGTCCTGTATGGACCAAAGTGTTATGCCACCAGTCTGCTTTATCCTCCTCTTGGACTAGCTAAAATCCTGTGATGAATAGTAAAGCTGTAACCTTCATGAAATCACAGAAGAAGGAGAATATACAATTCTACTTTTGACTTTTTCCAAATTCCTGGATGAGGTCTCCCCTGTCCTGAGTTTGTCATGGACTTGGGAATTGAGAATCAATATTACGCCAGTTTCCACAACTGATCTGCAAATCACCTGTTGCAGCAACCAATCTAGCTTTGCTTTGGTTGTGGAATATCATAATGACCATCGTCTGCTCATCCTCCTTGTGACAACTGATCACATGTGCCATCAATGCAGCTCCTCAAAGTCTCTGCAAGTAGAGAATTTTCCATCAAAAGAGGGGTCTCAAACAGTCAAGAAGAAGTTTCCTTGCAGCATCAGAAATTCTGCAAAATAATTGGCAACAGCAGCAGTTTGTTTCCTTCCTTCCAGCCATTTTCTTTTCTCTCAGCTTCCATACAAAAATAGATAAGAAAACAATTCTGACACTAAAGAAAACTACTCTCTCACACTTTCCTCTTCCCTTCCTCTGCTGCTGCTGCTGCACCTTCCTGGTAAATCCTTCTCCATCCTTCCTACTCCGTCCTCCACAAGAAAACTTCCTTCGAACAACAACAATAGAAATTACCAAAACCAAAGAAAAAGGTTGGAGCGAAAAGGTCTCACCGGCTGATATCATCAGAATCCGCGAAAACAATCTTTCTTTCTCTTCTCACCCTGCTTCTTCCTCCTGCGGCTGTTTCTTTTATTGTGCTCCTTTCTCTTCTGTTGTATCTAGATTCTATAAAACTTTCATGACTAGAGCATCCACCGATGATCTCATCATCCTTTCACGGAAACGTTCTCTCTCTCTCTCTCTCTCTCTCTCAGAGAATCGAACCTTCAAGATCTCCTCTACACGATATAACTACCTGCTAGCTTATAACACACAAACACACACAAAACAAACAAACAAAAATTCGGAAAAACTCGAAAAAGCATCGACAACAAGAAGAAAACGGTTTCTAAACCAAAAACGAAAAAACAAAACAAAACAGTTCAGTTGATTCTTGCATCTAAAACAACAACAACGAAGCACATGTGTTACACATGCTGCTTCTCATCTCTCTTTCAGAATCAAACCTTTTTTTTCCTGCCCTGGATGCAGATTACTAGTTGACAAAACCAAAGAACAAATCAACGAATCAACACAAATATTAAAACAAAAATTAAAAATTAAAATTAAAACAACAACAACAACAACAAAAATAGTTTCTAAACTAAGAAAAAAAAATTCGGTTGATTCTTGCACCTAAAACAAAAACGACAAGAGCACATGAACAAATTGAGAATGAACAAGTTGAGGATGGGACATGTGATCAGTTGAAACAACTTGAGAATTGAGGGAAATGGAGGAGTATTATGACCAGATTTTGCAATCCTCTTCTTGCTCCTCCTCCTCCTCGTACTCCTCTGGAGTTCCGGAGCAGATAACGACGACAACGATCTGAGGGAGGGAGAGAGAGAGAGAGCGCGTATGTGCGCGCAGGTGCGAATGGCTTCGCAAGCAGCTCCTAGTTTCCTTTCGGCTCCTCTTTTGGGGGACCCTTTTTTGCACGTAGCGTAGTGGTGGGGACGACACTCGAGCCCCTACATTTTGTAGAAAAAGGTCGTGGGTTCGAATCCAACCAGAGCCCGGAGGTATTTCAAGTATTCCCTTTTCAAACCGCCTTGAGTGACCTCGGCCTTGGGTGACCTTGGCCCAGTTGGTACTACCATGGTTAAAATCTCAAAATCCATTTAAATTATTTCTAAATATTACAAATATTATAGATATTAAGTGCAGCCTGTTCTGTTGGCTCAAGTGTGAACTCATTACTTAACCTTTTTTTCAATATCATTTTTGTAATTAAATTAAATGACATAAATTACTCAAAATTCAATTTCTCATGCATTTTAGGTTTTTTTTCCCCCCTCCCACTAATCCCCATATTAAATCTTATTTTTAATTTATTGCTTTTCAACAATATCAAGAGCACACACAAATTTTCCTATAATTTTTATTGTTTATTTAAATAAAATTTTCAGTGGAAATTTTATTCGATAATTAATAACTTCTTCACAAAAAAGTGGAAACATTAAGAAACCAACGCAGTGCACCTCTTTTCATTGGGGCTTTTCAATTGTACGAAGAGTGTGGCAAGAGACACCATGATTATGATTTTTAAAATTTCAATGTGATGAAGAAAACATACAAAACAAACAAACAAACAACGTTCCTTCATAGAAAAATACCATCTCAAGACTATTTAGGGTCAATTGAGTCCAAAATTAACATTTCCTCAGTTAATTATTAGCTTAATAAAAAGCCTTACTCAAAAAGTTTTTTAGGGTTTAGGTTTAAAACCTTAAAACCCTAAACCCTATGGTCGTTCACACTAGACCAAGGTGGAGGAAAAAATGACAACACCTTGAACTACTTTAGACCATTTCTTTACACCTTTTGGGGGAGAGGTGGGGCGTCCTCTTTAGAAACCAATTTAGTATTGGGAAGTTAGTGTGAGCTTTTTTTTCAAACCTTTTTTTGGCTTCTTTAGTTGGTGGGAAGTTTTAGAACCTTTGGAGGTTGAAAAGATTCATGTGAAGGGGTGAGCCCTCCCATGATAGCATGGTTGCTACACTTGTAAAGCTCATATCGAAGGCAAGTTAGTGGTATATTTTGTGTAAAGGTAGAGGCTTTTTATTACATTTTAAAGGATTTTTTCATTTTAATTTTTTGTTTGGTTTGGTTATTTTCAATGTGAGGTGTGTTCCTACAGTGGTGGTTCAAAATTGATATATTTGATTTTAGTTAATAAGAACCAAATCAAAATTGGGTTTGATTTTCAAATTTTGAATCAAAATTGGACCCCATAACCATTTTCTTTTTAATTGCCGATTTATTTCCAATTAGCAATGGAAAAATATGGTTGTGAAATTGATTAAAGAAAAATCTTTAAAAAATGGGAAATTTATTGGATCATGATAATGTCATTAACCTAGGTCACCATTTTGCACATGTTTCGTGAAATGTTTCACTTATTGTGATCATGTCATAAGGTATCTTAATCACCAAATTGTGATTTGAAAGGTGATTGGTTCTAGGTTGATTGTTAACAAATGCTTTGGATCTTTGGATTTAAGTTGATCGCCAACAACCTTTTACAACTTCCATGGCATCATCACGATTCATTAAAGTCATTCTTGAGATGCATTCACCACCTCTAGATCCAACAATGAGTGGTATTTATCGTCTTTAGTGGGCTCTAGAGGTTTAGGGGGGAAAATTGTCAAAAAAACTATAATTTGTTCAATACATAACTTTGGAGTTTGCTTGAATATATTGAAAATTGTGCAACATGATTATCAACATGGGCTTTTGTGTGTCCTCAAAGTCTAGACCTTGAAAAATAAAATTTTGCCCTCTCTACATTTTCATCAAACAAGGTGTAGTCTTTATCAAACCTACATTTCATCAACTCCTAGGGTTGATGACTTTGAAAGACAAGGGTTTTTTCATAGTTCATTGGACTTTTGACACAATTTAGGAGTCTGAATTTTAAACTTCTAAGCGGGTCGATGGTGAATGCTCACAAACTTGTCATGTCTATGTCTTTTCATTTCCTTTTTATTTTTCTTTTTTGTTGTATGATTACATTTTAAAATCAAAAGGCAATGATACCAACATTTACATGAAAAAATGACAAAGTAGAAAATTTGAAGACTTTTCTCATCTTGTGATCCATCCTAAACTTAAACCAATCCCATCATCTAAAGCAAGTGTAAATGGAAACAAGATCATTTCAAATTTTGGTTTAAAACATAATAATCATGTTATGTAGTTTGTTTGTCCAATGGATCACTCATTTTTGTTCCCATGTGCCAAATGTATTAAAGATCTATGTTATCGTAAAGGAAGAGGGAAAGGCGCCCCTACCTAAGAAGCCTAAGAAGAACTATAACATCTCATACATGTGGGCTCCTCAATTCTTTTGTGCATAGATGTTGAAAAATGAAAATAGAAATTTCACCATGTGAAATGTATAGTTTACTAATTTGTGAAGGCCAAGAATGTGACCTCAAGGCCAAAGGTTGGCATTCTTGAAAAACATACAAGGAAAACAAAGGTTGTTTGAACATGTTACACTTAAGCAAAATAATAGGGGGAATGGTATATTAATAAAAAGTATAATTATGCGAAAAATCAGGTTGCTTATTTTAAGAAAAGTCACATCACAATTGTTGAACATGTTTAAGGAGAGCTAAAGGGGAATAAGGTAGAAATCAACAATAGTTTGTCATAATTTTGCATTTGTTAAAACAAATATGACCCATGCTTGAATTTGAAGCTTTGAAGTTTTTTTTTAAATTTTTTTTAAAAATTATTTATTTATAATTTTATTTTTAATGTTCTCATGTTTCCAGGACATCATTGGAATGATTCAATTAGATGGGTAATGGTTAAATCTATGCATAAACAATTCATTGAGAAGATAAAAAAGTTCATTGCCAATTCAAAATACCTTACATAGTTTTATGACAAGGTAACCTCGGTTAATAATCAATCATGCATTTCTATCCATTCAAGTACATGTTATTCAAAATTGGTGTCACTTACCTATATTCATTTCTTTTAAAAAAATTACAAAATGAGGGCCTCAAATATCTAACTAAGGTTATTATAGGTGTTTTGAAAAATGATGGTGTTTTTTTATGTAGATTTTGCAAAATTCAAGTCTTTTAGGGCTAAATGCATGAATGTTTTCCAAGGGGTGCCCAATGGTGTTGCCCACCAAATGCAAAATAAGTATTATTCCCATTTGGAAGACATTCATTGCATGGCACATTGCACAAATATGGATGTGCAAACTTTGTTTCAAATCCATATTGTAAAGTCTATAAATTCTTTATCATAGTTTTAAAATTCATTTTTTTTTCACAACCCAAAAAAACACAGTGAGTTTTTAAAGCTCATAGTTTTTATGAAAGCAAAGGGGAACAAGATTTTGCATAATGTCAAAACACATTGGATCATGCTTAATCCAACAAAAAAAATGATGGCATTGTATATGCACTAATGCCAGAGATTGTTAAAACAATCCATCAATCATGGTTACTGAACTAAAATTTGAGCTTTTTTTTTAATTTGATCATTTTATTCTTGTTTCTTGTTCATGCTAAAAACCATCAATTCATTGTTCAAGTTTGCATAAAAGAAAAATGTTTTTGTCTACAAATGCATTGTAGCCATCAAGATATGCCAAGGTCAGTTATATTTTCATTATGTGATTCAAAAATGAAATGTTTTTGACATGTTCAAAGACTTCCAAGGTTTGATTGATAATAATCATAACATTATGCATCTAAAATGGAATACCACGTCACTAGACCTCACCACCTTTGACGGTAAATATTTGTCCTTTGATTTATCATGTTACACATTTTTGCTTATATGTGTAAATGCCACAAGTGAAAAGGTTTAGGTTTCATAAGTGGTTTTCACTAATCTAGTGGAAGATGCAAAATCATCTTGCACATGTACTTAAATTTTAAACCATCCTCTTATTTTTTCAATTTTCAATTTATTAATTATAGGTAAAATTTCACTCTAGTCTTTTTATATATACGTTCCTTGTGTTTTTTTTTTTTTTTTGTTTTTTTTTTTTTTTTTATTTTTTTTTTTTTTTTTTTTTTTTTTTTTTTTTTTTTTTTT
>Ga0116227_10005800_pt1 | contig 25611 bp, 20 predicted proteins | sample S1TSphgellanicum_FD_89693 | JGI IMG/M metagenome (GOLD analysis project Ga0116227, IMG submission 89693) | Host-associated microbial communities from peat moss isolated from Minnesota, USA - S1T2_Fb - Sphagnum magellanicum MG | ecosystem: Host-associated > Plants > Peat moss > Unclassified... | reverse complement strand
CCCCCCCCCCCAAAATCAACATTTCACTTACACTTAACCATGTTTGCCAACATCATGACATGGGTCTTTTTTCCATTGCCTTTAGAAATGTGGCACAAACTCAAACACTATTGTTAAAATGTTGTAAAAGCACATATACACAAAGGGGGCAAGTTTGTGATGCATGATTAGGGATGCAAGTTTGACCATGTAAGATTACTTATGACAACATGCATTAAGGTGCAAATCCTATCCTTTGAAAAAACCATGTCAAGTTGTCAATGAAAGGAGTTGGGATTGATTAAATGAAGCACATGTAATTGTTCATATCCCATGTGAAAGCTGATTTTTTAAGCAATGGATGCAAACATGTTGTGTAGTACATCATGTGTCCTTGTACGTTCATCGTCATGGGCACATAACAAAAGGTAGATGCCCATCAAAGGTCAATGGGTTAGGTGCAAACATATTGAGGAAGACATGCAATCAAAGGATAGGGAAGTTTGAACCAAATCCAAAACATTGCGAATTTTTTTATAAAAGGTTATTGAAACATGGGATGACATGTGTTGTAAGCCATGTGCATTAAACATTTCTTCAAAAAACATGGTAGAAAAGGTGTGATATCATAAGTGTTTCAAGATGGAATCTTGAAATTGATCTATTTGTTGGCCTATAGGTTGTTCAAATGGAAAAAGGCATACGTTTTGAAGGTGGTAAAAGTTGTTGGTCATTTTCAAGTATTGTTGGAAAAGGAAAGTGTCATCATCAACCCAAACTAGGGATTCAAAAAGGATAGGACGTTGTTCAATTATAAATCTATAAGCATTTGTTAATGTAATGAAAGTTCAACTTCCCCAATAGGTTGTTGGAACAATGGTACATCCTAAAGGAAGTTTAATCACTCCAAAGGAAATTGGGAAAGAGACCTATTTGTAGGCTAGAATCCATTCAAATTATTGAAATACCTTAAGCCCAAAAGGCACACAAAAAATTGAGAAAAGATTGAATCAAATGTTGAAAAAAATTCAAAATTAAAAGGGAGGGGGGTAGATAACAAATAAGGTAGGATGGGCATTACAAAAGACAATTGGTTAAAATCCCATAGGTGACTTGAATATCTATTAGCTTAGGGAATAAATCCACTTGTGGAACATCTTCTAACAAAGCATTTTCAATAAAAGATGAAAGGAATGATGGCAAAGCCATGTGAATTCCTTAAACTTTAATACCATATAATGGGTTCATAAACAAGGAAGGAGAGACAAAGTCAACAATTAAACCAAATGGGGACCATGCAACACATTTGTGATATTGTATAGATAACCCTTTTGCACATAGTTGAATTTTGAAATACTTAAATGCAAATGAAATGACAAAGAAAAGACCTAAAATATGTGTGTTATCTACAATGGTTAGAAATATGTATAAAGGAAATCAACTAATCATGGATCACAAGGCCTTAAAATGTGTTGAAGCAAATAATGGCTGACCTAATGGATCACCTTACCAAGTAGCCATGATTGATGGGATGACAATAACATCCCCATCTTGATTACAATGGTTATAATATAAGGGAAAGTTAAAAACATAAAATGCACAAACAAAGGGGATGAATTGAATGATGTCACCTTTTGCAACATGAAGCTTTTGAAACATGACCCTTCTTGAAATATAGTTAAAGATGTTTTTGCCACATCCATAATTTGAAAGATGACCCAAGTAAGGTGCAAATCAATAGTGCACTTAATGTCATGGATGACTATTTTGCACCCACTTTTTGTGGTCATTCCAAACTGATGGGAAACAAAGGCTTCACAAAACTGAAAGTTAGTATGATTGACAAGTTAATACAACTTTTCCCTTACATGGGCAAACCCACCTCAAGGTTTGGCCATGATTAAAAAGTGAACCACTTTGAGAACATGTGCAATGTGTTAGGGGATGCAACCTTGAGCCATGTGGGAAACATAGTTGAAACAATTATGGGAAATCAAAATCTTCAAAAATAAAACAATTTCAAAGGAGTTAAACACCATTCTAAAATGACCATTAGCAGACAAATGAGGCATGTGATTAAAATTGATTTAAAAGAGTCAAAGGAAAATTCAAGATCTTAATCTAGTTCATAATTTTCCACACATATAAAAAGGAAACCATTTGATTCATATGAAGGGTTGTAATAGTCGATGTGGTGTTGGTAGATGGGAGGGCAAAAGATAAAAGTGTTAATGCACATGACATGTGAATATCCCCTTGTACACGTAAAAACCAAGCTTTAATAAAAATGTTCATGTTGGAACCAAATGATGAAGATAAACGTATTGCTAAAGCTTGGACCTATAAAAATACTCGAGTATTTTCCCAATCCCTCACAAAGAAACATTTAAACCTAATCCATTGGAAGAAATTCGGGCATATGCAACCATCCTATTTGTGATTATATGCGACAATGTGATGTTTGTAACTACTTTTTCAACTATTTACCAACATCACAAAATTTTGGGAAGGTTTGCAACTATAGTGCAACTAGTGTGCAACTATTATCTTTTTCATTCTCTCATATGAATCCTTCTTAAATTATATTCATCTATGAATAAGCCCCCATGGCCTATTAATTGCATGTGTAATCAAAATTTAGTCACAAATTGATGTACAATGTGTATTATGGGCATCATAAGCATACATATTTGGGGTTGTCCAATTAAAAAGTCTACTTAAACTATAATAAATATTTATTATGAATATTATCAACATATTTTTAGAGGTCAATGTAAAGTTTTTTTGTGAAAAGTGCATCAAGGGTATGTTAAAAGCATAAAAATTTGATTTAAGTTTGTATCTACCATTTCTTTTCTTATCAATAATTATGATTCAATTAATTAATATTGAATAATTATTCAATTAATAATAACTAGTTATTGATTATTGATCATTAATAATTAAGAGTTAATATTTAAAAATGGAATCAAATATTATTAGAATTAAATAATTATTAATATAAAATAATTATTCATTAATTAAATACTAATAATTAAATATTTCATTACATGATTATGAGTTAAATATTATTTTAAAAAATTAATGATTAATATTAACTGAATTTTAACTAATTAATAACTGGTTTGAATTTAATATTCATTATTTTAAATTAATATTCTAAATATTTTAAATAATTACTTAATCATTAAGATTAAATACTTTTCAATTAATTAAAACTATTTATTAATTCACACCGTTAAATTGTGGCATTTACGATTACAAAAATCTAGTCGTATGTGCCATTTGTGATTAGAAATGATTACTTGACTTCCTAGTCCAAATGATCATGTTGTTAATGCCACTAGTCGCATTAGTCTAGTGGCATTAGAATATAGTTTGCCATCCAAGATCTAATGAAACATATGGTAGTTCACAAAATGCCACATGTCACAATTTTTTTAAAACAAAAAAATATGTGTTTTTCTTTCTAATCAATTATTGCCACGTGCTAACCTTTTAACCTAGGGGACTTAGTTGAAGAAACCTAACCTAAGCCACCTATTTTAGAAAACTTACCCTAGGCAACATAGCCTACAAAGCCTACTTTGGGTAATTTAGTTTATAAATGGTACCTTAGGTGTTAAAAAAAGCTTCATAGGCTAAGGAAACCATTAAGGTATTCAATTAGTTAAGTGTTTAGGTGTTTAAATGCTTAAAAGCTTGCAAGTGGGAGGACTTGAACTCCCCACCTTCATTTTGAAGAACAAATTTTTAACCATTGCACCACATTATTTATTTATGATAAATGTTTCTTACCACTAATCTATAAATAATGATGTTTTTAGTTCAAGTTAACCTAATTCACCCTAGGCTAACCCAGGCTAACTTAAGCTACTTAATAGTCTAGCCTTGGTTAACATATGTTAACCTAAACTAATTTAAGCATTCCTAACTTAAATGTAAACATACTTACCATAAACTAAGGTAAACTTAAACTAAAGTAAAGTAGGCTCAACTTGGATAAATTCGGTTAAACTAGGGTATTGACATTAAACTTGGTAAAACTTGATAAAACTTAAATAAATTAAGCTAAATTAGGGTATTGAAGCAAAATTTGGCAATACTTGGCTAAACATGGCTATTTAAATTAAACTTGTTTAAATTTGGCAAAATTTTAATTTAATTAGATAAATTAGGCTAAGCTATGGTATTTAATCAAAACTTGGCAAAATTTAAATAAATTAGGCTCAACTAAAGTATTGAAGCAAAAATTGAAAAAACATGGTTATTTAAGTTAAATTTGGTTAAATTTGGCAAAATTTGGTTAAACAAGAATATTTAAATTAAAATTGGCAAAAACTAGCAAAAATTGGCTAAACATAATTATTTAGGTTAAATTTGGCAAAACTTGTAAAACTTGGCTATCTAAGTTAAACTTGGCTAGATTTGGTGAAATTTGGCAAAAATTAGCATAAATTAAGGTATTAAGGTAAAACTTGGCAAAATTTGGTTAAATGTGGCTACTTAAGTTACACATAACGAAGCTTGGCAAAACTTAATTGAATTAAGTTAAACTAAGGTATTGTGGTTAAACATGGTTAAACATGGGTATTTAAGATAAACTTGGCCAAATTTGGCAGAATTTAAATAAGGAAAATTAAATTAGGGTATTGAGGTTAAATGTGGTTAAATATGGTTAAATTTGGATAAGTTAAGTTAAACTAGGGTATTAAAACAAAACTTGGTTAAACTTTGTTAAACATGACTACTTGATTTTAAATTCGTTAGATTTGCCAAAACTTGGAGAAATTAAGCAAAATTAGGGAATTGATGTTAGACTTGGTTAAACATGGCTAAATTTGGCTAAACATGGTTACTTACGCTAAACTTGAATACACTTAACAAAACATGACAAAACATGGCTAAACAAAACCACTTAAGCTAAATTTGGCTAAACTTGAATTAATTTTGCCTAATTTTGTTTCAATTTGGTTAATTTGATTTTTTTACATAACTAAAATTGGTTAAACTAAGTTAAATTAAGTTATTTATATTTTGCTAAGTTAAAATTAGGATAATTAAACTAAGATAAATTAGTTTAAACTATATTAAATTATGTTAAATTAGATTAAACTATATTATTTAGGCTAATGTAAGTTAAATTGTGTTAAAGTAGGTTAATCTAGGTTATGGTAAACTAAAAAATATTACTTAAACCTTTGTTTATCCATTTCAAATTGAATTTGGTTATATTATTTCAAATTCAAATATTATTTCAATATGAATATAATTTTGTGTAGTCATACTTTTTAATCATAATTACTTTTAGTCTTAATTATAATCATATGTATAGTCATGTAGGCATAATTTTGACCATAATCATTAAGATGATAATGACTTAAGGACACATATGATTATATGACTATGTTTGGACATTAGTCACAAGATGCATTAATCATAAAAGTTACATTTTAGTGTTGTGATTGATTAATATTACATATTGAATAAATTATAATTATCAATTAAATATCTATTCATTAATTAACTATTTTATTAACTAATTTAAAATTGAATATTCTTAAAATTTAAACTTATTAATATTAAATAACTATCCATTTTGTATAAAATTTTAAAACAAATAGTTGAAATTTTATATTCAAGAAGTTCTAATTAATGAACTAAAGTTAGTTATTAATCAATTGATATGAAATATGAAATAATAAATATTTAAGATTTGTCATTAAATAGTTCATCATTAATTAAATATTAATTAATTAATTAGTTACTTATTCGTATTAACTAATTAATTAATGATGGATTTATACTATTAATTATTTTTATTAATTATTAATAAATTTAAATTAATATTTGATGCCATTATTACTTATTATTATTAATAGCTGGATAGGAAATTAATGAATTAGTTAATTCATGAATGAATTATTTACTTATGGAGTTTACATAATTGAAAGGGAAACCGAATTGTATGGGATAAAAAATTTAGTCACAACCTAATTGCAAATTATTTGCAATTAAGTTGCCACTAAGTTTTTTTATCCCATATTGTTTGGCTCCCCTTTCAAGTGTGTCAATTATATAATTAAATTTAGTATAAATGAAAAAATATACAAGATTTGTCAAATGGGATGAAGCATAACCCTAATTTGGTTAAATTCGAAATATAATAAAACAAATTTAAAAAAGTTTGAATATTTATTTAGTTACATACTTCAATGTACTTACTTACTTTGGCTTATTTACCTACTTACCTACCTAAGCCTATTTACCTACCTATCCTAGGCTTTTTCACCTACCCACTTAATTTTATTTTAAATGTTTGAAAAATCATAAATGTTGCCAAGTGGCACCAAAATATTTGTCCACGTGTATGAATTTATGACTTAAAAAATAATAAACAATTGAAATTAAAAATGTAGTAATAAATTTGATTTATTTAATATTCTTCAAATATGCCATGTGACAACATGACATTGGTCACTAATTGCATGATAATCGCATGATAATTGCACATGTTATACAATTAACAAATGACAAGTACAATCAACACAAATACATATTTCATCTGTTGTCTATGTGATGACATCATCATAACATTAACATTTGCAACTAATGTCACATGCAACTTGTCCAATGCAATTACAAGTCATTTTAATTGCAAATGTTGTTTGTGACTAAAATTGAATTACAAACTAAAGTTTAAAATATGCAGATTTCTTTTAATGATCCAAGTTTTCCTATGTTTTATTACTTTTCCACAAGGGGGTAATGTCAAACATCATTGTTGTAACAATAAAAATAAGTGACATGTCACCATGTCAAAGGGGTCCTATGCCAACCTATTTAACATCTGAAATCCTTGTTGAACTTTTCATTAGAAGGTAGTGGGGATTAAAAAATATAATTGAAGATGCTAAAGACCTAAATGAAAGGCCCCAAGGATATCTATGGTTGAAACCCAAGCCCGAGCTTATGAAAGTGGGGATGGGGTGGGTAGGTATTAAGATTGAATGGTCATGTGGATCTAGATGGGTCATAATAAATAAATGACACTAGTATTGGTGTGAAGTTCTATATTTCATTAGAGCCTCACTTCTAAGGTTTTTTTTCTTCAAAGCCCCACCCCACCTCACCTCACCTTTAAGCAATTGCATCACTTTACCCCACCTTTGAGTTGCAATTCACACCTCCAAGCAACTTGACCCATCATCATTGCATGCCATTAATGTCACACATTAACCATCACATCTCCAATAGCAACATGTAAGTAAATACTTTTACAAAAGGTTGTCAATTTTCTTGTTTATCATTTCTTGTGTTCTTGTGCAACAATAAACTTCTAAAGCTCATTGCATTTTTTTTTTTGTTTGTTTTACTATACTTAGGTGTTAACAAACTTGTTGGTGGGTTTTTGGTGGTTGATGGGTGCCAAGGAGCCATTGTCACCCAACCTTTGGCAAGCTTTCAAGGCAAGTTTCATTCTTGGGCATTGGCAAACTCCTTGAAGCTTGTTGGTGTTTTTTTTGTTCATGGGTGGCAACTGCATCAATGATAGGGTAGATGCATGATGAATGAACTTGATTCATTTATTGAAAACAAAAATCCATTCTATAATGCTAAATTTGAGATTGAATATGGTATCATTAGTTCAATGGTAATAAAGTCCATGCATCAAAACGAATAATGTCCATATGAATGAAAGCCCAAATAGGCACCTCAACAATAGTGGTTTTGTTGAAAGTAAATCAAAACAAAAAAAATTAAGACTACTAGAAATTTATGAAAGTAAGGGCCAATTTTGATTATATAAAAGTCCAATACAATGAGATGGTTAAAGTTTTCAAAATAAAATTTTGAAATATGAATTCTTTAAATTGCAGCAAATGACATACTTAATTTAAATCATTTGGGTTGAGAATTTATGTCAAAATAAAAAAAATTTAAAATTTTAATTAGTTCACACAAATCCAAAAATTTTAATTTCAATAGTCCATAGTGAAAAGTAGATGTATTTTTTCTTTAAAATTATCATACACATGTTTTCATAATCAAATTGTTAATTTAAACCAAGTCCCAATTGAAAAAATACAAATATATGTTTCATTAATAAAGATTGAATCAAGATCATGGGTATTACAAAATCCAAAAAAATGTCACAAAAATGATTCACTCATTGATGCATCTACTAATGATAAGGAACTTGTAATTAATTATTGTTATCATTTCATGTTTTTAAATAAAAATTCAAGTTACTTGCAATAACAATGAACATGACTTATCTTTGTTGTCATTTGTTGTTATTGGGGAAAAAAACTCAAGTACTAAATGATGATGACAAGTTTGTAGCTTGTCATCATTGTTAAAAATAAAAACATAATCTACAAAGGTGATGATGAAGAGTTTGTACCTCATTGTTATTTTCTTTATATGTTTTTAAAAAAACTCAATTTGTAGATGATGATGATGATGATGGCAATTTGTGACTTTTTGTTCTCATCATTTTGTTTTTTTTGGCAAATTGAAGTTGCAAATGAAAACAAAGAATTACTTCTTGTCATCATTGTTTTCTTTTTGCATGTACATGGGCAATGACTAACAATTTAAGAAGGATTTTCAGCATTTTTTGTTTGTTGTTTTAGCTCCTTAAATTGTGTGTGTGTGTGTTTTTTTTTTGTTATTCTTGAGTTTTTTCTTTTGGGTGTATTTGCCTTCTATGAGCACCTTTGAGCTTTGTGTCATGCCCAAGTATGTCCCACCCCCTTGTCTATTTGTTGCAAGTGGGTGATAAATTTCTTTAAACTCATACCCTTTTTTCTTCATTGTGTTTTAAAAATTTTGTTATTTAAAAAACATAAAAATCTTTTGTACTTTGTTTAGTTGCAGGTGTTGAAAGCAATGAAGCCTTTGGGCTAAGGTTTACACAATACTTGCAATTCCGTGAGAAATAATCATCAATATGTTTTGTTTTATTTTAACATTTTTTGTTTTGATATTCTAGTTCATACATTAAATGGTCCAAAATGGAGGTGGAGATTTGGGACCAACATCATAAAATTTGCAATACCCACCTTTGGGGCTAACAATTTATTGTCATTAAGGGGCTTGAATTATTAAAATAATTATTGATGGGTTCTTTGCAATATTTGCATAATTTCATTGGTTAACATTAACTATGTGCAAGTGCTAGGTAGGTACAAGGGCAAGTGAGTAGATAGGTAAGGGGGTTGGTTGTTAGTTGAAAGGTAGGGCCAAGTTGAAGACTAATAAGTAGTTAAGGTTAGATTTGAGAAAACAAACAACTAGGCAAAAAAAAATAATGTAAAAGGTTCACACAAAAACAACTAGGCAAAACAAAAACTAAGTAAAAAGCCATCATCAAAAAGCTCGACCATGGTAGCATTGTGATTAACATAGGTTTAGGAATCAAATGAAAAAATGCACCCCATCTAGTGAACAAAATAACCAATTGGTGTGCTAGTGGTCGTTGGTTCATTGTAACCAAATTGTCCTCGAACAACCTTCATCTCCATTTCTCATTCTCTAAACACAAATTTATTCCACATCACCATTTTTGTTGTTACATCAATGAAGTTGTCATTAGATTGTGTTATACATGATGATGTGCTTTACATTCAATGTGAAAAATCATTTGTGATATGCCTTTAGGTCTCAAAGGCTTGCCACAAGGTATTGAAGTCATTTTTAAAAATCACAATATTAAAAAAAATAAAATCATGTTAAGGGTTGATTTATAAAATTAAAAAAAATTAATTAAGAAAAAAAAAAAAAACCTTGATAATGCAAAAGGTGGAGCCAACAAAGGGCTGCCTATCCCACCCAGGAAAAATGCCTTAAAAAGTGCCCGAATTTTGGATCCCTCAGCTGCTTTGCTAGTTCTTATATGGACGAGTGTGTAAGTTAATACACATCCATTTATTAGTCTATGGAATACTTTGGGCAAATTAGTTGAAATTTTTCTTTTGTTGGTCTCAGTTTTCATGGGCAGGAAATTTCACTTTGCCAATTTTCTTCCCCCATTATGTGCAAAGTAAATTATTTGCAAATGTTTTTTTATCATTTTCATGTGAATTCAATATGCATGTTGCATGCACACAAAACCCCAATCCATGTACCACATACATGAGAACAATCAAGCATGAAGTTCACATGCCCATACTAATAATCAATATATTTATAATGGGATTCACAACAATTTTTCCAACAATTTTTTTTCTTTTCTTTAATCAAAACATTGGGAAATTTTTGAAAGTTTTTTTTTTCCCCCCCTACTGAAAACTCCTCTATTTTTTTCCCTCAAAATTTGCAAAAATACGCCAAATATTTGATATTAAAAAAAACCCCCAAGAATGGGAGAAATCATTAGACACAATCAATCATCAAAGGGTGAAAATTTCCCTTGAGTTCACATGAAAAAAATGAACATTGATTGCAATGTGATATATTGAGAATGATTGATAGTGTGATTGAGAATGCCATCACCCTAGGGCTTTACCCTAAGTGTATCTTGAGATGTACATTGTTGCATGTTGCTACATGTAACAAGCATGTTTTGTCATGTATTGTAATTCATAATTATCCATGGTGTTGAGTGGCCACAACATGGCAACAAGCATCAATCTTTGCTTGCTATTAGGAATTTCCTTAAAATTTATATTATAGAGGTAAACATTAGGATTTTGGTTAAGTTCAATTGGAACAAAATTGAAATTAGGATTTTTTTAATATAGAAGCATACTTGGAACCATATCCCAAGTTCCATTTTTGTGTGGAATTGGAACCGAAACTAAAGCCGTTCTAAATTCTAATATTTTTATAGAGCTAGAACTGGACGGTTTTTCATAAAAGTTAAGAACTGCCCAACATTAGTAATTTCCCAAGTATGGAAGCTGGGGGTGATTTATTCTTGACAAGGCATCACACATTAATAAAATGACCATGACCCAAAACTCTTTAATACCATAAAAAATCAAGATGACAATTCCATCACAAAGGTATACAAATTTGTTAGGCAACCTTCAAACACTCTCTCACAAGTTTCCCTAATGGGAATAACTAATTGTATGAAGCACCACATGAACTAATTCAAAAGATTGGGTTTGAAGTTTCTCTTTCATTTGGAGAGTTGAAAAAAGGTTGAATGGAGCCCTTGTCAAGTAAACCATTGAATTCGAATCTAGATAGTAAAAGTAGTGATGTGTGTTTGGTTGTGCCTTTTCATGTCCATGTTATTTATAATAGTGTGTCATTTTTAGTAATCTAACTCTTTCAAACTTATGTATTTAATCCTTTTTTTCTTGCCCATTCACATAGACATGAAAAGATACAATTTTGAGATCTAGCTTAAATAATGATGAAATATTGGAAACCATATGAGAGCATAAGAGAAAAAAAAAGAAGAGGGAAGAACGACGAAGGTGGTGGATTTTGCTTAGGTTGGAACCTTGCCAAAGGCAAGGACAATACACTTGTTTGCTTAGTTTTCACATTTTGCAACTTTTGTTTTGCTTTATCATTATCTTTCAACTACCTTATGTGGTGTGGATTGTGTGCCGTAGTTTCATTTCAAAGTAACTTATAGTTGAATCTTCAGTTGTGCCCACAATTCATATTGATTGTATTCAACATGAGTTTGGTATTGCTTCAAAATGCAATTTAATCTAGTTTGGAATTTTGTGATCTTTGAAAGCAACAAAAACCTATTTGCAATTTACCTATTGAGGTTCAATTCCTTTAGGTATGTGTTTCGTGAGATATCCTTGTGTACTTGGAGGGCAACCTTGTGTTTGTGCATATCTCTTTTTAGGCAAAAGAGGAGGGATCTTATGCCTACTCCTTTAGAGTGGGAAGGATGTGAGGCTATAAGCAAGCATCGGATTCCTCCCACTCTTTAAGAGTAGGCATTACATAGGCATCAAATGCCTCACACTCATTAAGAGTAGGTGTAAGATCCTTCCAACTCTTAAGGAATGGGCATTATAACCCTAACATTAGATTTGCCCATTTTTGCTAATGTAGTCAAAAGAGAGGTACTATGCAATTTTGCCTTTGCCCCATTTTGTTCACCTTGTCATTCCCATACACATTTTGGGTCCATGTTATACAATTTTTTAGGGCATGCTATGGGTGTTAAGGGGGGTATGCAACATGCAACCCGGCATGTTTCATGCCCCCCGTGGTACTTGTAACATGGGACAAAATGGGTGCAAGACATGTGTTGGTATCACCCAATTCTTTTGAGGAAAAATCAATTGGGCAAATGCCAAACTAGGGGAAAACCCTCCCTTCCTATTCCTTGTTAAGCTTGTTGACCAAAGGCCTCTTTTGAGCATGTTGTGGAAACCAAATTTGGGGACTTTGAGCTAATTTTCAAAAAAATCCAAGAACATTTATTTTGGTACATTATTACAGTAATACCTTGGCAACTTTGAAAGTGTGTCTAATAATTTGAAAATTCAGTTTTGACAAATAAAATACTCTTTGAAGATTCAGTATTTTCCTTCACTAAAATTTGAACTTTTGAAGATTTAAAAAAAATAAAAATCAACATTTCTGAAAATAAGAAGGGGAGGGGGGAAGAATTTCAAAGGCCGATTATGTTGTTAAAATAATATTGATTTTTTAAAGTTCGATTATGTGATTGTCTAAGGGTGAAAGGTTTGAACACCTCCCAATGGCTTTGGTTGCTAATAATCTCACAATTATTTTGTCAATTATTACACCCATGGGGGAATATATGGTTATGGCAAATAAATAATCAGAAGATAACAAGAGGTGTGTCACTCTATATGGCCTTGCCATTTTACATTAAAAAGTATCTTTCTTTAAGGCAAAAGAAGAATTATGGCTATTCAAATATTTCACCATGCAAAAATATCATCTTAAAAAAATTATAATCTTGGAACATTGGTCACCAAGGGGTTGCAAATTTGGCTTACGGAAATTAATTCGATGGTATCCTTTCTTTTTTTTTTCAGCCTTGGGGCCAATACAAGGCCACAAAGTTCAGCATTTATTTATTGGTAACTTTGGGACGGATTGAATATAATAAAATTTCTATTTCAGCCTTGACTCTTAGTGTAAAGCCCTTGGCTTGGGGCCAATTCCAACATTTGCATCAATAGGAATGAATGCTTGATTCATTTGGGTTGATCATCGGCCTTGAGTCCTAGTGTAAAGTGGGCCTAATTTATGTTACAGTATTGGCTACCTCAAGTCTGAACAAATTTCTCTGAAGTCTTTGTGTTATTGTTTTATGATAAAAAACTTGAATTCCGAAATACAATTCACAAGCAAAGAAAGACCCCCCAAAAAAACAAAAAAAAAACTCTTTCACAAGAAAAACACGCAAAGCGAAAGAGAGTTAGTTGCTAACAATAATTTCCACAAGCAAAATACTAATTGTACAGAATAGACACCATCGCAAGGGAAGAGGAAGACGACGACGACAATGAAGTACAAGATGATGCACTAGAAGAAGAAGAAGAAGTGCTAGAAGAAGATCATGCACTCGAAGAAGAAGCACTAGAAGAAGATGCGCTGAGACGAGAGTCAAGTCTAGCGATCGAGAAGGAGACGGTGAGCGAGGAGGAGGGGAGAGTCCATCATGATGTTTTAACGGTAGCTTATGACGAGGTTTTGAGACTATAACAAGAGAATCAACAATGAGAAGGTGAAAGAGGAGGAGGAGGAGGAGAGGATCTAATATGTTGTATTATCATCAGATGATGACGGAGGAGCTTGAGATGAGAGCAAATCTAGTGATCGAGAAGGAGAAGGTCAACAAGAAGGAGGAGGAGGAGATCAATAAGTAGGGGATCTACCGTGGATGTTTTGACTGTAGATTATGGCGAGTTTGAAACTGTAACAAGAGGATTAAGAGTGAGGAGGAGGAAGAGGAGGAGAAGAGGATCCAATATATCGTATTATCGTTAGCTGATGACGAGCTTGAGACGATAACAAGAGGATTAAGAATGAGAAGGTGACAGGTCAGGAGGTGGAGGAGGAGAAGAGAAGAGGAGGACGAGGAGAGGATGCAAGATGTTGTATTATCAGCAGCTGATGACGGGCTCGAGACTAGAACAATAGAGTAGAAGGAGAGATGGCGGTGTTGATACGACGGATGCAGGGGTGGAGAACGTAAGAGGAGGACGAAGGGGAGGAAGTTGTAGAGTAAGGAAGGAGAGAGAGATGACGAGGAGGAATGGGGAGAAGGGACAACCAGCAGGGGGTTTAGGACAACCACCGGAGCTGCAAGCGGAACAGGTTTTGAATCCGTTCCGCAACGACAGCCAGTTTGAAGGAGTGTACGAGTTCTTGAAGACGCTAGTGTTGCTCCCGGTTGCGCTGTTGCGGGGAGTTCTGTTCGTGACAGCGCTGGTGCTGGCGTACTGCCTAACCAAGATCGCACTTCTGGGGGCCAAGAATGTGTTGACGAAGCCCTTTCCCAAATGGCGACGGGTTTTGTTGTTGCCAGTGAGGTTTTGCTCGCGGATCATGCTGTTTGCGTGCGGGTACCACTGGATCCATGTTAAGGGGAAGCCAGCACCGCGGCACGAAGCTCCGATTCTGGTCAGCAACCATGTGTCATTCACAGATCCCTTGTTCATCTTCTTCCGCCATCTGCCGGTGATTGTCACAGCGCACGAGAATCTATCCATACCTGTGGCCGGAGCCATCATGCTAGCGATGCAGGTGATAGCTGTCCACAGGGATTCCCCGGATTCCCGTCACAATGCATTGGGAGCGATCAAGCGGAAAGCCATGTGCAACGACTGGAGCCATGTGATGATCTTCCCCGAAGCGACAACAACGAACGGGAAAGCTCTGGTCTCGTTCAAAGCAGGCGCTTTCACTCCTGGCTACGCGGTGCAGCCCATGCTGATGCGCTATCCGCATGTGAACATCGATCCTTCCTGGGTTGCAGAAGGCCCTGTCGTTCACTGGCTTCTTTTTCGTCTCATGACACAGTTCCATAACTTTATGTCGGTACAGTCCCCTTGCGCTGTGCCCCTTCCTTTTCCAATCTCTTTCTCGGAGGAGGTGAATTTTAGGGTTTCTAATAGGCAGGCTGTAGAGCTGATTAAGCTGATCAGCTGTCCCCCCCCTGCAGATCTGTTCTTCCTGTTCAATACAAGATATGAATCTTGCTCCCTGAATCGTAGGTTTATGTTGAGTGCATAATTGTGTTCATTTGTAGCTGATTGAGGTGTGAGAGGATATGTCGGTTGCTGGCCGTTGTGCTCCAAACCCTTTTTGTGTGTTTTGTGAGTCCATGTTAGTTGTGTGTGCAGTGGATTTGACCTGTGATTTGGAGAACTATTGTAGGTGGAGTACTTGCCTGCCATACACCCAACACAAGCAGAACAGAAAAATCCACAAGCATTTGCAGAAAGGGTACGTGTTACCATGGCACAAGCGCTCAACATAGCTGTGACTCAACACACTTATGAGGATGCGGCATTGGTGATGGAGGCAGTTAAGTTGAAGCTTGACAGCAAAGCTGCTATTTTGGAATTTGGGAAGTTTGAGAAGCTGTATCAACTGCAAGTCAAGATTTTGAAACATTGGTTGCACAAGTTTCTGGCCATGGATCCAACAAAACGGTAAAAAATGTTTACTTGGGGTTATGGGAATGAGTGAGGTCTCTGGCAATTTGTCAATTGAGAGATGATTGAATCGATTATATTTGCATGTACTATTGTCTGCTGGATCACAAATGTACTCTTGGTGTACTATATACTATTGTGAGAGACCACTTCAGAAGGATGGCATCATGAGTTGCTAATTTGTCTCTTGTAGAGTGTGACAATCTGCATTGTGGTATATGCAGGGGCATTGTCACGTACCAGGATTTTATTAGCACACTAGACCTACCTGATTGTGCCCTTCTAGGGCAGATCTTCTCTTACTTTGATCGTTCAGACCAAGGTTCTATCAACTTCAGCCAGGTGCATTATCCTATGCGTCTTTTGCTTAATGTTTCCAGATTATTTGACACTGTCTGACGTTTCAGTGCTCCTTTTCTGGTGGGGAATGCAGACATTTTTCTGACCAGGTGCACTGAATTGGGATGGGGATGTAGGACAGTATGTTGCAGGGGTTGCATTCATAGCCAAACATAAAAAGTTCAAAGAGGCTATTGAGGCCACCTTCAAGTTCTGTGGTGGAGATGAAGATGGGCTATTGGATAAAACTGAGGCACGAAGCAGCTTCCGTGAAGTCATTCCTTCCATAACAAATCAGCAGGTCTGTATCTCTACCTCTTGCTCTCTCTTCTATGGCCAGATCCACTCCAACTGGGCATAGGGTATTTGGGTACAAGGGCACAGCAATCACAGAATTTGAGCAGAGTCTTTTGGGGGCCCATTGCAAAGCCGCATGTAGCAGTTGGGCTGAAATTCTTCATTGGTTGATCTATACCACTGTTATTTAGCTCAAACCATAGGAGTTTGTCTGTTTCCTATGTCCTGTGTGGTTGGCAGGACAGTTTATTGTTTTTTCTCTGGCAGAAAATCTGAGCTGTTAGCTGATGGGCTTAGTTTAGTCTTCATAGATTAGGCCTTGAGGTCAACCTGCTATTCATCATCATCCTACAGCATGAGTGGTTCTTCAGCATTTCTGAGTTATCCTTTACAAGCTTCTCTTAGAATGGTGCTGTTCATTGCTGAACCAGGAATCTGCAGATTGATGGGCTCACCGAATGGATCTGGGTTTTTGCTGCAGATCCATGTGCTGTTTGACAAAATGGATGCAAAGAAAGCAGGAATTATAAGCAGGGCAGATTTTGCACACTTCATTGAGGGGAACCCTGAGTACCTTCTCATCTTTCTGATTGCAAAACCAGACCTGCTAGCAAGATCCAAACTAGAATTTGACAAGGATTTTCTTGATGTGGACAGACAATTGACAGATTGATCATTAAGGTTTAGAATTCCAAGTTAGTTTGAAATGTACTGATTAGGAATCATTTGCCACACAACCATGGCTTTTGTGTTCATAATTATAGGCTGAAACTCAGTTTAGTCTTTAGGCAATTCCATTTGTACAACATTGACAACATAAATTGGATGTCTTTAACCCTCAGATGGTGAGGGAGGTGTTCTGAAGCAAGGAATGACCACTTGTTTTGGCAAAAGTTCAGTGGGTGAAAGTGCTTCAAATTGTTGAACCAATCATCCATCTGGTGGTGGAGCAATTCTGACCGTAAGTGCAAATCCCAATAGATCATTGTCACACTTGACCTGCTACTTTCTTTGCAATTACATAGCAAGCTCAGATACAGCTATTATCTTCCTTCACAACTTGGTTGCATTACACAGACAGCTGCAAAGCCAAAGTTTACATGATTCAAAACATAACATCTAGATTGCAGGCAGGATCAATCAGGGTGTACCACATCAAGTTGCGGTGGCAAGGGGGTGGTGGATTGATTCACCCACCCCAAATTGAGGCAGACTGCATCTGCAATAGTAAACCTTTTTCCTTCCTTTTTTATCTGGGCATAAAGTCAAGATTGTAGACCCCATTGTTATCTTCCAATCTTTGCATAGTATGTGCCGCAAGACCATGAAACTGCCAGCAACTAAGCAGATTGTTGCTAGCAACAGGAAACACTTGGTACGTTAGCTGTCTGTTGCCAACCATGCATGTAAGCTTATTGCACCCTTGCTCCTTTTTGTGCAATACTGGTCTTGTTATGCAGCACTTGTTCCAAGTTGTTCTGTTAAGTTCCAGAGCCTGTCAAAAGGTTCATGCTTTTCTTTTGCTGGGATTGCCTGGACCGAGTAGACATGGTTGTTCTACTCAATTTCAAGCGTCACTGACAAATATGTCAGAAAATGAAGTTGAAGGAGAGCGGGTGCATGGGGCCAATCTGTGCAGCACCCACTGTAGTAGTGCTGCAAATGTCCCATGACTCGATACAGGTAAAGGGGAACAGTAGTTGCAGCTTGAATTTCTTCTTAGTTATCAGCCAGTAGAGTTATTGAATGTTGAACAATATTGCCATTGAAATTTTAATAAAATCAAAACTAAAGATAATAGAGAAACTGGACCATGGTCTTGGTATTGTTGGAAAGTCATCAATGGGTAGAGTAAGGTTTAATGGAATGGATTTTGTAAGTTTTGGATCTAAGGTGCCCAAGATATTGAACTTTAAGTGGTTTTTTTTGTCGTTGGAAATTCAACTAAATTATAAAAACTGATTTTGGAAGAAGAAATTAGTTAAGTAACGAGTTCACAATTGGGTCAACGAACAAGGCCACACACTATTTTTGGTTTTCCTTTTGGTAGTAGAAATAGAATCCAGAATCCAATTTGGTGAGAGATTTGCAGAGAATGAGAGGTGACGAAGAAAGGGAACAATGTCGGCAAACAGTTGCAACGCGTGTTGGACCACCTCGAGAGCGGGGAGGTGAGAGAGAGCGCAGGGGAGGGAACTAAGTTAACAAGCGCCTCGTCGTCTAATGGCTCTGTTTTGGCATCCATAAGAAACGCTAAATATTCAACGTACTAAATCGGAAATAAATGGTGGTTAGCATGGTGAAGCCGAAGTGGATCCTTCAGTTATGCCACTATAGAAATAATGTTTCTGTAATGGACTCTCCGGAATACCAAACTTTGGCCCATTTTTGGTTGAATCGCAACAATGACGAGCCAACAAACAAAGATCATTGGCGTCTTGGAGCTTTTGATTTCTGATTGCAGAGCATGATGAAGAGCGGCAAATTGTTCGCTGGAGAGCGCTGCTGAAGAAAAGATTCGAAGATCATGTAGAAGACGAGGGAGGATGATATTAAGGGGCTTGCAAGTCGATTGACGATACATTGCAAAAGATAAAAGATCCAGTCGAAGTTCTTGACATCGCTATCTGATAGTCGGGATCGCAGAAGGTCGGAAAGACTACTAAGTATTGGTTCGATTTGACAGTGGAAGAAGAGCTCGACGAACTTCCGAGGTCGAGTAAATATCGCAAGCCAAGAATCTTACAATATTGAACAAGACAAAGAAACAACGCAGATAGAGAGAAAGTTCCAGTGCTGTCACATGCCCTTTCTCCTTCTGTATCTGTAACCGCCGGCTGCTAAGAAGGTATTCTTGGTCCTAGAGAAAGATGGACAATCAAAACACTTCGCAGGAGGAGATCGAGGACCCGGAACGTTATGCGTCACTGGAGCTCAGCAAGATAGACAACGTCCATGGAGCACTGGCTCGCAGTATGATCGAAGGATACATCAAACAAGAGCACGCCAATTTTCTTAAGCAGAAGTAAGGTCTGCCGCGATCTAAATCACACCTTTCTGTTGTGCTGTTGCTTTGATCTCCTCTTGGAATGTTGACAATGGTGTGTGACTGTGGAAGACCAGATTTGAAGACCTTCGAAGTTTTCTTCGTTCAAAGATCGTTGCAGAGAGGAAGCTTCTCGGTGAAACTGCTGATCTGCTCAATCAAATCAAGGTTTTGATCATGATGACCCTGTAGCCAGAGCTGAAAACAGCAATGATGATACATGGTTTCTGATGAAAGAGAAAAGAATGGCACAAATCTGCTCCAATTATGTGATATAGCTGCCGTGCTGGAAAGCATATCAATCATGAATTTCACTGCATTATGTGTTGTCAGGCAGAGGAAGAAGAGCTTGAAAAGCTTGAAAAGAGTGCAGTCCAACATGAGGAACTACTAGCAATGGCCAGAGATGATGCTGAAGAGGCGGAAAGTCAAGCCTCCATAGCAAAGTAATATTGTCATACCTGCAAAATGTTTCTGATTGAACTACAATATAAGGGGGCTTAGTCTGGCAGCTTTGCCATGGCTACATTCCAGAAGTATCCCAGAATGTCCATAGACAATGAGCCATTGGCTTCTATTTTCTTCTTCTGCTGCTGTGCATGTTGAAAAATGTGATGTGCATGCATTTTACAAATGAGTGACTGCAAGGATCCTGAAAGTGTGGAATTTCCATTTTGTCAGCAATCACAAGTTCATATATGATGAAGTGTGCTGTATTGATGGCATCTTGCATTTTGCAGAGAGAGGGAACAGAATCAGATACTGAATTCAAGTTTGCTGGAGAAAATACAGGAAGACTATATTAGGAAAGTCAAGAGCATTGAGCATGAACATTTCGCAGCAATGGAGCCCATTCTTGCACGCATAGAAGTCAGTCCATCTGTGTCTGTAAAACAAGCTTTCAACATGAATTGTGGCCTCCCCCCATCTTTATCTCTCTCTATTGCATTCTTCTGACATATGCTTAACGTGTTTTCACCCTAATCTGCAAGAGTTGACGGCCCTTTGCAGGAAGAAATCAGACAGAGCAAGCAAGAGTATGCAGAAGGGATGATCAAGATGGAACTGTGTACCAAGGAGGTGCGGATACTCATGTAAAATCTTGGGCAACCTAACCCACGGGTCAGGGCAATCTTATCTCTCAAGAATGTAGTCAGTTTTTGAAGGTTGGCTACAAGTTGAAGAACTAAAATATTCATGAGAGGTATCATAGCAGTGCCCTTGTTATTGCAGTGTGTATTCACATTGCTAGACAGATGCTTGGATAGACAGGAGTGGGTAATGATATTTCCATGCTTACATCAATGTAAGCCAATGGTGATCCTACTATTCAGTAGAACTGTTTTTGGTGACTATGCCCTCAAGCAAATCTGTCTCCAGTCTTATAATTTGTGTGTTCACAAATCTGGGTGCCAAACTCTTAAGACCAAGGATTCAGGTGTGCACTAAGAGCTTTGGTCTTTACAGGGAGAGGGCATAGGGTTCGCAGATTGAAGAAACAAAGTCAAGGCACTCACAATGCTTACAGGATAATGCCACACTGCGCTTGGAAAAGAATGACCACTTTGACAAATTGGAGGAGCTGAGCGGTACACCTGAGAAGACACGCAAACAGGTTGGGATCTCTCTCACATAAATGGAAGAAGGAGAAACCTGTTGCATAAGCTGCACATCCATTGTTTGTCATTGGTTTCTCTTGCTTCACTGAATGAGCATCTCAAGGAGCTCAAAGCTCACCCTGGGTACCCTTCTGAGTGATTAGCTTGACAAACAAGGATGTGTGATTATGCAGAGCAATATTCTGCTCAGTGCAGTGAGATCTCTTCAGCTGCAAGTGGAAAAGTGGGTAATCAAGGTGACCAATTCACAATGATCAACCCAGTTCAACTTCACTAACAATATGTTTAGCCACATTACATGAACAATATTCATCCTGGATGAAAGAACTGGCCTCTAGTTTTAGCATCCTTGGGAAAGTACTGGCCAGCCCTGTATGCCACAGTTCTGCTGTTGCAATCTGGTCTCTGATATCTGTGCTCTGAAGTTTGTTGTGCTCCAGGCATATGCTGACTTAACCATTGTTGGCTGAAGGTTGGAGAGCTCAATAAGGAGATCCAAGCCTTCCATACTATGACCAAAGAGAAGACTGAAGAGCATGGAAATATGGTCATCAATCTTGAAAAAATACGATTCCATACTGAACAGCAGGTAAAGACAAAAAGAGATATATTTGCTCTCAGAGCAACAAGCCTAATTCTTCCTTCTTGTGCTCAAGGGAATAATGTCAATTATGTGATATTGAACTCTTTAATATACTCAACAGAAGACAATGCCTCTTTTTAACTGTTAAGTATAGAATTATGGTATGATTGCACTCTCTTTTGTTGTGCTATTTTTGGTTTTGCTGGGACTGAAACCATGTGTTTCCTTCAAATTGTTGTTGTGGAGCTCTCTGTGCAATCACATTGATATGTTAAAAATATGGAGTTGTTGGTCTTAGCTCAATGTTAGCCGGGGGTTCTGTTTGGTTGTTTGCTCCAGAAATGTGTTGCACAGGACATGGTGAAGGATTTGGAGGCATCAAGCCTTGAGCTTGAGAGTTGCTTAAATGAACAGGTTTGCTTCTCCATCTGCTATTCATTTGCATGCAATCAAAGATGATCAGCATGCAGGAGATTCAAAGTCTTTGGGCCTTTTAATGGTGAATCTAGCTGTCATGTAAGATTGATGGACTTTCTTTTCAACTGCCTGCTGACTAAACTGTATGCTAGATCAAACAAGGGAGAGTGTGTGAAGGTATATTCTTGGCATACTTGTAAAAAATGCACCTATGCCTGAAATCCACCAAATACATGCAGAAAAACAAATAGGTAATGTCTTGGGATGGGGGGAGCCACTGCAGGTATCTTTGCAATTGCAATTGCTGCAGTTGCTGTCAGATCTCCAGCATGAGCAGGCCATAGCAGCCGCACAAATAAAGGAAAGGGACGGAGCCATCAAAAGAATGAAGGAAGTGGAGGTTGAAGTTGAGAATCTCCATTCTCAACTTCCTGTGTACAAACAAGAGAAGGAGAAAGCCAGCCGCAAGGTAAAAAATCTGACACATTCTCAAGATGATCTATGCAAAACTTTGCCAATCCTATAACAATGACGACAATTGTTTCAAAGAACCCAAGCAATATTTTTCCTTCCCATATACATTCATTATGCATTCAAAAGATAAAGGTGCAAACTCAACATTAAATCCTAGAGTCAGGCACTTGGTTAACTTGCAATGAGAAAGTCCTGCCAGTCCTCTGCTTAGTTATTGGTACCAAGATTGTCAAGGGACCTAGGTGATGTCTAACAAGAACCTTACAGACAAATCTCAGACATACGAACATGTGAGCTAAGAGAGAGACAGAGGGATAGACCTGGGAGGAACAGGAACATGCATGAACCAATCTTTGGACTGCTGTATGGTCTGCAAATTTGCACAATAGTTGATTCGTGAGGAGGCTGAGAGGGAGACATGCACCACACGTGCAGAAGAGCATCATCAGGAGTTTGAAATCTGCATGAGCACCCTTCTTGTGGTGGACACTTTTGTGAATGAAGTGGCTGCTAAGCTGAGAGAGTCTAATGCAAATGTAAGACAACAAGCACAATGACTCTGTGGCCTGAGATTACACAGGAAATTGGTCTACGATGGTCTATGATGGTCCATGATTGCATGATTGAAGCTTAGGATGATTGTGCTAATCCCCTATAATCTAGATGAGTTGGGTGGTGAGTTTTGCTGCAAATGGAAACCCTTAATGACTGCAACACAATTGAGATTTCCTCAAAGATTCCATGCATTGTCTTCCACAAAGAGTAGTGTAAAATTTGAAGCTCCTGGAAATTTACAGTAGAGAAAAAGCTCAGGAAGAATGCATTCCATCATGGTAAAGTTTGGGTTGTGGGAAGGTAGGTGCAAAAACTGGAGAAAGAAACAGTGGTCTGCATTGTGATGGAGCATAAGCAGGAGCAGCATATTAAAGAGCTCACAAATTTGAAGGAACGTTTTTCCCGTGCTGCTGCTGCAAAGGTACAGCCTGTTATAGCCCTCAAAGTTGCAGGATGCATTTCCCACAACAGAAAGCTTGTTCTAGTCTTTATGCATATAATATCCAACACTAAATCCTGCAATGGAGGCATTTCAAGTAGAATGATACAGGATTTGTGGTAACAGCTTGCATCAGCAATGCAAATAATGGAGAGGGTGACTATAGAGACCTCATTCAGTGAAAGCTTCCAAAAGAGAATATTGGAGCTCCAGAAGCGGTACAATGAAGGCCAAGCACAGTATAATTTGATGCGCAGTCAACAAAATAATTACACCAAACTGATTCAGGTAATGTTGATAAAAAATCTACATTAATTAGTAATCTTCATCAGAACAGCCTTCTCAGGAAAAAGCTGCAACTCTCCATGTTGAGGAGTGTCTTGACATCTGTAGAACTAAGTACACAGTACTAACATTTGCTTTCAACCCCTGGGAACAGTCATGTAAAGTAACCATTCTGGAGATGAAGGAGAAGGTTGTGGCATTGAGCCAGGAGGTGGAGATGCTCCAAAACAGTGCTCTCGATAAGGTCAAATGCCTTGGCAAGATGCATGGAATATATGTAGCCAGCCTTGAAGGTTGCTTCCAAGTGCGACATGAAATCACCAAGTGTAGACTAGCACTGAAGGCAAAAAAGGTCTATTCTTGAGCCAACGTTGTGTAATACCCTAGGGCCATATGTGCATGTTGCACTATGCAAGACAACCAGAGACCAACTGCTGACATGCTGGGAAGGTGGAATATACAAGTATGCACGAGAAAAAGGGAATGGTGTCCATGACAAAAAATATGTCAACCCACCCAGCACAAAAAGACTCTGAACATGTGCAGAAGTCTTCATGCATGTGTTTGAATTTTGGGCCTGGGCTTTGTTGTAAAAATAAAGAAACAATGGTAGTCAAGAAGTTTTGTTTCCTTAAGTTGGATCTCTTGTCAAATTAGGTTCCTGCAGTCGTAAATCTATCATTGGCATGGCTTAGTGGCCATTGATATTCTACAATATGTAAAAGCCACCTCTTTCAATGTGCTTTTGATCTTGTTTCCCATTTGACTGTGCTTAGGTCTAATTATCTATTTGGAAACTTGAACTTCCAGAAATTGGTCATTCTCAGCTGTCTCGATGAATTTCTTTCACATGCTCACTTCTGTTGTTCCTAAAGTGCTCTGGCCTTCCATTGGTCATAATTGTGTGTCTAGCAGTTTGTGAGAGCATTCTCTGCTTTGCAGTACTCATGGCAGTTTGGTGGCTGGGCATCCCTTGCAGCATATTATCAATGAAGCAGTGGTGGAAGTGCTGAGATTACAAGATTTCATCAGAAAAATAGGGAAAGGCAAGGTGAAGGCATGCAAAGAGTACTATCTGATTATGAAGGATCGCAATAACATTGGACTCTCTTACATCGATCGGAATGATGAACTTTGCATTCTCTATGAGAAATCGAATGTCCAGGTTTTGTCATGCTCCTCTGCCAGCTTTTCTAGGTGATGTAGAAGCAGTGCAAAATGGATTTTGAGCTCCTTGAAAGTGTACTTCTGTAAGTGAGTTAAATATTGAAGGTTGATAGGTGTTGATTTCATAATATGTTTCAATTGACAAAGTACAACTCCATATTGAAGTATCTGAATGCTTTTGCATTAATCAGACAGTAGTGGCTGTGCAGGTGGATCTGTTAAAGAATTCAGGTCTTGAACTTATCAAACGCATGAATGAGATTACCCACCTGCAGCTTGCATGCAAGCTTACACACAGTTCACTCAAAGCTGCTGAAAGGAATGCTCCTGACCCCACAGCAACATATGCAGAGATTATCAGCCTCAAGAAGCAGGTAATTGCGCATTCTGACATTGTTTCAAGGTGATAGGAGTCCAGTCCAGGTTGAAAGGGATCAAGAACCTTGGTCTTGCATAGAAAAATAGGAACTTACTTCAAGCTAATTTGCCTTGCATATCATCTTGCACTTCCTGCCCAAGTTCAAGTTTGATTTCATCTTTGAGCAATCACACCAAGGTCATAGATGTTTATGCTCCATGAGCATAGTCTACAGGCTTAACATCCTACATATGTAAAAATCACACCCAGCTAGTCAGGAAGTTTTGAACATGTCTATTTGCAGCAATATCTCTGATCAACTGCATTCAATAAACTCTATAAAGAAAATTCTGAGGAACATCTTTCAAGACTGTTAGCAGTGTAGTATCATTTGGAGAGGGATTCAGATTGATTTCATTGCCATGGT
>Ga0116227_10005799_pt1 | contig 25613 bp, 16 predicted proteins | sample S1TSphgellanicum_FD_89693 | JGI IMG/M metagenome (GOLD analysis project Ga0116227, IMG submission 89693) | Host-associated microbial communities from peat moss isolated from Minnesota, USA - S1T2_Fb - Sphagnum magellanicum MG | ecosystem: Host-associated > Plants > Peat moss > Unclassified... | reverse complement strand
GGGTGATGTTGGCCGAAAGCAGCGGTGAGAAACCCGCGATGAGGTAATTGCCCGCATTCGCGCCGGTGAGCGACAGGCCGCCGGTATAAGATACGGCGATGCCATTGCCGACATTGGCCGTGGCGAAGGCGCCGCCCGCCGTGCCCGTGGCGGCGACGGTGGGATCGCCAGGATAGATGCCCGCGAGGCCGTAAGTGCCGGTAAGGGTCGCTTCGGTGGTGCCGTCATAGACCTTGTTCTGCGCGGTCAGCCCGCTGACGGTGACGGGGTAATAGAATTTCTGCGCCGCAGGGACGATCAACGTCGGGTAGAGATATGAGCCGGAGCCATTGGCCCAGATGGCTGAGCTGAATCCGGTATAGTTGGAGAGGTTTTTCGCCTGGGCATCGGTGAGGCCGGTGCCGGCCGCGTTGCTGGCCTCGCCGCCCGGATAGGAGGTGTTGTAGTTGGGGACGACGGACGGGTAGCCCTGCGGCGTGAGGTCGTAATAGCTATTGGTCACCGAGCCGGTTTGCTGCCCGACGAAGGGGGAGATCTGCGTATGGCCGTTGGCGACCAGGATGGGGGTAATGCTGTAGGAATCCTGGATCAGGCCGGTATTCGCGCCGACAAAGCCGCCGGTCTGAATGTCTTGCTGGAAGACGGGGCTGCCCGTCTGAAGATCGACAGTGCCGGCACTGTAGGAATTCTCGATCGTGCCGCCTTGGTTCCAGCCGACTAGGCCGCCATAGGTGGTCGCGAAGGTTTGCGTTGCGGTGTTGGAATTGGACTCCACTGTGGCGGTCGAGAAAGAGCTGCTGATGACCGCGTTATTCGATTCGTTCCAGCCGACGAGGCCGCCGACATTGCCAAGACCCGTGACGGTGCCGGAAGCGGAGGAGCCTGTGACAATACCCTTGTTTTCGCCCACCAGCATGCCGGCACCGGGACCGTTGCCGCTTTGCGTAAAAATCCTGTCCGTGATGGTGCTGCCGCCGCCAATCGTGACGTTCGAAATCGTGCCGGTGTTGACGCCGGCAAGGCCGCCGACCGTGTTCGCTGGACCGGTGCTGTTGTACCCACCCGTGGCGGCAACCGCGATGGCGGACAGGTTTAGATTTTCAATCGTTCCCGAATTGGTGCTGAAAAGCCCGACCGCCCCATCCGTGTTATCCGTGATCGCGGCGTTGCTGATCGTATAATTCTGGCCGTTCAAAATGCCGGAAAATGGCGTTGATGTGCCGATGGGCGAGACGGCGCTGCTGGCGAGATTGATATTGGTGTTGAGCGCATAATCGCCGCCGAGATCGGTCGCGATCTGCAGAAACTCGGCTGCGGTGTTGACCAGCATATAAGCGGTGAAATTCTTCGCGACATTGACCGCGACATTGGTAAACGCCGTCGGGCTCGTATAGCTGGTGGGGTTGTAGAAGAAATTGACGATGCCGCCGTGATTCGCGGTGATGCTGCCGCCATTCATGATGACCGTGCCGGTGCCGGTCGCGCCGTCATCGGCATTGGCGTTCAGCGTGCCCGCGCCGGAGATTGTGACATTGCCGCCGGTGCCGAAAACCACATCCTTCTGCGCGTTCAGCGTGAGCGTCTGGGCGGAACTCCAGCTGACCGCGTCATCGACCAGAATATCCCCGGCCGTGGCGGTGGTGGCGGCGGTTTCGCCCTGCTTGGAATCGATGATGATGTTATTGGAAGCGAGCAAGGCGGAGAGCTGCGCACCGGTGATGTCGCCGCCGCTGGCGGCAATGGTGTAATCCGTGGGGTCGATCAGCCATGTGCCGTCCTGGCCGGTTTCGCCCTGGGTGGAGACGTTGGCGCTGGCAGCCATGGTGACCTGGCTGCCAGAGGTTTCGACATAGCCGCCCGTTGTCTGCCCGGTGGCGGCCAGATTGCCATTGACGGCAGTGGCGCCGTTCGACCAGGCGACGACGCTGCCGCCCGAACCCTTGGTGCCATTGGCGCTGATGATGGCGCCTGCGGCAATGCTTGTGTTCTGCGAATCCTGGACATTCTGAGCCACCAGTTTTTCGGTGGAAACCCGACCCCCTGCGCGATCCCCGCCGATGAGGACCGTGCCGCCGGTCGTGCCGTCCGCATGAATGGCGGCGGTGCTGTCAATGATGGTGTTCGCGCCGGTCGCGACGATGGTGCCGCCCGTGCCGTCCGCGTTTTGCGCGGTGATGGCGCCCGAGACTTCCGTGGTACCGCTCGGCGCGGAGAGCCAGACCTGACCCGCGATGGTCTGCGTGCCCGTCGCCTGGATATCGCCCGTGCGGTTGCCCGCCAGCGCGTAGACATTCCCGCCTGCGGCATCCAGCGCGGCGGCGGCGGCCTTGATCGCGCCCGTATTCGTGGTGTTGCCGGTCGCACTTGTATCCGGTGCAACGAAGACACCGGTAACGCCGTTCACGGGTTGCAGGAGCACCTGATTGCCCGAGGCCAGTGCCGCCGTTCCATTGGGGGCCGAGATGCTGCCGTTATTGGTGACGGAATGGCCGATGAGCACGACATCGCCGTTGCGCGAGACGATCTGGCCTTCATTGACCACCGTGCCATTCGACGAGCCGCTGAAGGATTGCGTGCCGCCCTGCATGAAATTGTTGTTGGACTCGTCGCGGGTGGAGGCGACGAAACCGCCGCCGGTGACCACCTTGCCGCCCGCGCCTACGACAACGCCGTTGGGGTTGATGAGATAGATCGTGCCGGTGCCGTTCAGATGACCGTCAATCTCAGAGAGATTGCCGCCGGTGACGCGGTTGAGCGTGGCGCCATTGCCATTGTTGATCTGCACGGTGTTCTGCGCGCCGATGGAGAAGCTCTGCCAGTTGACGATGCCGCGTGCGCTGGACTGGTTGACGGTGAGCGTATCGCCAGAAGCGGCGATGTTGCCCGCACCCGCGACATATTGGCCCGAAGACGGCAGCACGCCGCCAGCCGAGGCGGCCAGGGGAAACAGGGTGATGGCGAGACCGATGCCAAGGCCCGCGCAGATGCAGGCGCCGTCCAGCGCGCCGAGGCCGAGCCTTCCGTCCTTGTTCATCCCCATGACTTTATGCGCCCGCATCATGCTCATCCGGATTAACCGGCGGGACGACCAGCCGAGGCGGCTGCGGGCCGGAACGGAGGATGCGGCAAGGTTGTGCGCGGCTGCTCCGCCCTCGGGTGTGATACCCGTAAGGAGCGAAATATTAGCGCGAAGCATGTTGGAGTCTGGATAAAAACGCACAACGACACCTTGCAATCAAAATGGGGATGGGCTCTGGTATTAATTATTAGACAAAGCACGACAATTAAGGCGAATTAGTACGATGTTAAAATTTTGGCAAGGTGTAGCGGATCAAGTTTCGGTGACCGGCGCGGGAGCGGGCGACCGGTATTCGGCCATTTCGGCGGCAATACGGACCCGCATACCCGGCATGCGATTCCCAGATCGCGCAATGGTGAACAGACTGCTGCGCGCTGAAACCTTTGAAGGCCGGTGACGCGATCAAAATAGCGACCTTGCGAAGGGCCGGAGGTCGCCGGAGTCCGTCAGTCAGACCGGTTCCGGCACGCGCGGTTACGGCTTCCGCGCGAACGCTGCGGCGGCTTCGATCTGCGCCTGGGTGGGGGTGACGCCGGTATAGAGGATGAACTGTTCCAGCGCCTGGAGCATGATGACCTCGCCACCGGTGATGCGCGCCTTACCCGCATCGCCTGCCCTGGCGAGGAATGGCGTTTCCAGCGGCGATGCGACGACATCGAAGGCGATGGCGCAAGCCTGGATGCGGTCCTCCGGGAAGGCCAACGCCGCCACATCCGCGCCTTCCATGCCAAGCGGGCTGGCATTGATGAGCAAAGGCGCGGCGAGATCGTTCAACTCAGGCTGCCAGGCGAAACCGTGACGCACGGCGAGGGCCGGACCGGTGCCCGGATTACGGGCGAGAATGGTGCCATGGCGGAAACCGGAATCGCGCAACGCAGCGGCAACGGCCTTTGCCATGCCGCCGCTGCCGCGCAGGATGAAGGGCGTGGCGGGGTCGATTCCGGCGCGCGCGATGAGGCTGCGGATGGCGGTGTAATCCGTGTTGTACCCGGTCAGGCGGCCATGATCGTTGACGACGGTGTTGATGGAGTCGATGGCGCGGGCGGAGGCTTCCAGCCTATCGATCAGCGGAATGACCGCTTCTTTGAAGGGCATGGAAATGCCGCAGCCGCGGATGCCAAGGGCGCGGATACCGCCGATGGCGGCTGGGAGGTCCGTGGTGGTGGTGGCTTTGTAGATGAAGTCGAGGCCGAGCGCCTCGTAGAGATGGTTATGGAAGCGCGAGCCGAACGTGCCGGGACGGGAGGCGAGCGAAATGCAAAGTTTGGTGTCCCGGCCGATACTTGTTTTCGTCATTCCACTGCCCCGAATCTCGGGGTTTTATAGGCGGGCTGGACGTTTCCGCAAAGCGCCCCGGCATGTACCGGGGCGCAATCGCAGCGGGTTAGAATTTATATTCGAAATAGAGACGGTTGCTGATGAACGGGTTGGAATACAGTCCGGCGCCGGCCTTGTTCTGGACCACATCCGCATCGAACGCATCCGCCAAAGAGAGGCCTGGGAGGATGGCGGAAAGATCGTATGCCGCATTCATGCCTGCGGTCCATAACTGCTCGTTCGGGATGTCGGCGCCTGCCGGAAAGCCGTAAGGCCCGCTATAGCCATAGAAGTTTCCACCATAGCCGTAGCGCACCACGTAACGGATATAATACGGGCTAATTTTCAGGCGGTCGTTCAGCAGTGAGAGATTGGCCGTGGCGCCATAGCCGAAGCCGGGGCCGAAATCCGAAACGCCGTCCTGCATCGTGTCGGTGAATTCGTTGACGCTGAGATTGTTGTAGGGATGCACGAAGCCGCCATGACGGAACGAATTGTACGCAACGGGGCTGTAATCGCCGACCAGCGCGATATTGTCGTTGTCATAGGATACGCCCAATTTAGCGCCGTAGATATGCGCATCGACCGCGCCAAGCGCGCTTTCGCCGCCGCCGGAATTACCTTCCACCGAAAACTGCGCGGCGCCAAAAATATTGTTATGCGGGGTGATGGGCGTGATGAATTCACCCAGACCGTGAACGAGCTGGGCCAAATGGTAAAAATTATAGTACCAGCCTTCAACGGAAACATGCGTCCCCAGAATGTTGTTCTGGTAGCGCGCGCCCGCCGCGACAAAACCATTCAGCGCGCCAAGAGGATAGCCCAGCTCATTCGTGGTTTGCGTGAAGCTGCTGCTGTAGCGGGTATCGACGGTGAACATCCGGGCCGCGAATACCGAGAGTGTCGCCGTGGAGGTGTTGAGCGAGAGCGGGTCGGAATCCACCTTGTCGTTGCTCGGGCCGATGAGATCCACAACGCCGGCGACACCCATGAAGGCGCGCGGGTTGAAGGTGTACATATCCTCATTGGCAAACGGCGTGTCCAGCAATTGGCGACCGAAGCGTAACTCCACGCCGTGATCCTGGTATTGCAAATAGGCTTCGCGGAAGGTTTGGATGCTGTGATGAGAGCCGGTGAGCTCGGTATTATCGCCGTTCGGATTGCGGTCGTAGATGCCGAGGGATTGTGCGGTGTAGCCGCCAAGACCGGCGCTGAACCCGTCGTACGCGCCGGTATGGGCGACCAGATCGCCGCCGACCGCGAAGGAATGCGTGTCGTAGCGCGTATGGGCGTCGTTCAGGTAGTTGAAGTCGATCGCGCCGACCATGCCCGAGAAACTCGTCTGCTCGATGGCGGATTCCAGGCTCTGCGCCTGAGATTGCGCAAAGACAGGTGCCGCATGGCCGAGAAGCGCGGCTCCGGTAGCGACGCCCAGCAGGAATTTCGTGCATCGGCGCATTGTGCCGTTGATGCCGCCGGTCTTTATCAGGCTTGTCTCCATGTTGCCTCCTCTTTTGCCCGGTGCCGGGCTTTCTTGTGCTGAACGGGGTCGATGAAAATTTTGGGCACGGGGCGTAGCGGCGCCCGCGCTGCGTGTTCAGAAAAACGCGCCGTGTTTTGGAATATTCAGGATATCTCTGGATAATGCGGTCCGTTGCTGCCGCGTTGGTTTACCGAACGGCCGGCATCCTATTTGTGAGAAACGCTACTGGGCGAGATAGCCTCCGTCCATGACCAGCTCGGCGCCGGTGACGAAGCTGCTCTCATCGCTTGCCAGGAACAGGCAGCCATTGGCGATCTCGCGCGGCGTGCCGGCGCGCTTCATCGGCGTGGCGGCAATGACGAAATCGTTGATCGCATGGTCCTGCGACTGCGTGAGCGGCGTATCGATAAAGCCGGGAAGGATCGAGTTCACGCGAATACCGTCGCCGACATAGGTGATGGCGGCATTGCGCGTCATGTTGCCAATGGCGCCCTTGGTGGCGTGATAGGCATGCGCGCCGGGCACGGCGGCGTTCCCCCAGATCGAGGAGATGTTGATAATGGAACCGGATTTTTGCGATCGCATCGCCGGGATTACTTCGCGCATGCCAAGGAACGGGCCGGTCTGGTTGACCGCGATGACCTTGTGCCAGGCTTCGATGCCCAACTCGCCGATCGCCTCATAGGCGATGATGCCGGCATTGTTCACAAGAATATCGATACGGCCGTGTCTGGCGATAATGTTGGCCACGGCCCTCGCCCAATGCGCCGGGTTGGTGACGTCGAGCTCAACGCCTTCGACACCTTCCGGATAACAGCCTGCCGGATTGCTGGTGGAAGCCGCGATCACGGTAGCCCCCTGCTCCGCGAAAACCTCGACAATACCGAGACCGATGCCCCGGGATGCGCCGGTGATAAGCGCTATTTTTCCGTTCAGACGCATCTGAACATCCTCCTGATCGATTATTGCCCAAGCCGCAGATCCGGCGGGAGATTTATTCTTGATAAAAGACGCAGAGCGGGGGCGCGCTTTTGCGCACGCGCCCCCGGCTCAAATTACACGGAGGCCAGCGCCGGTTCGGCCACGAAAGTTTCAAAGCCATTCGCCGCGATTTCGTTGCAACGTTTGAAATAGACATCCGCGCCGCCCATATAGACGTTGAATTCAGCAGGCTTGCCCGGGATGTTCGCCCCCAGGAACCAGGCTTTGGCGCTGCCACCCTTGGACATGATGGTGGCCGAGCCGGCGCGGTGGACTTCATTCGCCCAATCGATTTCCGCCTGCGCGGTGGATTCGATCTGTACCCCATTCTTCTCAGCGAAATCAACGGCTTTGGAAATCCAGGTGACCGCTTCCTGAATGCAGACCGGTAGGTTCGCATACGGCGTCTGGGGCCCGAGAATCATGAAGAAATTCGGGAAGCCGTGGACGGAGAGGCCGAGATTGGTCTTGAGGCCGCCGGTCGCCCATTTGTCACGCAGGATCTGGCCATCGCGGCCCTTGATGTCGATGCGCGTCAGCGTGCCGGTCATCGCATCGAAGCCGGTCGCGAAGATCAGCACGTCGATCTCGGTGACTTCGCCATTCACCTTCACGCCGTTCGGCACAATCTCATCAATCGGGTGGGATTTCACGTCCACGATATGCACGTTCTCGCGGTTGAAGGCTTCGTAATAGCCATGACCGCCCGGCGGACGCTTGCCGTTGAACGGATAATCCTTCGGCGCCAGAAGATCGGCCTTGGATTTGTCCTTCACGGTCTCATAGATTTTCTTGCGGATGAATTCGGAGGCGTAGGTATTGGATTCGTCATCAACGGCGAGATCGTTGAAACATTCCAGCATGAAGTGGAAACCGCCTTCCTTCCAGCCGGCCTCGAAAATACGTTCGCGCTCTTCGGCACTCACGGCCTTGGCGCCGAGCGTGGGCTTGTAGAAGGGCACCGCGAAGCCGTGATCGGTGGCCTTGCTGTAAATTTCCTCAGCGTTCTTACGAATTTCAGCCATCTTCTCATCGGAGATGGCGTAGTTCGAGCTAGCGACGACATAGTTGGGCGTCCGCTGGAAGACATAAAGATCCTTCACCTGCGGCGCGATGACCGGAACGATCTGCACGCCGGACGCGCCGACGCCGATGAGGCCGACTTTTTTGCCCGTGAGGTCCACGCCATCGGCAGGCCAGGAAGCGGTCTGATAGATTTCGCCTTTGAAATTATTGATGCCGGCGATGTCAGGAATTTTCGGCGCGGAGAGCACGCCCATGCCGCTGATAAGGTAGCGTGCGGTCAGCGTCTGGCCTTTATCGGTGGAGACGACCCAAAGGCCGCGAGTCTCATCATATTGCGCGCTGGTGACGCGGGTCTGGAAGGTGATGTCCTTGTAGAGATCCAGCTTTTCGGCAACGAATTGCAGATAGGCCAGCACTTCCGGCTGGGCCGGGTAGCGCTCTTTCCAGCGCCATTCCTCGCGGATGGCCTTCGAAAAGCTGAAGCAATAGTAATAGAACTCGCTATCCGTCCGGCAGCCGGGGTAGCGGTTCCAGAACCAGGTACCGCCAACGCCGCTGCCCGCCTCGAACACGCGGGCGGAGAGTCCAAGCTCGCGCAGATGGTGCAGCATACCAAGTCCGGCGAAGCCCGCCCCGATGACGATGGAATCGTAATCGGCAGCATGGGCGGGTTGCGAGGCTTTCGGCGTCATCATGTTCATCTTCAGGCGTTCCTTCTCAATGGGGGGATGATCTTGAATGTCGATCCGACCCCTGTTTCAATTTCAGCTTTATGCGCGGCCCGCGCGGTACCAGGCGGCGATGCGGGCGATCTCGGCATCGGCCTCGGGATGGCGGCCGGCGAGGAAGGGATAGACATGCTGCATGCCCTCGCCGATGGAGAGGGTGACATCCACCCCCGCTTCAACGGCGAGACGATTCAACTGAACGCTGTCGTCATACAGCGATTCGAGATCGCTCACGGCGATGTAAAGGCGCGGGAAGCCATGGAAATCGGCATAGAGCGGGTTGACCAGCGGGTCCTTCGCGCTCGCACCGCCAGAGAGGTAGCGGTCGATATTGGCCTGCAGCCCGGCGCGGGTGATGAGGAAATCCGTCTCATCATTGGTCTCGATCGTCGGGCCCGTATTCTCCATGTTCAGCCAGGGCGAGAGGGTGATGACCTGCGCCGGGGCAGGCTTGTTGCGCTGCAGGCGGCGCAGGGCGAGGCTGATGGCCAGATTGCCGCCCGCGCTGTCGCCGATCAGCGTGATGTCGCGATTCTCATAGCCCTCGGCCAGCAGCGCGTCGTACACGGCGTCGCCATCGTCGATCTGCGCCGGGTAGGGATGCTCCGGCGCGCGGCGGAAATCCACGACGAAGGCGGCAACACCGAGCGCTTTGGCGAAATGGCCGGCCATTTTACGGTGGCTAGAGGCAGAGCCCAGCGCGAAGCCGCCGCCATGCAGGAGAATGAGAACCTGCTTTTTATCGGCGTTCAGCGGCTCGACCATGATTCCGGGCACGCCGCCCAGCGTGGCATCGCGGTAGCAAACTTCGCTCGGCTCCGCCGTGGCCCGCTGCCAGTCATCGAAAACGATCCGCAGCAGATCGAGCGAGACTTCCTCGTATTTGCTCAGCTCAGAAATCCACTGCGCGTAGATTTCCCCCAACAGATCCGTTGGCTTGATGGCGGACATCAATACTCTCCCCTTTATTGCTTGTGCAGACAGCGCCTTGGAGCACCCTATTTGGAACCCAAGGCATATTCATGCCAAGCCCCAATCCTGATACGACCTTATGGTATTACGGTATGACGGTTGTCAAGCTGTATACGGCATGGGCTTCGGGAAATGTTTATTGAGAAACCGCTGCTTCGGGTAGAAGTCGCGCCGCAAGGCTGGGGTTCGAATCGGTCAGTCCGGTATTGGTAATACGATATTAGTACCGAAATATTTCTCGTTGAATAACAGTCGCATTCGGACGGTGCGACAGGGGTTCAACAACGCCGGTCCAGCGCAAGATGATGCGGCTAATCCGGCTAACGCGCGGCGCGTTTGTAGCGGACCAGCGAAAAAATCCCGGCGGCGGTGAGCGTGAGGCCGCCGACGATGACGTATTGCAAGGCGGTGTTGGCCTGGAGAAAGGAGGAGGCGCTGATCGTGGACTGAATGAGCACAGCGCCTGCCAGCGTGGCGAGAAAGGAGCCGCGTCCGCCCGCGACGCTGGCCCCGCCCAGCACGACGGCGGTGATGCTCATGAGCGCGTAGTCCACACCGGCGGAGGCCGTGCCCATGCCGATCTGGCCCGCCAGGATGAGCCCGGCGATACCGCTGAGTAAACCCGACACGACAAAGCTGAAGACGACCATGGCGGGGGCTTTGACGCCGATACGGCGGCATTGCTCGGGGGCCGAGCCAACCGCACGCAGGCGGCGGCCAAAGCCCGTCCGCAAAAGGGCGAATTCCATCGCCAGCGCCACGGCAAGCGCCAGCCAGGCCGCGACAGGCACGCCCAAAGGCGCGGCGGAAAAGAAATTCGCTAGCTCTGCCGCGATAACACCGCCCGGCGTGGGGCGCAGGAGGAGCGATACGCCTTGGAGGCCGACGAACGTACCGAGCGTGGCCGTGATGGGCGGCAGGCGGAGCAGGACGATGAGCAGGCCCTGGGCCAGGCCGTAAAGCGTGCAGCCGGCCAGGATGAGGCCGCCCCAGAGGATGAGGCTGGCCGAGGAGAGACCATCCTGCATGAAGAGCGAGGCGAGAACGACCACGAGGCCCATCAGCGGGCCAACCGAAAGATCGATGCCGCCCGCTACCATCACCGTCAGCTGGGCGAGGCAGACCAAAATGAGCACGGCCATAAAGGTCAGCATGTTCTGGATGCTGATCGCGGTGAGAAAATAGGGGCTCTGCACGTTGGTGCCGATGATGATGGCCGCGGCGAGAATAGCGAGGATGGCGATGGGGAAATGATCGCCCCTGAAGAAGCGACCGACGCCGCGCCGGATTTGGGCCGGCGCGGCGCTCTCCTCGCGCAGGATTTTGGCGGAGAGATTGGCATCGGTGATGCGGTGATCCGTCACCTGATCGCCGGTGAGAGATTCAGCGACGCTGCCGCGCGCGAAGACCAGCACGCGGTCGCACAGGCCTTCCAGCTCGATCCCATCCGACGCGGCGACGACGACGCCCGCACCTGCCGCCGCAAGGTTACGGAGCTTCTGGTAGATTTCGCTGCGCGCGCCGATATCGACGCCCTTGGTGGGCTCATCGGCCAGTAGGATTTTCGGCTTTGTGGCGATTTCGCGCCCAAGCAGCACCTTTTGCTGGTTGCCGCCGGAGAGCGAGGCGATGGTGGCCCCGGTGCCCTCGGCGCGCACCTGCATGGTGGAAATGACATCTTTTGCGGCCTGACGCTCCGCCGGGTGGCGCATGAAGCCCCATTGCGAAAGCGCGGGCAACAGACCGGCACTGACATTGCTCTCAATGCTGAGTTTCGTGAACAAGCCCTCGGCCTGACGGTCATCCGGCACGAAAACGATGCCCGCGGCGCGGGCATTGGCGATGCCAGGAGCAACCGGCATGCCTGCGAGCGTGACGCTTCCCGAGGCAGGCGGGTAGAGACCCGCGAGGGCACGGATGAATTCGCGCTGCCCCTGACCTTCAACTCCGGTGAGGCCGACGATTTCGCCGGACGCGATGGTGAGCGAGATATCGGCAAAATCCGCGCCGGAGAGATTGTTCACGCTGAGCAGCGCGGCGCCCGGCTGTGCGTTTTTTGGCGGGAATACCTGGTCGATCGGCCGGCCGGCGATGAGCGTGACGATTTCCTGTGTCGTGACTTCGGCGGCGATGCGCGTGCCGATCACCTCGCCATCTCGAATGATGGAGATCCGGTCTGCAATTTTCTGCATTTCGTGCAGCCGGTGGGAGACGTAGATGATGGCGACGCCCGAGGCTTTCAGGCGCGCAAGCAGGGCGAAGAGCTTATCGACATCCTGCGCCTGGAAGGGCTCGGTCGGCTCGTCCAGGAACAGTATTTTGGGGTTGGTGGCGAGTGCCCGGACGATTTCCACGACATGTTTGCGCGCCAGCGTCAGGCTGTCCACCCGGTCGTTCAAGGCGACGCGCAGATGCTCGGTGGCCACGCTTTCGATCAGCGCCTCGGCGCGGGCGCGGCCCGTTTGGCCTGAAAGATCGGGCGCCACGAGTTTAAGGTTTTCCAGTACCGTGAGGTCCGGCAGCAATGCCGGATGTTGAAAGACGACCGAGACGCCGAGCTTGCGGATTCCGGCGACGCTCTCGCGCGGGTCGAGCGGGACGCCATTTAACAAGATTTCACCCGATGAGCGTGGCGTCACGCCGGCGACGACAGAGATGAGGGTGGATTTGCCCGCGCCATTCTCGCCGATGATGGCGTGAATCTCACCCGGGTAAAAACGCAGGCTGGCATCTTTCAGCGCGGCATTCGCGCCGTAGGATTTCGAGACATTGCGAAGTGAGAGTGCGGCAGACTCGGAGGATTGCAGCGGCGCGCCGGCGGTGCGGGCGGCGGGCGAAACGGTCTGATTCATAAGATGGCTCCGGCTGAAGCGTTCAGGAACGGGAGGGGGCAAAAAAACCGGTGACAGCGACACCGAGGATGATAATGGCGGCTTCCGTAATCTGCTGGACCGACTGGTCGAAGCCGAGTGCCAGGATGACCTGTCCGAGATAGGTGAGGAAAAACGCGCCGATGACGGTGGCAACGACGCTCCCCTGCCCGCCGCCTGCGATGGAATTGGCGCCCACGACCACCGCGGCGACGGTCCAGAGAATATAGTCATTGCCGAGGAATAATCCTGGCGTGCTGAGGAAACCCGCGAGCAGCACCCCGGCCAGAGCGTAGAGCGCACCGGCGGCGGCATAAGTACCGATGCGAATGCGCGCGACCTTCATGCCAAGCGCATGCGCGGCGTCGGCATTGGCGGCGACGGCGACGAAGCGACGGCCGGCGGCGGTTGAACGCAGGAAGATGTGCACCGCGAGTGTGGTGAGCAGCACAACGAATAGCGTGTTCGGGATACCAAGGGTTTTGTTGATGGCGAGCTGCGAGAGCGCGTTGGGCGCAGTACTGGGCACGCCGCCGGAGGCAAGCAATGTGGCGCCGACGAGCAACGCGTTCACGCCGATGGTGGCAACCAGCGGCGGGAGATGCACGAAGGTGATGATCAGGCCGTTCAGACTGCCGACGGCTGCACCCATGGCGAGGGCGGCAAGCGCGAAGAGCAGCACGGTCCAGCCATTCGCAGAGTCCCCTGGGAACAAGGTGACGAAAACCGCTGCCAGGGAGATGACGCCGGCGACCGAAAGATCCAGCCCGCGCTGCTCCACGACCAGAAATTGCCCGGTGCCCGCGACGCCCAGTATCGCGGCGAAAGGCAGCATGGAGAGCAGCGAATCCGACGAGAGTGACGTGGGCGCCGCGATGATCCCGACCATCAGGAGGAGAACCAGCGCGCAGATGGCCTGGCCGATGGTGGATTTGAAAAAATTGACGAGGGAGGTTGGGGCCTTGCGCCCGAATTTGACCGTCTGGCTCATGCGACAAGGCCCCTGGTTGTTTGAGCGTTACTTGAACAGCGCGCCGAGCTGCTGTGGGGTGAGATGCGAGGAGAGCAGCGCATCCGGTGGCAGGCTGCGGTCGCAATGCGGCTGCATCGCAGGGTTGCTGGACGTGCTGTCCTCATAGAGCGGCAGGTCGATCACGCTGGGTTCCGCGTCCGAAATGCCCTCGGCCGCGGCAAGGCCTTTGTGAAGCGCAAGGCGGACGATCCAGTTGCGCGAGCTTGTGGTGGCAAGTTTGAAACCTGGATTTTCGGCTTTATGGTCTTGCCAGAAACAGGCGAGGCCATTGGCGTCCTGCACGGCCCAGAGCGGGATGGGCCGGTCGGCGGCGACGAAGGCGCGCAACGCGCCGATGGAGCCGAGGCCGTAATCGCCCATCACCGCGTCGATCTTCGGGTATTTTGCGAGCAGGCTGGCCATGACGCGCTGAGTCTGCGCGGGGTCCCAGTTGGTATCGACCGGGCCTGCGAGCAGCTTCACCTTCGGGTATTTCGAGAAGATGGATTCCTCGCCTTTGACAAGGTTGATGCTGAGCGGATTGCCCGGCACGCCGCCCAGTGAAATGACATTGCCGCCGTTGGGGCCAAGGTTTTTCACAACCCAGGCGGCCAGCGTGGCACCTTCGTCCTGCACGCTCTCGGTGGTGACGGTGATGTACTGATCGCCGGGGGTGCCAGGAAAATTCTCCCCGATGGCGTAGGGCACGACCGCGATACCCGATTGCATCGCCTGGCTCATGACCCGGAAAAGTGCCGCGCCGCTATCCGGGAAGACGAGAATGACATTGAATTGTTGCGCGATCAGACCTTGAATGTCTGAGATCTGTTTCTGCGGGTTGCCCTGCCCGTCCGTATAGCGGATTTCGGTGATGTTCGGGCATTTTTTGGCCTCGTCCTTGAACTCGGCCAAAGTGATTTTACGCCAGGAATCGCCGCCCATGCCATCCGACAAGGCGACTTTGACAGGCTTGGTGCCACAGAAGTTCGAGACGCTCTCGATCTGATCGATGGTGCCGATTTTGCCTGGATATTCATTTGGGAAAGCGCCGGATGCGGCATGGCCGGTGCTGGGCGAGGCGATGAGCGCCCCCAGGCAGAAGGCGCAGGATAGAGATAGTTTCCTCAGATTCATTTTTTGCTCCCGTTCGTTCTTGTACGGCATTACCGCCATCGCTTGTCGCCCGCCCACAGCCAGGCACGCGGTTTGACGTGCTGAATGTGAGAGATTTGGGCGGTTTAACCGAAATTCTGGACGTTTATAGTATTACGGTAAGTTGGTCTTATCGCGGTGTCAAGGCAGTTAATAGCGAATATATAGCCGGATACCGTGATTTTGACGCTATTTTCGCGATTTTACACGGATTGACAGCCAACATACCATCATATCATATTATGATTCTGTACTAAAATATCTGATCTGCGCAAGGAAGATGAGCAGCCTTGCAGACGCAAGTCAGATCGGAAAATCACCAGGGGAAATTCAAATGACAGGAAACCGTGTATCAGGAAAAATCGCGATTGTGACCGGCGGGGCACGCGGGATCGGAAGAGCGACCGCGTTGCGTCTGGCTGAAGAGGGTGCCAGCGTGGTGATCCTGGACATGCAGCCGGATGCCGGGGCGCTTATTGCCGAAATTGAAGCGTTAGGCGCGAGGGGGCAATATATCCGCACAGACCTCACGAAGGAGCGCGAGGTCGCGTACGCGGTTGAAAAAACCGTCGCGGATTACAGCAGGATCGATATTCTAGTGAATAATGCAGGGATTCCTGGCGTGAACAAATACACGCATGAGGTCTCCGAAGACGAATGGGATGCCGTGTTCAATGTGAATGTGAAGGGAACGTTCTTCATGTCCAAACACGTGCTGAAAGTGATGATGGCGCAGCGCGGCGGGGCGATCGTGAATTTCTCGTCGATCTATGGCCTGATCGGAAATAAGGACATTCCGCCTTATCATGCGACAAAGGGCGCTATTCTGATGATGACCAAGACGGATGCGATTTGCTACGCCGAATACGGCATCCGCATTAATGCGGTGCATCCGGGCTCAACCAAGACCGAGTTGTTCCTGCAGGCCGCCGAGACGTTTCCCGACGGCAAGGAAGCCTATTTTGCGATGATGAAGGCGCAGCATCCGTTAACGCTCGGCGAGACGCGGGATGTGGCAAATTGCGTGCTTTTCCTGGCCTCCGACGAGGCGCGCTTCGTGACCGGGACGAGCCTGGTTTGCGATGGCGGTTACACTGCGCAGTAAAGAATGTCGCGCCCTAGAGCCGGATGACATTAAATCGAATCGCTTTGCGATCCGATTTAATGTCTGAATCCGCCTCTCAATCACAGCTTAGGGGGCGATTCAGACATTAAGTTGAACCGCGAGCGGTTCATCTTAATGTCATCGCACTCTAATCGGGCGGCGCATTGACGCATAAAAAACCCGCCTTGGTTTGCGCCAAGGCGGGTTTTTTATTGTTAGCGCTGTGTCGCCAACCGGCGCAGGGCCATGAGTTGGCGGTCGCGCCACATCACGCGCGCTTCCCATGCCTCCAGCGGCAAAATCTCGCGCCGCTCAGCCGCAACTTTCGCCACCAGCTCCGGCGTCCACGGGTCGTTCTGGCCGCGTTCGGCGCCCATGCGCGCATAGGCCGGCCCCATTTTCTCGGCATGGGAAGCGATACCGCCGCGCGTGTTCAAATCCACCGTCTCGAACGGGCCGATCACGCTCCAGCGCGGGCCGAGTCCGCTGCGCACCACCGCGTCGATATCGGCCACACTCGCCACGCCGTCGCGCACCAGGCAATAGGCCTCACGCAGCAGCGCGCCCTGCAGGCGGTTGAACACGAAGCCCTCGACCTCCTTGCGCACCAGGACTGGCTGCAGACCCGCATCGCGATAGATGCGCTCTGCGGCGGCGAGGCTCTCCGGCGAGGTCTGCGGCGTCGGGACGATCTCGATCACCGGCAGGAGATAAGGCGGGTTGCCGGGATGGCCGACGATGATGCGATCTGCAGCCGGGTTACCCTCCGCCATGGGGCTGGGCGGAATGGCGGAGCTGGAGCTGGCGAACACCGCATCCAACGGCGCAAGCGCCGCCAAACGCGTAAAAAGGTCGCGCTTGAGGTCCAGTTTTTCGGGAATGCATTCCTGAATAAGGGCTGCGCCCTGCACGGCGGCGGCGAGATCCGTATGGTAATGGATGCGCCCGCGCAATGCCTCGGGCGTGCCGGATAACAGGCCGAATTCGTCCAGTTCGGCGGCGCGGATTCGCACATCCTGTTCCGCGCGCGCCAGGGCCTCCGGCGCCAGGTCCCAGAGATGGACCTGCGCGCCGGCGCCGGCGAAAAGCACCGCGAAAGCGACGCCAATGGAGCCGCTGCCGATGATGGCGATGTTATCGTTCATGGGCGTCAGGCCTCCGTCGGCAGTTCCCACCAGGAACGGTCATCCGCATGGCCCTTGGCGAGAATGCCGAGCACGGCCTGGTGCGAGAGCGGGCGCGGGTTATTGGCAAGCAGGCGGGTTGCCAGCATGGATTGCTTGGCGATCTGCTCGAAATGCTCCGGTTCCAGGCCGATGGCCTTGAGGTTGAGCGGCGCGCCGGCGATTTGCAGCAGCGCCTCGATGCGCAAGATCGCCTGATGCGCCTGTTCCAGCGGTTCCTGGTCAGCCGTGGCGACTCCCAGAATCCGTCCCATCTCCGCGAATTCGGCGACGCGTTCGGGCAGGTTGAAGCGCATGATATAGGGCAGCAGCGCCCCAACCCCGAAGCCATGCGGCACATGGCTGACGGCGGTCATCGGCGTTTGAATGGCATGCGCGCCGGCGGTGCCGGTGGTGTTGATGGCCATGCCCGCGCAATAAGCGGCGAACATTACATCGGCGCGGGCGTTGATATCTCCGGGATTGGCAACGACGCGTTCCAGCGCCGTGTTCATCAGCTCCAGCCCTTTGGCGGCAAAAACATCGGTGATGCGGTTCTTGCCGACATAAAGCTTGGTGGCGACATCCTCCGGGGCGGGGTTCTTGGCACGGGCGGTGAACGCCTCGATGAGATGCGAGAGCGCATCCGCCGCCGTGGCGGCAGTCAGGCCCGGCGGGCAGCTAAGCGTGAGTTCGGGGTCGATGACCGCGGCATAGGGCTCCAGATGCGGGCTGGCCACGCCGAGCTTCACATTGAGCTTGTCATCGAAAATCACCGCGATGCTGGTGACTTCAGCACCCGTGCCGCCGGTGGTGGGCACGGTGACGACCGGAATGCCAGGGCCAGGCACTTTGAACTCGCCGTAATAGCTGCTGACATCCCCGCCATTGGTCATGACGACCGAGACGATTTTCGCGAGGTCCATCACGCTGCCGCCGCCGATGGCGAGGATCGCGCCGATCGGGTTTTGTTGCGCGGCGCGCAATCCGAAGCAGGCGATCACCTCGTCGATATTACTACGCGGCAGGTCCGGCAGCGCCTTGTCGTAGGTCTGCACGGCGATGCCGGCAGCTTGCAGGCTCGCGACGATCTCCGCGAAGACCGCGCCTGCGGCCATGCGCTCATCGGTGATGACAAGCACGTTCTTGGCGATATCGCCGACGATGTTGGCGAGCTGGCCGCGCTGGCCCGGCCCGAAGAGGACGAGCTTGGGCTGACGGACGAGGCCAAGGCCGAGCGTGTTGGTATTTGTGTTCATGGATGTTCCTCCCCGCCGATTATACCGAGATTGCGAGATATTTGGGCTCCAGGAATTCATAGATCCCGTGATGCCCGCCTTCGCGGCCGAGGCCCGAGGTTTTGGTGCCCCCGAAAGGTGCCGCGGGGTCCGCCATGATCCCGCGATTGATGCCGACCATGCCGAATTCCAGGCGCTCGCCCAGGGTGATGGCGCGCGAGAGGTCGCGGGTGAAGAGATAGGCGGCAAGACCGAACGGCGTGTTGTTCGCAAAAGCCAAAGCTTCCTCGGCGGAAGCGGCCGGGAAGATGGTGGCGATGGGCGCGAACAGCTCATTGCCGCAGGCGGCCTCGTTCAGCCCGTTGAAGCGCAGCACCGTCGGCTCGAAGAAGAAGCCCGGCCCGTCGATATCCTGGCCGCCGATGAGCAGTTCGCCACCGGAAGCGACCAGCTCTTCCACCATGCCGCGCAACCGGGCACGCTGGCGGGCCGAAATGATCGGGCCGACATCCACCGCTTCCATGCCGTTGCCGACTTTCAGCTGCTTCACGCGCGCCACGAATTTGGCGGTGAATTCCGCTTCCACTTTCTCATGCACGATGATGCGGTTGGCGGCGACGCAAGCCTGGCCGGCATTGCGGAATTTGCAGATGATCGCATGATCCACGGCAAGGTCGATATCGGCATCTTCCAGCACGACGAACGGGCCGTCGCCGCCGAGTTCAAGCGAGGTGTTGACGATATTTTCAGCGCCCAGGCGCAGCAGCAGGCTGCCGACGCGGGTGGAGCCGGTGAAGCTGACTTTGCGCAGGCGGAAATCGCCCATCAACGTGTCGGAGACGTTTGAGGATTTAGAGGTGTGGACGAGGTTGATGACGCCGGCGGGAAAGCCGGCCTCGTGCATCACCTGCGCGAAGAGGGCGCAGGTGAGCGGCGTTTCCTGCGCGGATTTCACGACCACGGTGCAGCCCGCGGCCAGCGCCGCGCCGGCTTTGCGGGCGATCATCAGCAGCGGAAAGTTCCAGGGGGTGATGAGCAGGCATGGCCCGACCGGCTGGTGCGAGGCAACCACGCGGTAGCCGCCATGCGAGGCCTCGGCATAAGTGCCGTGCAGATGCGCGATCTGCTCGGCATACCACAGGAAGAATTCGGCGGAGAGGTTGAATTCGGCGCGCGCCTCGGTCAGCGGCTTGCCGCTTTCCAGCGTCATCACGCGGGCGAAATCCTCGGCGCGCTCGCGCAGCATGGCATGCGCCTTGTGGAACAGCGTGGCGCGGGCGCGCGGGGCGACAGCGCGCCAGGCAGCCTGCGCCTCGGCCGCGGCATCGAGTGCCGCCAGCGCGTCATCGGGGGCGCCATCCGCCATCTGGGCGATCTCGGCGCCGTCCGCCGGGTTGTAGACCGGGAATGTCGTGGCGGTTTCGCGCCAGCTGCCCCCGATATAGAGGCCGCACGGAATGCCGCCCAGCACCTGGACTTCTGGTTTTTCGTTGAGAGTCAACATTGTCACCCTGGATTCTCCTGGAATGGTTGCGCTTCCGTGTGCGGCGCTGCTATAATACGTATACACGCTATGATGATAATACCGTATTACGGCCTGTGAGACCGGGAAGCAAGAGGGTTCATTGCCTCCGCCAGCTTAACGCTGGCAGGTTGGGCCGGATGGAGGATGCAAATGTCTGAACGCGCGCGGGTTGAACGAACGGCGGCGCCACTCCGCCAGCAGGTGGTCAAGCTGCTGAGGGAAGATATTCTCAATGGCGCGCTGGTCTCGGGCCAGCGTTTGGTGGAGGGGACGCTGTGCGACAGCTATGGCGTTTCCCGTACCGTCATACGAGAAGCGCTGCGGCAGCTCGAATCCGAGTGCCTGATCTCCGTTGTCCCCTCGCGCGGGCCGATCGTCGCCGAACTCAGCCTCAAGGATATCGAATCCATTTACGAAGTGCGCGCGCGGCTCGAAGGGCTGGCGGGCGAATGCTTCGCCCTGCATGCCACCCGCGAGCAGTGCAAAGCCCTTGTCACCCTGCTGGACCGCATGGAAGAGGAATACATGCACGGCACGGTCGAGCAGCGCGAGAGCATCAAATCTGAATTCTATGCGTTGCTCGTCGCCGGTTGCGACAACAAGGTGCTCGCTGAAATGCTCCGCAGCATCCATGCCCGCATCGCCATCTTCCGCCGCTTTGCCTTCGTGGATGGCGGACGTGTTGCACATTCCATGCTCGAACTACGCAAGGTCGTCGCCGCCGCCGCTGTCGCCCGCGACCCCGCCATGGCACGCATCGCCTGCGAGGAGCACATCAAAGGCGCTGGAAAACTCGCGATCATGGAATACGCCAAACGCTACGGCCATGTGCTCGAACAACCGAGGATCAGCGCCGAGCCTGTAACGGCGGACGAAGTCGAAGCTTAACGGAAGCCCAGCCCCTTCCTTAAGCCCCGGCGAGCGTCATGCCGTCGATACGCAGCGTGGGCGCGTCAGTGCCGCGTTTGAAGACGAGGTCGTTGGCTTGCGTCAGGTTCAAGAGCATGTCCCGGAGATTTCCGGCGATGGTGAATTCGGCGACGGGTTCGGCAAGCACGCCGTTGCGGATCATAAAGCCCGCCGCGCCCCGCGAATAATCGCCGGTGATGCCGTTGACGCCCATGCCGATCATTTCCGTGATGAACAGGCCCTCGGTGATATCCGCCATCAAAGCTTCGGGGGTCAGGGTTCCGGCCTCTAGGTAGAAATTGCTCGTGCCGCCCGCATTGCCGGTGGTTTTCAGCCCGAGCTGGTTGGCGCTGCGCGTGTCGAGAATCCAGCTGGTGAGCACGCCGTCTTCGATGAAGGCGCGGCGCTGGCCCGGCTGGCCCTCGCGGTCGAACGGGCGGGAACGGCGGCCGCGGATGCGCAGCGGATCGTCGATGATGTTGATGCCGGAAGCGAAGACCTGTTTGCCGAGGCTGTCCTTCAGAAAGGACGTGCCACGCGCGATGGAAGCGCCATTGATGGCGGAAGAGAGATGGCCGAGGAAACTGCCGGCAACACGCGGGTGGAAGAGGATCGGGAGTTTCGCGGTTTTCGGGCGCGACGGGTTGAGGCGCGCAAGTGCCCGTTCCGCCGCTGAGCGGCCCAGTGCTGCCGGATCTTCCAGATCTTCGCCATGGCCGGCGGAGGAGGAATCATAGTCGCGCTGCATGCCGGTACCCGAGCCGGCGATGGCGGTGGCTGAGACCCCATGATAGCTGCGCGGGTACATGCCGGCGAAACCCAGGCTGGTGGCATGCAGGGAATAGCTGCGGGACCAGGAGGCGGAAGCGCCCTCGGAATTGGTGATGCCGGGCACGGCCATGGCAGCGTCTTCTGCGGCGGCGGCACGGGCGATCAGCGTTTCAGTTGAAGGTTCCAGGGGATCGTCGAGATCCAGAATGCGCGCATCCATCGGCGGCGGGGCTTCCGGGATTTCGGAGTAGATATCCTCGGGCACTACACGGGCCATGGCGACGGCCTGCTCGGCCAGACGCGCGAAGGAGGCGGGGTCGATGGCGCTGGCGGAGACGGAGGCGCTGCATTTGCCGATGAAGACGCGCAAGCCGATCTCTCGGGATTCCGCGCGCTCGGTTTCCTCAATTTTGCCAAGACGGCGCTGGATGGAGATGGAGGTGCCGACCCCCATGCCGACTTCCGCCGCATCCGCGCCGGCGGCTTTGGCGGCGCGCAGGAGGTCCTGCGCCTGATTCAGCAGATCATCGTCCCGGCGTGCTTCCACCTTGCGATCCCCGCCCATGCTCACGCGGCCAGCCGGTCGATGATGGCCGAGAGTTTCGGCACCTGAGCGATCGGGCCGATCGTCGCCAGAGTCGGGCGCTGGCGGAAGATTTTGGCGGCGGCGGCGCGGATATCGGCCTGCGTCACTGCTTCGATCTTCTGCACCGTTTCGGCGGCAGGGATGATGCGGCCAAAAATCTGCCATTGGCGCGCGAGTTGCTCGCAGCGGCTGCCAGTGGATTCGAGCGACATCAGCAGCCCGGCTTTGAGCTGGGCGCGCGCGCGGTTCAGCTCGGCCTCACTGATATGATGCTGCACCTTCGCCAGCTCCTCCAACGTGACCGGCATCAGCTCGGCGGCCTCGGACTCGCCGGTGCCGGCATAGATGCCGAACAGCCCGCCATCCTGCGCCGGGGCGGTAAAGCTGTAGATGGAATAGACGAGACCGCGCTTCTCGCGGATCTCCTGGAACAGCCGGGAGGACATGCCGCCGCCGAGCAAGGTGGAGAGCAGCATGGCCGGGTAGTAATCCGGCTCGCCATAGCCGGGGGCGGAGAAGCCCAGCACGATATGGGCCTGATCGAGATCGCGCGCCTCGCGGTATTCGCCGCCGGTATAATCGGCGGGCATCGGGGCCATGCGCTCGGAATTCGGCAGGTCCGCGAAATGCCGGGCGACGAGATCGACCACCTGTTGGTGCTCCAAATTGCCGCAGGCGGAGATGACCATATTTTCAGGCGTGTAATGCGCGCCCATGAAGCCCGGCAGCGCCTCGCGCTTCATGCCGCGGATGATCGCCTCCGTGCCGAGAACCGGACGGCCCATCGGCTGGGAAGGATAGGCGGCGGATTGGAAATGGTCGAACACGATATCGTCCGGCGTGTCATTCGCCTGGCCGATTTCCTGCAAAATCACGCCGCGTTCACGCTCCAGCTCCTCGGGCTCGAAGGAGGAATGGCAGAGAATGTCGCCGATGATATCGACGCCGAGGCCGAGATCTTCCTTCAGAAGCTTGACGTAATAGGCCGTCTGCTCGCGGGAGGTATAGGCGTTGATATGGCCGCCGACATTCTCGATGGCTTCGGCGATGTCGATCGCCGAGCGCGAAGCGGTGCCTTTGAAGGCCATATGTTCGAGGAAATGCGCGACGCCGTTTTCGGCGGCCATCTCGTGGCGTGTGCCAGCACCGATATAGGCGCCGAAGGAAATGGTCTCCACGCGGTCCATTCGTTCGGTGAGCACCGTGAGGCCGGAGGGGAGCGTGGTGATGGATACTTGCTCGTTCATTTACGCATTCCTGTTCGCGAAATTCCTTACCAGACCTTCTATATGTGCAAGGTCGGCGGGGGCGGCGGTAAAAACTTCCTGTCTCTCATACAGGTCTGCCAGATGCGGCGGTAGGGGCGGGCGGAATCCGGTGGCAGCCTCGATCGCATCCGGGAATTTCGCTGGATGGGCGGTGGCGGCAACAATGACCGGCAGGCCGATGGGCGCACGCTCGCGGGCGGCGGCGAGGCCGATGGCGCTATGCGGGTCCGCGAGATAGCCGGATTCCCGGTAGGTACGGGCGATTTCGGTCAGCGTGGCCGCATCGCTCAGTGTGAAGCCGGTGAACTCCTGACGGATGGCGCGCCAATGGGCGTCGGCAACCGTCATTTTACCGCTGGCGCGGAAATCCGCCATCGTCCTGGCGGTAAGGGCGGGGTCTCGGCCCTGAAATTCAAACAGCAGACGCTCGAAATTTGAGCTGACCTGGATGTCCATGGAGGGCGAGAGCGAGGGCTCGACGCCCTTGGCGCTCATATCGTTATCGGCCAGGAAGCGAGCCAGGATGTCGTTGCGGTTGCTGGCGACGATGAATTTCTGGATGGGCACGCCCATCTGGCGGGCCGCCCAGGCGGCGAGGACATTGCCGAAATTGCCGGTGGGGACGGCAACAGCCACGTCGCGATCCGGCGCGCCGAGCGCCAGAGCGGCAGCGACGTAATAGGGGATTTGCGCGGCGATGCGGGCGAAGTTGATGGAGTTGACTGCTGAGAGGTTCATCTCCTGACGGAAGGGCGCGTCCGCGAACATGGCTTTCACGAGGTCCTGGCAATCGTCGAAATTACCCTTTACCGCGATATTCAGCACGTTGGTGGCGCCGACCGTGGTCATCTGGCGGCGCTGGACTTCACTGGTTTTGCCCTCGGGGTGAAGGATGGTGATGTCGATGCGTGAGCGGCCCGCCATCGCCTCGATCGCGGCGGAACCCGTATCCCCGGAGGTGGCGCCGACGATGCGGACACGCGCATTGCGCTCAGTCAGGACATGCTCGAACAAATGCCCTGCGAGCTGGAGGGCAAGGTCTTTGAAGGCGAGCGTGGGGCCGTGGAACAGCTCCAGGGCAAAGATATTCGTATCCAGCTGGACCAGCGGGACCGTCGCGGGGTGGGTGAAACCGGCATAGGCGCGGCGGCACATGGCCTGCAGATCCGCGAAGGCGATGCTCTCACCGATAAAAGGCGCCATGATCCGGGCGGCAAGCTCGGGATAGGGCAGGCCGCGCAAGGCGCGAAGCTCGGGCTTGGAGAAGACCGGCCAGGATTGTGGCATATAAAGGCCGCCATCGGCGGCGAGGCCGGCCAGGAGGACGCCGGAGAAATCCAGCTCAGGTGCTTGGCCGCGTGTCGAAACGTACTTCATTTATACTCCGTGAGGGAGCTTGGGGCTCCGGAACCGGGACCAGCTATACTATCGGGCCAGCGCGGGCAGCAATGCGTCCAGCCTTTTGCGGCCCTCCGCCGTGGCGATGAGGCGGGTTGGGGTTTGGGTGAGGTAGCCCTCCTCGATGGCCGCCTGGAGGATGACAGGGTCCACCGCATCCTGCAGGGCAGTGCCGGTACGGGAAGCGAAGCTGGCGAAGGCGATGCCTTCGGTGAGGCGCAGGCCCATGAGCAGCGCCTCGCGGGCGCGCTCCTCCGGGCTCACAATGTCCTCATGCGTGGCTCCGCTGCCTTTTGCCTCCACGAGATCCGCCCAGGCTTCGGGCGCGCGATGGCGCGAGGTGGCGAACAGGTCCTGGCCCAAAGTGAGCCTGCCATGCGCGCCGGGGCCGATGCCCGCATAATCCTGATAGCGCCAATAGGCGAGGTTGTGCCGGCTCTCCCCGCCGGGGACGGCGTAGTTGGAGATCTCGTAAGCTTCCAGGCCGAATTTTTCGGCCGCCTCGGCGGTGGCATCGTAGAGAGCCGCCGCATCGTCCTCCGCCGGCAGCGCAAATTCGCCGCGCGCATACAGCGTGTGGAATTTGGTGCCTGGCTCGATGGTGAGCTGGTAGAGCGAAAGATGATCGGCGGCGAGCGAAAGCGCGGTCCGCAGCTCGGCGCGCCAGGCGGCATCGCTCTGGCCGGGGCGGGCGTAAATCAGGTCGAAGGACAGGCGAGGGAAGATTTTTTGGGCCAGCTCAATGGCAGCGATCGCCTGCGGCGCGGAATGTTCGCGGCCCAGGAATTTCAGGGCATCCGGGTCCAGGCTTTGCACACCGATGGAGACGCGGTTGACGCCCGCCGCCCGGTAGCCGGCGAAGCGCCCGGCCTCGATACTGGTCGGGTTGGCCTCCAGGGTGATTTCAATATCCGGGGCCGGCGCGAAACGCGCTTGCGCGTCGGCGATGAGCAAAGCGACGTTTTCCGGGTCCAGCAGGCTGGGCGTACCGCCGCCGAAGAAGATGGAGGTGAGACGGCGCGGGCCGATG
>Ga0116227_10005798_pt1 | contig 25616 bp, 15 predicted proteins | sample S1TSphgellanicum_FD_89693 | JGI IMG/M metagenome (GOLD analysis project Ga0116227, IMG submission 89693) | Host-associated microbial communities from peat moss isolated from Minnesota, USA - S1T2_Fb - Sphagnum magellanicum MG | ecosystem: Host-associated > Plants > Peat moss > Unclassified... | reverse complement strand
GTTGTGATCAAAGCTGTCGCGCTCGTAGCGTGCCCGCATGTCGCCATGGAGCTTGAAGCGCTTTGTCCATTCCGGCAGGGCATCCGGTGCCGCCCAGCCTTCTTCCTTGGTTTGCGCCATCACCTCACTGCGCACCTGATCGGCGATCTCGCGGCGGATGAATTGCGGCACATAAGTCACGCGTATGCTGCCTGCATTTGGCGGTGAAGCCGGTGCCGCCTCTGCGGCGGCCTGTGCCGGTGCGGGGCCATGTTTTCCGTGCGGCGTTACCGGGCCGACGGTCTCGCGCAGCAATTCCCCAGCCTGGCTATTCGTCAATATACCTTTCTGAATCAGCAACTTGATCAGCTTTACGGTCTGCTCGTCCGCGCGGGCGGCGCCGGCATCGGCCACCATAATGGCCGCCAGCGCGCCTGCCGCAAGCCAGCGATATCTGCTCTGTTTTCTCATCAAACTCTGTCTTTTCGAATTTGCCACGCGCTTACGCATGTTCGGTGATGCTGATGGTGAAGGTCTTGCGCAGCATATCGGGCGGTGGCGTGTCGTTGGTGCCGATGGTTTGCAGCAGACGCCGCAACTCCGCCTCGATATCCGGTGGACCTTCGAATTGCTTCAGCGTAGCCCGCGCGACATGACCGCTGGCATCGAGCACGATCGCGACGATCACGTGATACTTGGCGAAGCGCAGCACGTCATCGCGCCGAATCGCTGCCTCGGTCTGGGTGCGCACCAGATTCGCATAATAGGCATCGTTATCGCCGCCGCCGCCATCCCCGGTGCCGCATCCACTCCCGAGGCAATCGCCGCCGCCGCCATTGCCGCCCGCAAGCGCGCCGGGGCCTGGCCCGGTGATCGATGTGGTGACGGCCGCCGGCGGCGAAGGCGCCTTGGGAGCCGCCTTCGGCACGGTGGCTTTCTGCGCCGAGGCGACTTCCTTGGGCTTTTCCGGTTCTTTCTTCGCTGTATCGGGCGGCGGCTTGATCGGCGGCGGCGGTGGTGGTGGCGGCAAGGTGATATGAGCGATGATCCTTTCCTGATGCGGCCTTGGCGCCGGACCGCCCGAAGGTTTCAGCAGCACAAAAGCGCTGACGCCAACGGCGATAAAAACACCGATGCCCACACATACAGGGATCAGCCGGCGCATATTGCGTCCGGCCGGCGCGTAGCGGTCAGGCTGTTCCTCGAACACGGCTCAACTGCCCGGCGCGCGCTGGGTCGCAAGGCCAATCGACGTGATGCCGACATGGCCACATATGTCGAGCACATTCATGATCTTTTCGTATTGCACGCCGCGATCACCCTTCACCACGATCGGCAGATCCGGGGTGACTGTCTTCGCATCGCGCAATTTCGTCTCCAGTTCGCCAAGGCTGACCGGGATGGCGTCGATAAACACCTGGCCTGCATTGGAGATAGAAATCACCTTCGTTTTCGGCACAGCCAGAGAAACCGTGGAGCTGCCTTTCGGCAGATCCACTTTCACGCCCTGCACAGAGGCCGTCGTCATGATGATGAAAATGACAACCAGCACATAGGCCAGGTCCAGCATCGGGGTGATGTTGATGTCGTCATAGGGTTTATCGTCATTGATCTGCACGGCCGCTACTCGGCCAACTGTGTGGCTTGCGGGCCGAGATGGCCTTCGGCAATACGCGTCACGATCTCATCGACGAACACGGCCATCTCGATGGTGACGGTCTTGATGCGCGTCTGGAAATAATTATAGCCAAACAAGGCCGGAATAGCGACGAACATGCCGCAGGCCGTGGCAAGCAATGCGGCCGAGATACCGGGCGCGATGGAGTTCACGTTCACGTCGCCCTGGGCGGCGATTGCGGCAAAGGTGATCATCACGCCAATCACCGTGCCCAGCAACCCAACGAACGGGCCACCGGAAATGGCGATCGTCAGAAACACCATCTGTGCATTGAGCTTTTGTGTCTCGCGCATCATCTGCGCGTCCATCGCCGAGCGTATGGCGGCGAGCGATTGGGGTGCTATTCCGCCTTCCGGCGTGGTGCGCCCGCCAGCGAGCCGTTCATTCACTTCGCGCTGGCCTACGTCGTAGACACGAAAGAGCGGCGAGGCGAATACGCTGCGTGCATCCTGTTCGGCCAGGTTCGGCATGATTTCGCTGCGCGCCCGTTTGCCCACGCCTTGCAGCACTTTTCGGAAGCGGCGATTAGCACCCGACACGCGGGTGACATAAATGCCCTTCAGCAGCATCACCAGCCAGGAAATGGCGAGCATGACGCCCAGTATGCCGATCACCACCCAGGCATCGGCGGTTACCGAGCGCAGAATGATGCCAAAATAGCCACTGCCGAAACTGCTGGTCTCCTCCGGCGGCTCGAAGCTCAGCACATTAGCCTGCGGGCCTTGGCTGTGATCGGCAAGGTCTATGGCACCCGCCGGGCGGGCAGCCTTGCTGATCTGCAGTTCATCGACCTGGCCAACGAAATTCCCGGCCGCGGGTGAGGCTGCGGGGCCGGTGGCCACGGCGGCGGTAGCGGCGTTGCCACCAAGTGTGGCTTGCCCTGCGATTGCCGGCAGGGTGCCCGCCGCATGCCCAGCCGCCGCGCCATCGACATAAAGCGTGACACCTTCGGGTGCCGCGACAACGCTGAGCAGATGCCAGCTTTCCGTGGTCAGCGGCGATGCGGCCTGAACCTTGATGGTTGCCGGCCCGCCGGTAACCAAGACAAAGGCCGCGCCCGAGTCAAAGCCGATCCGCACGCCCGAGGTACCGCCTGCGTCACGCTGTTCGAATAACGTGGCGGTCTCCGCCTGGGTTCCAAGCTTTACCCAGGCCTGCCAGGTATAGCTGGCGCCCGCGGCGATATTCAATGTTGGCGACAGGGCCAGATTTTCCGTGGCAGATCCATCGAATTTCAGGCCCGCGCCAATGATCGCGGCATCGTCACGCCGGCCAGGTGTCTGTCCGTTATTGCCGAAAGCGGTGCTATCTTTCGGCGGGCCACTGGCCTCGGCCATATGCCAGATCAGAAGCTGGTCGGCATCATAGGTCGCATGCGGATCCGATGCATCATTGGCCTTGCTGTTGCCCCAATACATGGTGAAACTCGTGGTACCACCTGGCGCGATGTCGGGCAGATCCACCCAGATAAGAGCGACTTCATCGACCAGGCCGTCCCATTTCTCGATATGATAATGCAGGGGAGTCTTGTCGTCGGCGGCAATAAAACGCAAATCGGCGCCATCCGGCTTGGCACTATCGAATTTGAAATTATTGGCGAGCAGACGAACCAGGATCTGGGTGCGTCCGATTCGCTCGCCGATATTGGCACCTTTCGGCCCGGTATCCGCATCGATCTTGGCTCTGTATTGCCACTCGCCATTCCACCAGGAGGCGGAAGCCGGCGCGAACGGCGCGCAGATCAGTGCCAGCAGCACGCAGCTCGCGGCAGGGCGGCGGCAAAGCGAACGGAACGCCGCCTGAATCGAAAACATCACACTAAAACTCCCCGCTGACGCGAAACAGCACGCGGTTGGTTCCGGCATGCGTCGTTGTCCCCGTGTTCAAAGTCTGCGCATCCTGCACCGAGGCATCGAGATTGCCCCACAGATTTACCCGTGTGCCGACACCGACGGAGGACAGACCAAAGGTTGAAGGGTAACCTGGCAGCGGCCGCGAGAGTGTCACTTCGCCGGCGTCGTAAAACACATGGAAACGCCAGCTTTTCACCGGCCTGCCGATATATTTTGCAAGAGACGGGCTGCGCAGCTCGGTCTGCAGGGTGGCGCCATAATCGCCCAGATCCTCGGCCTCCAGATACCCGCGCACCGAGTCGGCACCGCCCGCGCTGATCTGTTCGCTGGAAATCAGCGGCTCATTGGTCAGCTGTCCCGAAACCTGGCCCCAGAGTTGCACGTCATGCGGCAGATCCTGCTCGCGCGCGATGCTTGAACGCAGCACGGCGAAACCGGGCGGCGCGTTGGAAGCCTTGTTATAGAACGCGTCGCGGTCGCTCCCCAGACCGGACAGGCCAAATTCGAGCCCTACCGTAAAATCCGTGCTGGAATTCTTGCCGGCCCAGTTCGCCGCGTAATTGCCCACCACCGGGTAATAGGTGATCGGAGCAGAGCTCAGCTGATGGGTGCTGAGGAAAGTATCCAATTCATAATAACGCTTATAATCCCAGCCAACGGAGAAAGACTGGCTGAACGTCGCGGTGCTGCCGAGCGGTATCAGCAAGCGAAACCCGGCGCTGGTGCCGCGACCGGCCACATCGGTCAATCCAAGCGCGGTCACATTGCTATTCGAGTGCAGATAACTCATCAGCAGCGACAAGGTGGAATTTGGAATGCGGAGAAGATAGGAAGCCGATGTCACTTCCGCGTCGGCCACATTTTCCGGTGCAACCTGATAGGAGACGGTAACGGCGTCGCCACGCTGGAAGAGATTATCATAGCTGAGCGAAGCATCCAGCCGCAGGGGCTTGGTATCGGCATTATATCTGTTGTTCAGCTCCACCGAGCCATGGAAAGGCATGGTGTCGGCCACGGAGAGATCGACATCGACCGTATCGGCCGCGCGGCCGGCGTGCAATGCGGGTTGCACAATGCGGTCCGGAAAACGGTTCAGCGCCAGCAGGTCTGCGGCAACCTTGTGCATGTTCGGCACCGTTCCGGGTGCGAGCGAGGGCGCCCCGGCACGCACCGCATCCGGCACGAAATACCGCGCGCCCACCACGCGCAGACGCTCCACCCGCCGCTCGATCACCCGAACAATCACAACTCCGCCGTTGGATTCAATGGATTGCAGGCTCTGTTGCGGTACAATCACGGAAACGGTTGCGTACCCGGCCTGCTGATAGGCAGCTTGCAGGGCCGCCCGCGCGTGATCGACATCCTCAGCCGTGCGGCCAGGCCCCAAATACGGATAGATTGTCTCCTCTACAGTCTCCTGCGGCAGAACTGTCGAGCCTTCCACGCGTATTTCGTTGAGATCGAAAGCAGGAGCTGTCGCGTTTGCCGCACATGGCAAAAAACCTGCCAGTGCGAACGCGCATAGATGCGGACGCTGCATTCGATAGTGAGGCGCGTACACTGAGCAGCCTTGCGAGGTGGAGAGAGCGCGTCCCTATGCCATCGCGGCTCCGTGATAGCCATGTTGATGGCATGACAGTATGATGAAGCTTTTGCGACAGCAATGCGCTGCCAAACGCGGCAACGCTCCCCCGATACGCCAGTACGCAATGACGTTTCGTTATAAGAACCGGAGAGTGCTGTCTTCATTGGACATGTGTCGACATATCCCAAACTGTAACGCGATCATAGCAACTTCGTCACGGTACTGTCATGGATCGCTGTTAACACCCCCCGGCCAGCCAAGAAGGTTGGTTCAATCCAAGGAAATCACCATGTCACGCATGCATTGGCTCAGTGCCGCGTCAGCGGCCGTGATCGCGTGTGCCGCCGGCAACGCGTTCGCCCAGGCCCCCACCACCATCACCGGCGGCGGTTCCACGCTGGCTGAATTCGATTACATAACCGAATTCGGTACCTACAACGCCAGCGGGCCAGCCGCTATCTATCAGAACACCAACCCGGATGGCGGCACGAACACGTATTGGCCGTCGGGCTCTGGCACCGGTCAGCTTTCTTTCATCAATAACGACAATACCTGCAACAGCAGCAAGGTTCTCACCAACACAGCAACCTGCCAGGGCGGCGGCGGCGCCAATGCGGTCGCCTATGGGGCATCGGATGCCACGCTCAGCGCCGCCCAGATCAATAGCTGGTACGGCACCAATGGTGTGGCCGAAGTTCCCTACGGCGCGGCCGTATCGGGCAACCTGATCCAGATCCCGTCAATGGGCGTGGGCGTGTCCTTCCCCATCGTCAACGCTAAGATCAAGAAGAACGGCGAAGCCGCTCTCAACGACCACGATCTCTGCAACATCTTCACCGGCGGCTTCACCAACTGGAACCAGACCAGCGCCGCCTCGAAGTTCACCGCCGGCACCATCACGGTTGTGTTCCGTAGCGACGGTTCGGGCACCTCGTTCCTGCTGTTGAACCATCTTGCCACTGTCTGCACCGGTGCCAGCGCGCCGCCGGCCGGTGTCACCCTCTCTGCCACAACCAACTTCGCAACCATCTTCCCAACCACCCAGGGCGGCATCTTCCAGAAGCCGATCGGGATCGGCGGCGTCACCTACTACACGCCGAGCAACTTCGTGGGCGAAAGCGGCAGCAGCGGCATTGCCAATTACCTGTCGGGCCTGGGCGGCGCCACAGTAACCTCGGCAACCGCCTATCTTACGCCCGATTTCACCACGATCGATCCGAACAGCAACGCGGTGCTGTCCAACGGCGCCAAGAGCGCGCTGGTCGTTGCCGGCGTCGTCAACGCAACCAATGGCACCGCCTACACACCCACCAATGCCAATATCACAGCGGGCCTCGCCAATGCCGCCACCGGGCAGTTCCTAACCCCCCCTACCGGCACCAATCTTTCCAACCCGTCCGCCTATGTTCCGCTGATCGAGACGACGAAGTCCGGTTATCCCGTGGTTGGCTACACCACCTTCGATTATGCACAATGCTATCTGAACGCGAAGATCGGCACCAGCATCGTGAAATTCACCACCGATCACTTTGCTACCGCTGCCTACAAGACCGACCAGACGAATAACGGCTTTATTCCGCTGGCCAACACCAAGGCGGCCGGCTTCTACACGGTGGTCAAGAACAATATCCTGACCAACGCCGGCAAGCAAAACCTCAATATCGACAACCCCACTGCCTGCAAGGGCAAAGGCCGCTAACACAAGGCATCGCGTCATTGGGCGTGCGATCCTATGGGATCGCACGTCTGGCTTCAGCAAGCACGCAAAGCCGCTTATCGGCATCTGCCCGCGCACAATGCGCAAGCGCGTCAGAACCTTACGATCCCGTGCCGATCGACCCTGACGGCGTCCTGACATAAAACAATGATAGCACTGTCATGGTTCTGTCATCGCGCGCAGACGCTGTTTCGCTAAACAACCGCCCTGTCAGGCCGAATAACGCACGAACGGGTTTTCCATGCGCAAACAGACTATGCTCGCTCTGGTCATCGCCGATGCAATCTTGCCCGCAACAGCAGCACTCGCACAATCGGTGCCGCCGTCAGCGCAAATCAGCCTGCCGGATGTCAATGTCGTTGGCAGCACGCCTTTGCTCGGCTCGGGTATCGACCGCGACGCGATTCCCGCTGCCACCAACGTGCTCGGGGAAAAAGACATCGACCGCACCGGCATCCCCAGCCTCACACAGGCCATCCTGGACAATATCCCCGGCGCCACCGTCAATGATGTGGAAAGCAACCCTTTCCAGCCGGATATTTTGTTCCGCGGCTTCACCGCCTCGCCGGTCGCTGGCACCTCCGAGGGCCTGGCCGTCTATGTCAACGGCATGCGCTTCAACGATTCCTTCGGCGACACCGTCAACTGGGACCTCATCCCCTCCATTGCCATCGGCACGGTGAATGTGGAGGCTTCCAACCCTGTCTTCGGCCTGAATGCGCTTGGCGGTTCGGTGAACGTACAGCTGAAGAACGGCTTCGATTTCCATGGCGGCGACATTACCGGCACCTACGGCTCCTACAACCGCGACTCGGGCAGCATCGAATATGGCCGGCAATCCGGCAATTTCGCGGTCTATGCCGCCGGCGACGTGATCCATGATGACGGTTTCCGGCAAACCCAGGCCTCCAGCATCTATCGGCTCTACACCGATCTCGGCTGGCGGAACGATGCCGCCGAGCTCCATCTCGATATCATTGCCGCCGACAACACGCTGGGCAATCCCGGGGCATCGCCGGTGCAGGCGCTGAACACCGATATCGCCTATATCTTCACTGCGCCCAATACGGTTTCCAACAAATATGTCGCGGTCAATCTGAACGGCTCGTATCAGCTGAATGATACCACAAATTTGCAAGGCCTGGCGTATTTTCAGAACCTGACTCAACGTGTGCCGAACGGCGCCACGGCCGAGGTCGGCACCTGCGCCGCGCCTTACAGCACCGCTCTGCTCTGCAACGATGACGGCACGCCGGTCACCGGCCGAAACGGCGTGCCAATCCCGGATTTCCTCAATGGCGGCGTCTATTCCGCGTTGAGCGCACAGGGGCTCGATAGCCATTCCTATGGCGCTTCAACCCAGCTGACCAATGAAAGCGATATATTCGGCCTGAAAAACCATGTCGTCGCCGGCGCCAGCTTCGATGGCTCCGACAGCGTGTTCGACGGCTCTACCACCCTGGGCGGCTTCAATCCCTACACACGCGAGTTCATCGGCCCGGGCTCGGTTCAGGACCAGCCCGACGAGGGCGTGAACCCCGTAAAAGTCGCCACCACAACACGATTCTATGGCGTGTTCGGGCAAGATATTCTCACCATCGCGCCCAACCTCGATCTCAGCCTGGCCGGCCGGTTCAACGATGCCGAAACAAACCTCTATGACAAGCTGGGCGGCCCGGTGGTTGGCAACCATAGCTATAACCGATTCAATCCCAGCGCCGGGCTCACCTATCGCGTGGCGCCCTGGCTGCAATTCTATGGCAGCTACTCTGAAACCAACCGGGTGCCCACGCCGCAGGAACTCTCCTGCGCCAGTCCGGCAGTACCATGCTCGCTGCTCGGCTTTTTTGTCGGTGACCCGGATTTGAAGCAGGTGGTCTCCCGCACCTTCGAGGCTGGCGGCCGCGGCACCATCATTGCGTTTCACGGTGGCAAGCTAGGCTGGAACGCCGATTACTATCACACCAAGGATCATGACGACCTGATCTATGAAACCACCACCTACAACCCCAACCTCGCCTTTTTCACCAATGCCGGCTCAACATTGCGCCAGGGGGTGGAAGCCAATCTTCATTACGACACCAGCCGGCTGCATGTCTCGCTCGGCTACGCCTATACCGATGCCACCTTCCAGTCGCCGCTGCTGCTCGGCAGCGGGTCCAACCCCGCGGCCAATGCGGATGGCGAGGAGCAGGTGCAGCCGGGTGACCGCATCCCCGGGATTCCCCAACATCGCGGCACGGCCGTGCTGGAATACAACATCACCGACAACTGGATCATCGGCGGCAATGCCGTGCTGCAGAGCGCGCAATACCGCTTCGGTGACGAAGCCAACCTGACCAAGCCGGTCGGCGGCTACGCCATCGTCAATTTCAACACGGCGTATAAGGTCACCAGCTATATCACCGTATTCGGCATTCTGAACAATGCCTTCGACCATCGCTACGACACCTATGGCACGTTCGGCCCGATTGCCGATGTGCCCTGGCCAAACGTGCCAGGCGGCGTTACCGACTCGCGAACGGCCGTTCCTGGCTCACCACTCACCTGCTATGGCGGCGTAAAGGTTTCGTTTTAGGATGGCGTTTCCACGGAAACTATGTCGTATCTGATCCAGGCACGGCAAAGTCTCGCCGCCGGACGGCCGGCGGAGGCCATCGCGCCGTTGCGCCAGGCCGCCATCCTGGACCCCGGCAACGCCGCCATTCTGCACGATCTTGGTCTTGCCTGCCTGGAAGCAGGCCGGTTCGACGAGTCCATCGCCGCCCTGCGGCGGGCGGTGGAGATCAATCCGCGCTACACGGATGCGTTTTTCCGGCTGGGCATAGCACTGGAGAAAGCAGGGGAGGCGCGTGGCGCCATAGCTGCCTATGATCGGGCAACCACCCTTCTGCCGTCGATGACGGAAGCCTGGTATCGGGCCGGCGCATTGGTCTACACTTTTGGCCACCGAAAGGAAGCGATCGGCTGCTTCCGGCGGGCGGCGGCAACGGGGGCAAAAACCTCGTTTGGGCGGCTGGGCACAATCCGGGTGTTGCTGGCGGAAGATCGTGACACGGAGGCCGAGAAGCGATTGCGGCAGCTTCTGGCGCTCGATCCGTCGAATGCGATCGGGCTCGACCTGCTGGGCAATCTGCTGGCCGAATTGGGGCGGTTTGACGAGGCGTGGCTATGCTACGAACGCGCCATCGCCGCCGCCCCGCTGATGGCGGGAAGCTATTACGACATGGTCCGGTGCCGCCGTCTGACGGCGGCAGACGAGCCGTTGCGGGCGCGCATGCGCGCGGCGCTGGCACGCCCCGGGCTGGAGCCGGAACATGTCTTGCGCGTTCATCTGGCGCTCGGGAAAGCAGCCGACGATCTGGCACAGTATGAAGAAGCGATGCGCCATTTCGATGCGGCTGAAGAGGTGAGGCGGCGCATCTCCCCTTTCGATTCGGCCGCTTTCGTGGCGCAAGTGGAACGCCTGGTGTCCCTGTTTCCGGCCGAACTGTTTGCCGGCGGCGGCGCAAGCACCGAAGTAGCGCCCCTGCTGATCATCGGCATGCCGCGCTCGGGCACCACGCTCGTCGAGCAAATCCTGTCCAGCCACCCAGACGTGGCAGCTGGTGGCGAGCTGAATTTCTGGAACGAACGCGGCCTGGAATGGCTGCAAACGGCGTCAGCCGCACCCACGAGCGCGGGTCTGGAGCGGACTTCCTCGGACTACCTGGCCCTTCTGCGCCAGATCGGGCCGGCGGCCGCGCGGATAACCGACAAAATGCCGTTCAATTTTCTTTGGGCAGGCCTGATCCACCTGGCTTTTCCAGCCGCCACGATCATCCATTGCCGCCGCAGCGCCATCGACACGGCGATCTCGATCCATCAGACGCATTTCAATCGCCACGTTGCCTTCCCCACCGGCGGCCAGGCGCTGGTGGCCTATGTCCGCGCCTATCGCCGGGTGACCGATCACTGGCGCGCCGTTCTGCCGCCGGCGCGTTTCATCGACGTCGATTACGAGGCGCTGACCGGCGCGCCGGAGCCGGAAATCCGGCGCCTGGTCGCTGCCTGCGGGCTTGGATGGAACGATGCCTGCCTGGAACCGCAGCGTAACGCGCGGATGGTAAAAACACCCAGCCGCTGGCAAACGCGCCAGCCCATCTACCGCAGCGCGGTCCGGCGCTGGCAGCCTTACGCACCCTATCTGGGGCCGCTCGCCGGCCTCCTCGACGAACGGGACGGACAGGCAGACATGGCCATGTATTCGCAAGAGCACACGGCCTCTCTGCTGGAACCAACGCAAGACTAGATCAATCCTGACAGCAATCTGACGCCTCCTGACAATAGACTGACAAATACAGGCGCTGCCCAGGTAAGTCGTAAACATGAATTTAACATTTCTGTCACCGCTCCGCGGGCGTTGGCCGCGGGCAAGTGCGGCTATGCAGGCGTCATCCGCCGAAAATGTCTCGCAGAAACACGAACCAGGCGGTTGGTGCTCTGCGCTTGATCGCCAGGCGGTTAACCGGAGGTTATGCATGTCTCGAAGTGAAATTTTGCGCCCCTTGGCGGGCCTGCTGGCCATGGGGCTGGCCGGCCCCGCCCTTGCGGCCCCATCCCAACCCTTCCCAACCTACGAGACTGGCCCGCTGCCGAGGGGCGCCTATGTGGTCTCCACCGGCCAGATCATCACGCCGGCCGGCACCCAGGTAAATCTGGGCATCCGCGTCCGCGCCAAGGCGGTCGCCGTCAACCCCCGCAAGGGCAGCCGCACCGGCGCGGTGCTGACCATGGGTGCCACCCAGGCGGTTGAAGTGTTCGATACGATGACCGGCGACATCCTGCAGGAATATCTGCCGTTTCAGGACAGCAACGGCTCGTTCGGCGGGATCACCTATTCGGAAGACGGCAAATACCTGATGTTCAGCCAGGACAACAGCTATGTCGCCGTGGCCGAGGTGGGTGCGACCGGCCTGCTGAGCGATTATGCGCATATCTCCGTGCCGCCCAACAATTCCTTCATCACCTGCTTCCCGAACAGCCCGATCGGCGACTATGGCGCGCCCTGCGGCACGTTCTACACACCCAGCACCTCCTACCCTGGCGGTGTGGCTTTCTCGAAAGACGGCAAGAGCGCCTATGCGCTGCTGAGCCAGAACAACACTCTGGTTACCTTCGACCTCACCCAGAACCCGCCGGCAACCACCAGCCAGATCCGTGTCGGCAATGCGCCGCATAGCATCCTGGTAGATGGCAAACTCGCCTATATCAGCAATGAAGGCGGCCGGGCGGCAACGGAATCGGATTTTACCGTGCTGTCGGCCGGCACGCCGATCGTGGCGGATTACACGAATGGCTCGGCCATAACCGGCACCGTTTCGGTGGTCGATCTGGCGACACAGACGGTGAAGGCGACGATCGCCACGGATTTGCAGCCAACCGGCATGGCGTTCTGGGGCAGCTATGTGCTGGTGGCGAACACCTATAGCGACACCATCTCGGTGATCGACACCAAGCTGAACCGGGTGGTGCGCACCATCAATGTCGGTCTGCCGATCGCGGTGCCGAATCAATACAAGCCGGCCTACGGCGCGTCACCGGTGTCAATCGCCGTCGACGCCACCAGGAACGTCGCCTATGTTGCGCTGTATAATGCCAACGCCATCGGCGTCGTCGATCTCTCCATCAACGCCGAAAAGCCGCTCCTGGGCATGATCCCGGTTGCCTTCGCGCCCGCCTCCGTGGTGCTGGATACGGTGCACTCCCAGCTTGTGGTGGCCAACGACAAGGGCATCGGCACCCGCCTTTCGTTCGAAACCGATCACGGCGTCACCGGCTACAACACCCACCAGGATAACGGCACGGTCAGCCTGGTACCGTTGCCGAGCAAGACGGAATTGGCTCTAGACAGCAAGAAGGTTTACCAGAACAACCACTGGGATCTGGCGGTGAACATCGCGTCCGCCGGCAATCCAAACCCGAACGCGGCGCCGGTGGCGATCCCCGCCCATATCGGCGAGCCCTCACTGATCAAGCATGTGTTCCTGATCATCCGTGAGAACCGCACCTACGACCAGATGCTGGGGGATGTCGCGGCCGGCAACGGCGATGCCTCGCTTGCCGTGTTCGGCGGCCAGGACTCGCCAAACGCCCACGCATTGATCAAGCGCTTTCCGCTGCTGGACAATTTCTATGATCCCAGCCGGCAATCCGCCGACGGCCATCAATGGATTGTGGAAGCCATGGCGCCCTATCAGGACGACATTCAGGCACCGGATTGGGTACGCAGCTACCCTGGTGGCAATGCCGGCGATTCACTGGCCTATACAAAAAACGGTTTCGTATTCCAGGAAGCGGTACAGGCCGGGCTGTCGCTGAAGCTGTACGGCGAATATTCCGAAAATGAATTCTTCCCCACCAGGCTCGGCCATCCGAGCTGGACGCAGTTCTATAAGGACTCGCTGGCGTTCGAGGCAGGCCAGGAAACCAAGCTGAAATACCAGAATGCCATCCAGGTGGAATCCTCGGTTCCGGTGGTTTCCGATCACCTGATCAAGAACTTCCCGCAATTCGATCTGAACATCCCCGACCAGTTCCGCGTCGATCTCTGGCTCCAGGATTTCAATACGGATGTCACCAACGGCACCGTGCCGGCGCTCAGCATACTGTGGGTGATGGACGATCATACCGGTGGCCCGCCGACGGTAGACGCTGAACAGGCCGATAACGACCTGGCCATCGGCCGGATCATCGACATCATCAGCCATAGCACTGTCTGGGGCAGCTCGGCGATTTTCATCGAGGAAGACGATGCGCAGAACGGCGTTGATCACGTGGACGGGCATCGCAGCCCCGGCTACATCGTCAGCCCCTACGCGGTGCAGAACGGACCGACCGACCATACCTACTATACCCAGGTCAATATGACTCGCACGATCGAACAGATACTCGGTCTGCAGCCGCTCAACCAATACGACCTGATTGCGTCGCCGATGTTGACCGACTTCACCAACACGCCAAATGCGGCGCCCTGGACGCATGTGGCAAATCAGGTGCCGCTTAACCTGGGTGTCACGCCCAGCTCGATCGTCAAACATGCCAGCCTGCAGCTGGATTGGCAGGCTCTGAAAACAACCATGTTTGCCGGCAAGACCAACAAGGCGGACTCGGTCGATCCGGATACGCTCAACCACTATGATTGGTACGAGGCGACCCAGTATAGCCGGCCCTATCCCGGCGAAGCGAAGGTGCGCCCCGCGTCCGACTTCAAGGACAAGGCTGCACACCCGGACACCGATCTGGGCGACTGACGACGGCCGGATGCTCCCTCCATGCACGGAGGGAGCATCCATCCACGTCACTCCTCCGATACCAGCTTGAACTGCACCCAGACCAGCATGGTTCTCCTCTGCGGCCCGAGTTCGGCCGGGGGATCGGGGATAACGGCACGGGTAACGGCCGCCAGCGCCGCAGTGTCGAGGGCACTGAAATGGCTGGTCTGTGCAATCGACGCAGATTGCACCTTGCCTCGATCGTAATCGAACCGAACCTGCGCGCGGCCATCCCGGCGCAGAAGGCGCGCGGCCGCAGGATAGAGGGCTGCATTCTGCACCGCTTGCCGGATGCGCGTCTCCCAGTTGGCCATGGCACGCAGCATGTCGGCCGAGTCCGGCGCAGGTGCAGACACGGGCGCAGATGGGGGCGAGAGGGCTTGGCTGGTCAATCCGCGCAGACCGGGTGTGGCTGGCATCTGGGCCTGTTGCGAGCGCGGCACCTGGCGCCTGGCGCGCGGGATCACGACCGCCTGGCGCGGCGGCAGGGTCAATGGCGGCAACGCCGCCAGGGTGGCCGGCACAGTGACGGCTGGAACCGGCAGGATGCCGGGCGTGAGGGACCGAATCGAGGGCTCAGGGGAATGCGGTGCGGCGGGCACGAAAACGACGTGTATGGCCGTCTCCGCCGGTCGGGGCGGCGCGTGCCTGACCCGGAACGGCAAACCGAACGCCGCTATGCAGGCCATGTGCATTGCGGCAACGGCCAGCACAATCGGCAAGCGCAAACCAGGCCGATCCGTCGGCTCCGCGCCCCAACGGGAAGCAGGTCGGACATTGGCCTCAGCATCCATGCACACTCAATGCCCGTGTTCGGCCGCGGAATCACCGGTCAGCGTGCCGTCAGGCGAAAATGTCTTGCGAGTGTCACAGTCCTTCCAATCCGGCGGGCTGCAAAGGCCATGCATCCCGCTTCACATGCGCGTGCCGCGCCCGCTTAACGGGTCCTGCATGACCCCTCGAAAAATGCCGTGAAAATTCTTCTGGTCGAAGACAACCCTTCTCTGACCGAGATGATCGCGGCATTTCTCCGCGAGCGAGGCTTCGCCGTCGATACCGCCAACACCGGCACCGATGCCCTCATTGCACTCGGCACCGACTCCTATGATGCGGTGATCCTCGATCTCGGCTTGCCCGATATGGATGGCATGGACATACTCCGGTCATTGCGCGCCCGCGACGCAGGTCACGGCTCCATGCTCCCTGCCCTCATCCTCACGGCGCGGGATGGTGTCATCCACCGCGTGACCGGATTGAACGAAGGCGCCGATGACTACATCCTCAAGCCGTTCGACCTGACGGAATTCGAGGCGCGGTTGCGCGCCGTGTTGCGTCGGCCCGGCGCCCGCGAGGCACCCTTGCTTCAGTTTGGCGATGTGCGTTTCGATACCGGCAGCAGAACCGCCCGCGTGCATGACGAACCACTGGATCTGACACGGCGAGAGTCTGCGCTGTTCGAGGAACTGGTGAAAAAGGCGGCGCAGATCGTGGTACGGGACCTGCTTGTGGAACGGCTTTACGGCCTGGACGAGGATGTCTCCGCAAACGCCCTGGAGGCGACGATCTCGCGCGTTCGCCGCAAGCTGGCTTCGCATAAAGCTGGCGTCAGGATCGAAACGCTGCGCGGCATCGGCTACCGCCTGAGCCTCGGCGCCGATCCTGCTGCATGATCAGGCTGCGCACCCTGCGTGGCCGCCTGGTCGCCGCCATGTTGCTGATCCTGGTCGTGGCCGTTTGCGTCTCATCCTTGCTCGACAGACTGCAGCAGGGCCACGCGGTGCCCGCCAGCGAGGAGCCTTACCAGGATGCCCTGGTATTGGCGGGATTCTGCCTGCCCTCCCTGATCCTGATCTGGGCAGTCAGTTCATGGAGCCTGCGCCCGCTTGCCCGCATCTCCGATGAGGCAAGGGGTGTCGGGCCGATGAATCCGGGCGCCCGCCTCTCCACGGCAAGATTACCCAACGAAATCGTGCCGCTGGTCGAAGCGGTGAATGGCGCGCTGGACCGGATGGCCGCGGCGTTCGAAGCGGAACGAAGATTTACCGAAAACGCGGCGCATGAGCTGCGCACGCCATTGGCGGTGTTGAGCCTGAGATTGCAGCGTTCCAGGCAATCCGGCGCCGGCAATGCCACGCCCGATTGGCCGGCAATCGAAGGCGATCTTGCCCAGATCAATCGGCTTGTCAGTCAAATGCTCGATTTGGCGCGCAAGGAAAACGACGGCAGAGCACGCCAGACCAGGCCGAGACCCATCGTGAACCTGTCGCGCATTGCGCGCGAGGCCTGCGCCGCCATCCTGCCGATCGTGGAAGCGCAAGGCCGCAGCTTGAGCGTGACCATACCCGACACGATGAATCTGCGTGGCGAGGCCGACGACCTGCGCGACGCGCTGCGCAACCTGCTCGATAACGCGATCATTCACGGCAGCGGCTGCATCTGCCTCCAGGCTTCCGTCAACGGGCCGCAGAAGCGCATCGAAATGCGGGTGACCGATCAGGGGGCAGGCTTCGATGCGGAGAAAATGGCCGGGCTGTTCCAGCGCTTTAGCAAGGGACATGCGTCACCGGGCATGGGGCTTGGCCTAGCGATCGTGCGCGAGGTCGCGCGCAATCATGGCGGCGACGTTGTAGCCTTCCCCGGTCCGCCGGGCCGGATCGAGCTGCATGTAACCGCCGCGGATTGAGCAAGAGCCGGGGGGACCGGAACATATCAGAGATGAGGGGCGATGCTGGACGCGGCCCCTGATTTATGAAGTTATCATTACATCTTAAACCACGGCGGGCCATTTCAAACCGCCAATCGGCGAGGCAGACCTTGGCGCGGCGCGAGCCCTCTACAGCAAGCACAAAGCCAACATGCCAGACCGACCAAAGAGCTAATCCGAGTCAATGCCCCTCGGGAGCATCGACTATTGTGTCCAGGAGATTGGCAACACGACAAGAATTCTGGCGAAACGCCAGGAATTGCAAGCGCCGCCTTTGCACGCTAACGCTACCCGAAACGAAGTTGTCCCGATGGGAACCGCTCACCCCACTTTGGTGCGACGGTCGATCGGGGCTGGCTGTCGGCGCGCCGCACGCGGCGCGAAGCGAGTTGGGCGTGTTCGTGGGTACCAAGGGGGACGAGTCTTGAGACGTCACTATATGATTTCCTGCGCCGTCGCAGCGCTCCTGAGCGGCGCGGGCGGCACTGCCCATGCCGACACGAACACCCCACCCGCGGGTAACAGCGCAAACCCTGGACAAACCAGTATTGGCACGAAAGCGCCACCCAGCCTTGAACAGGTGGTCGTCACCGCGCAACGCAGGCGCGAAACGGTGCAGAAGGTTCCGATGACGATTCAGGCGTTTACCGGCACCACCCTGGCCAGGCTGAATGTCACCTCGCTCGACTCGCTGCTGAAATATACACCAAATGTCACATTCAATAACAACGGTCCAGGCGAGGGCAACCTCTTTATGCGCGGGCTGAGCGCTGGCTCGGCCGGCAACCAGTCCAGCGCCACGGCGGGCAACTTCCCTAACGTCGCGCTGTATCTCGATGATCAATCAATGCAGTTTCCCGGGCGCAACGCGGACGTGTATTTCGCCGATATGGACCGGGTCGAGGTGCTCGAAGGTCCACAAGGCACGCTGTTCGGCGGCGGCGCCGAGGCCGGCGCCCTACGCTACATCACCAACAAGCCCAATCTGGAGTCTCTGTCCGGCAAGTTTGAGACCACCGACGGGATCACTGTCGGTGGCGGCCCGAACACGGCTGTGAACGGGGTGATCAACGCGCCGATCGTGCCCGGCAAGTTTGCCCTGCGCCTGGTAGCGTACGACGATAACCAGGGCGGTTATATCGACAATGTGCCGAGCACATTCTCCCGGGAGAATTCCGACCTTGGCAACGGTTATTTCGGCATCACGCCCAACGCCACCGGGCTATGCCCGAACGGCCTGAAGGCCGGGTCCGCAGGACTTTGCTCGCCGCCCAATTCCGGCCCGATCAACAACTATGCAATTGCCAAGAAAGACTCAAATCCGGTGAGCTTCGCCGGTGCCCGCCTTTCCGGCCTCGTCAAGATAGATGAAGACTGGAACGTACTGATCGCGCAGAGCCTGCAGAACATGGACGCCAAAGGTGTTGACGCCGAATATCCGGTCGGATCAGACGGGCAGATACTCAAGCCCCTGCAAAACACCACGTTCAACCCTTCCTACGACCATGACAGGTTCGAAAACACCGCCTGGACCGTCAATGGCAAGATCGGCGACCTCACCGCCATATATACCGGTGCCTACATGGTACGAAAAATCTCCCAGCAGGTAGACTACATCAATTACTCGCGTAGCTCGGGTGGCATGTATTATCAGTGCGTGGGCGGCTCGACCGGCTGGAAGGGAAAGCCTTACTGCTATTCGCCGAATGGCTATTGGCAGGATAGTGTTACGAATACCCATCTGAGCAACGAACTGCGCGTGAGCACGCCGGATACCTGGCGCCTGCGCGCCATCGGCGGCGTGTTCCAGGAGCAATTCCGCATCGACGACGACATGAACTTCAACTACAAGACCCTGCCCGATTGCAGCCCGGCCAATCTCGCCGCCGCCCTGGCCGGTGGGGCAACCTGCGTCGCCAATGTCGGCACCGCGCCCGGTTCCACCGCCAATGATCCCGGCGTTCGCGGCAACAACACTGCCTTCGGCGAAGACGTTCAACGCGGCTATGACCAGGTTGCCGCCTTCGGTTCCGTCGACTTCGACATCATCCCGAATGTGCTTACCATCACTGCAGGAACCCGCTATTTCCAATACTCCGAGTTCGAAGTCGGATCGCAATACGGAACGGATACAGCCTGTGAAGACGTGCCCAACGGGTCCTGCACCGCGGACGAAAAAAACATCAACAGCCACCGTGACAAGAAGGTGTATCGCGGTTTCAAGAACCGTTTCAACGTCACCTGGCACATCGATCCGCGCACCATCGCCTATTTCACCTATTCGGAAGGATTCAGGCCCGGTGGCTTCAACCGCACCATCAGCGCGGTGGCCAAAGATGCCAGCGGAGAAGCGCAATATGAAAAGCCGAACGGTTATGCGCCGGACACGCTCACCAACTACGAGATCGGCCTGAAGAGCGCGCTGTTCCAGAACCGCCTGCAGCTGAACCTTTCGGCGTATTACATGCAGTGGGATAACGTGCAGTTCCTGTTCTTCAATCCCACCCAGCTTGGCAATACAACCTTTGCCGTCAATGGCCCGAACTACGAGGTGAAGGGCATCGAAGCTCAGTTTGTTGCCCGCGTTACGGATGGGCTGACTGTGCAGGGATCGCTCTCGGCAAATGACGACACTCAGACCAACTCTCCCTGCCTGGAGGACAATATTCCCGCGTCGGCGGATTTTGGCCAATGCATCACCGAGGTAAAGGGCAAGACGTTCATAAATCCGTTCGGTTCCATCGGATCCGTTCCGGCCTTCTCGCCAAAAATCGAGGGCAATGCGCGCGCGCGTTACGACTGGTCGATGGGCAGCAGCAATTATTTTGTCCAGGGCGACGTGAACTATATCGGCAGCATGTATAACGAGCCCGCAACCTACGCGTCGGGCACCGGCGTGCTCATCCCTAACACGACGCTGCTGCGCTATCTGCAGCCGGGCTATGCGACGTGCGACGCATCCGTCGGCGTTGCATTCAAGAATTGGACGGTTTCATTGTTCGGCACCAACCTCACCAACTCCCACGCCAGCACATATACCAATTCAGCCCAGTTCATTAAGGAGGAGGTGCCGTTGCGGCCACTGGTCGCGGGCATCAAACTCGGTGCCGCCTTCTGACCTGCGGATGTCCAGCCTAATGAAGGTGTTGGCCGCCACCTTGCCATGACGGTGAGATCGCTGGTATCGTTCTGAGGCAGCAGCGGACATAAATGCGCCTGCGCTCCGCTAAAGCCGCCCGCAATAACAAAGGTTAAGGGCTTGTGCGACACCGTGGAACAGAGCGATAATTTTGGAACAAGCCCTTAGGCAGGCGGTGATCTTTTCCGGTGAAAAGAACCTGCTGATCGATCCTGCCCCAATGCAGTCGCCCGCCCCCCCTGCCGCCTCGTCGACGATAGAACCGGAGGTCGCAGGTCTGCGAACCCTGCAGAACGCCGGGCGGCACAATCAGGCTCTGCACGGCGCGCAGGTGCTGCTCGGGCGATATCCCGAGAATCGCGATCTACTGCTGATCGCAGCCATCAGCCTGCGTCATCTGATGCGAATCGACGAGGCATTGGCGACGCTTGAACGCCTCGATGCCCTGAAACCGGGGTTCAGCCGCCTGCACCAGGAGCGCGGCCTGTGCTTTGTCGCGCGGAAGGATGCGCCGCAGGCAATCAAGTGCCTGCTGCGCGCGGTAGAGATCAATCCCGCTTTGCCCGCGAGCTGGAGCATGCTGGCGGGGCTGTACCGGCTCACCGGCGATGCCGCGAGTGCCGCCGCCGCCAGCGAGCAGGTCGCCACGCTGAACGGCCTGCCACCTGACGTGGTGACGGCGATCTCTCTGTTCTCGGACGGCGACCTGGCGCCGGCCGAGACGATCATCCGCGCCTTTCTGCTGCGCCATGGAAATCACCCGGAGGCCATGCGTGTGCTGGCCAAGATCGGCCTCGCCCGCGACGTGCTGGATGACGCGGAAACATTGCTGGCGGCCGTACTGGTGCTGCAACCGGACTACCATGCGGCGCGGCAAGATCTGGCCCACACACTGATCCAGCGGCACAAGCACACCCAGGCTCTCGAGCAGGCCCGGCTTCTGCTGGAAGCGGACCCCAAAAACACGGAGTATCGCTCGCTGGCGGCAACCGCGCTGGTCGGCCTTGGCGAGCATGACCAGGCGATCGCCCTCTATCGCGAGATGATCGCCGACCGGCCGAACGACCCCGAGATGCGATTATGGATCGCCCATGCGCTGAAAACCGTGGGCCAGGTGCCAGAGGCGATCGAGCAATATCGCGCCGCGACCGCAGCGCGGGCGGATTTTGGCGACGCCTACTGGAGCCTGGCCAATCTGAAAATGTATCGATTCGGCGACGGCGAGATCGCGCGCATGCGTGCGCAAGAGGCCGCCCCAACCACGGCACGCGAGGATCGTATCCATTTGTGTTTCGCGCTGGGCAAGGCCTTTGAGGATCGGGGCGAGACGGCCGAATCCTGGCGCCATTACCAACGCGGCAATGCAATGAAACGCTCGGAAAGCCGATACCGTCCCGAGATCATCGAAACCAACACCGCCTTGCAGATCGAGATATGCACGCGCGACTTCTTTGCGCGCCGTGCCGGCTGGGGCGAGCAGAGCCCGGATCCCATTTTCATTCTAGGCTTGCCGCGGTCGGGCTCTACCCTGCTGGAACAGATTCTTGCGTCTCATTCACAAGTTGAGGGCACGCAAGAGTTGCCCGACATTCAAAGGATCGTTCTGGAATTCCAGGGGCGTGACCCCGACCTTGACAATCCGCGCTATCCGGCGGTGCTGACCGAGATGAAACAGGAGGATTTCCTGCGCCTTGGCCAACGCTACCTGGCGGATACGCGGGCCTACCGGTCCGGCAAGAATTTTTTTGTCGACAAGATGCCGAATAATTTTCGCCATATCGGGCTGATCCATCTGATGCTGCCGCAAGCACGGATCATCGATGCGCGGCGCGATCCGATGTCCTGCTGCTTCAGCAACTTCAAACAGCTCTTTGCCCAAGGCCAGGAATTCACCTATAGTATCGAGGATATAGCGCGCTATTACCGCACCTATCTGGAGGTGATGCGTCACTGGGACGCAATGCTGCCCGGGCGTATATTGCGCATTCAGCATGAGGATGTGGTGGATGATCTGGAAGGCTGCGTAAGGCGACTCCTGGATTACTGCGGCCTGCCGTTCGAGCCGGGCTGCATCGAGTTCCACAAGAACACGCGCAGCGTTCGCACACCCAGTTCCGAGCAGGTGCGGCAACCGATTTTTCGTCAGGGCATTGATCAGTGGAGGAAGTTCGAACCTTGGCTGGACCCGTTAAAATGCATGTTGGGGGATGCCATGGTTCGTTACCGCGAGCAGCCCATCGAAGACAAGGCGTCATGAGCCGGACCTATGACGTGGCAATCGTCGGTGCCGGCATCATCGGCCTCGCCCACGCCTATGCCGCCGCCAGGCGGGGCAAGAGCGTGGTCGTCATCGAGCGAGACAAGCGGGCAAATGGCGCATCGATCCGCAATTTCGGTTTTATCACCGTCACCGGCCAGGAACGCGGCGAGAGTTGGGCACTGGCCCGCGCCACCCGCGACATTTGGGCCGACATCGCCCCGCAAGCCGGGATCGCGCTGGAGCAAACGGGTCTGATACTCACCCTGCGCCGGCCGGAAGCCGTGGCTGTGGCAGAAGCCTTCATGCAAACCGAAATGGGGGAAGGTTGCGAGGTTCTCACTGCCGCGGCCTTTCGCGACCGCCATGGCCAGATCGCCGCGCGCGACGCCTTGGGTGCTCTGGTCAGTTCTCATGAGCTCCGTGTCGAGTCACGCTTGGCCTTGCCGAAGCTGGCCGCCTGGCTCGCTTCCGCCCATGGTGTAACATTCCTGACCGAGGCGGCGGTGGCCTCCGTGGCCCCGCCACGCATCGAAACATCACGCGGGCCGATTCAGGCAGAGCGGGCCATCATCTGCCCGGGCGAGGATTTCGTCACTTTGTTGGCAGACCGAATCGCCGCCTATCGGCCGCAGAAATGCCGCCTGTCCATGCTGCGTCTCGCCTCGCCCGGCTTTCGCCTGCCGGCGCCGGTAATGTCCGACCTGTCATTGGCTCGTTACGCCGGCTATGCCGCCCTGCCGGAGGCGGAGGCCCTGCGGCGCCGTCTCGCCGTCGAGCAGGCACCGCATCTCGACAATGGCGTGCACCTCATCATCGTGCAGAGTGCCGACGGCTCACTCGTGGTCGGGGACAGCCACCATTATGGCGACCTGCCAGACCCGTTCGCGCCCGCCGAGGCCGAGGCCTGCATCCTCGACGAGTTTTCGCGCGCGACTGGCCTGCACCCGCCGCCGGTGATCGAGCGTTGGGTGGGCACTTATCCGGTCGCTGACGGTCGCCGTTTTTTCATCGATGCGCCGTCCGATGATGTGCGCCTGGTGATCGTCACCAGTGGCACCGGCGCCTCGACCGGTTTCGGCATCGCCGAGCGAACCATCACCGACCTGTTCGGACCCGGCAAGGGAGCATCGAAATGAGTTACCCGATCAAGGCGGTGATCTTGGACTGGGCCGGAACCATGGTCGATTTCGGCTGCATGGCCCCGGTGGAAGCGCTGATTGATGCCTTTGCCCGCCACGGGGTGTGTATTACCGCCGCGCAGGCTCGCCACGACATGGGCCGTGCCAAGCGCGATCACGTCGCCGCCATTCTGCACTACAAGGAGGTGGCAGCCGCCTGGGCCGCTGCCAGGGGCGCGCCGCCAACGACGGCAGATATTGAAGCCATCTACCACGCGCTGGAACCGTTGATCGAGGCGGCAGCGAGGCGCTGCACCGATCTGGTGCCAGGTGCAGCTTCAGTCGCCGCAGACCTGAGGACGCTCGGCATCAAGATCGGTTCCAGCACCGGCTATACCAGGCAGATGATGTCGGGCATTCTCCCGCTGGCGGCCGCCCAGGGCTACGCCCCGGCCGTCGTCGTCTGCGCCGGGGAAACGCCGTCCGGCCGCCCATCTCCGCTGATGGCCTGGAAGGCGCTGGTCGAACTGGATGCGTGGCCATCCCAGGCCTGCGTCAAAGTCGATGACGCCACTGTAGGGATCGAGGAAGGCCGCTATGCCGGGTGCTGGACAATCGGGCTCGCGGCATCCGGCAACGGCCTCGGCCTGAGCCTGACCGACTATGCCGCTCTCGACGACGCGGACCGGCGCGCGCGGGTTGCCGCCTCGGCGGAGACGCTGAAGGCAGCGGGGGCGGACTACGTGATCGACACGGTGGCCGATATCAGGCCGATCCTGCAAATGATCGCGACACGCATCCAAGCCGGCGATCGGCCCGGCGGCTGAGCAGGAACTCCGGAATGGTATGGTCTTGCCCCGAGGCCCACGCATGAACAACCCACCATCGGACCCTGGGTTACGCCACGTTCTTCGGCGGCGGCACATGACGATGATCGCGCTGGGCGGATGTATCGGCGCCGGGCTGTTCGTCGGCAGCCGGGTGGTGATCCAGTCGGCCGGCCCTGCTGCATGCATCTCGTTTCTGATCACCGGCGGCCTGGTGGTGCTGGTCATGCGCATGCTGGGCGAACTGGCGACCGCCCTGCCCATGGCCGGCTCGTTTTATGAATATGCACGGATGGCGCTGGGCGATCTCGCCGGTTTCGCCACCGGCTGGATGTACTGGTATTTCTGGGTGATTGTGGTCGCCATGGAGGCCATCGCCGGCGCCGACCTTGTGCGCATCTGGCTTCCGGGCATGCCGCAATGGTCGCTCGCCTTCCTTATTTTGCTGTTGATGACAGCAAGCAATCTGGTCTCGGTGCGCGCATATGGCGAATTCGAATTCTGTCTTGCTTCCGTCAAGGTTGCCGCCATCGCCGTTTTCCTGTTCCTGGGCACGCTGTTCATCCTCGGGCTTTGGCCGACGGCAACACCGCATTTGGCCAACCTTACCCGCTATGGTGGCTTCGCGCCGCACGGGATACTTCCCATATTGTCAGGCGCGGTGGTCGCGACCGGGTTCTATTTCGGCGCCGAAATAGTGGCGATTGCAGGAGGCGAGGCCGATGAGCCCAGCCGGACGGTAGCGAGTGCCACCAATTCCGTGGTCAGCCGCGTGCTCGTATTTTATGTCTGCTCAATCTTTCTGGTCGTCGCCATCGTGCCATGGAACGCGCCTGAGATAACAACACCCTATGCCAGCGCCATCAGCGCTCTGGGTGTGCCGCGCGCAGGCCAGCTGATGAACGCAGTTATCCTAACCGCGGTGCTGTCCGCCCTGAACTCGGGCCTCTACGCGTCCTCGCGCATGCTGCTCGCACTCACCCGGCGCGGTGATGCGCCGGCTTTGTTCAGCCAGGTGAACCAGCGCGGCGTTCCGGTGCGGGCCACCCTGGCGGGCACCGTTATCGCCTTGTTCTCCATCGTCATGTCGTATGTCTCGCCGAACACGGTGTTCGCATTTCTGGTCAATTCATACGGAACGGTTGCACTTTTCGTCTATATGCTGATCGCCCTGTCGCAGTTGCGGTTGCGACGCCAACTGGAGCGCGACGCGCCGGAGAAGCTGGTTGTGCGTATGTGGGCCTATCCTTGGCTGACCTATACAGCACTTGCGATCATGGCCTTGAACCTTGTGGCGATGGGCTTCATCCCCAGCCAGCGCGTTCCCTTGATGGTCGGCGTAGCGAGCGGCCTGATCGTTTTGGGCGCTTATGGCTTGCGCAGCTTGCGAGAGCACTATCAACCCCGGCAGCGTCAGCGCGGTGATGAAATTGCTGGCGAGAG
>Ga0116227_10005797_pt1 | contig 25617 bp, 14 predicted proteins | sample S1TSphgellanicum_FD_89693 | JGI IMG/M metagenome (GOLD analysis project Ga0116227, IMG submission 89693) | Host-associated microbial communities from peat moss isolated from Minnesota, USA - S1T2_Fb - Sphagnum magellanicum MG | ecosystem: Host-associated > Plants > Peat moss > Unclassified... | reverse complement strand
TGACCAAAATAGTTGCATCTTAGTCGCATGTGACAATACGTATACAATGGAGTCAAAGTATGAAATGTATTTGTTGACTTTTTCTTTCATACAATACCTTTGTCATTTATGACTAGTTTATCACATGCAACTTGTCTTAGGCGACTAAAAGGATTTTAGTTGCAAAATGTCTCTTGCGACTAAAATTTAGTCGCAAAGAGTAATTGAAAATACATGTTTTTCTTCTAGTGGAATGGAAAGATGAGTTAAAAAATGCTTGTGAGATTTGAAGGTTGAACTTTCATTTTGATTCCTACTTATTCTTCTACAAGCATTCAATACTAAAAATGAATGTCTTAAAGGAAAAATCTCATCCTATTACTATATTCCCACTTTAAAATCCCATGTCCATACTAATGGTGAACTTTGATATTGAGCTTTCACGTTTATAGATGATGGGAACAAGTCTTGAGGGAGTGAAGTGACAATAGAAACCCCTTGTAGATCATTAGCATCCAATGAAAACACTTGGTTAGTTTGGGTGGTTACTGAATTGGATTTTCTCTTGAATGGATGATTATTCCTCCCATATTGTTGAATTATGAATTTTTTTCCAAATTCTATGGTTCAATTTCATTAAGGTCATTAGCATGACATTTTTTCATTACCATGTGACAAAAATTTGCCACAAAAAAAACATCAATCGTAAGCAAAGCCAAACATTTGATCCTTAATTATAAGTTTATCATGACAAATAAAAAAGTATTTTTTAAAAATCCTTTGGATTGAGGTCATGATTTTTGCACATGTCTTTTTCTTCAAGACCTTTTAAAAATGGGGAAAAATTAGCTTAAACTAGAGCTCGTTTCTAATCCATTTTATTAGAATTGGTTTTTATGGGGAACATTTCATGCAATGATTTGGTTATCTAGGAAATAACTAGGTTAGATGTCTTATTCAAGTGACAATACACCTAATTTTGTGAATAACTACATTGTCACATCTTTTTTGCTCTCGAACAAGCCATGGTAAAACCCATTATAAGCTTAAATAATGACATATCACCTTACCAAGCTCCATGCTTTTCCTTTGTGGAAAAGGTTAGGCTTGTTGAATTAATTGCATCATTATGAAAATTTTGTAAACTTTTTCAAACTTCAATTCATGTAGCTTAGATCAACTCTATTAATGCATTGTATTTGGGGCAAAAATATTATAATTTATCACATTCAAATTTAGTGTTAAACTTTTGCCTTTATCCCATCGATAAAGTATAAACATTGAACAATATATATCAAAGGAACATTTAGATGACATACATAGGCCAATCATTATGCTTGACCAATTGGAAGTAGACATTTTTGCGTTTAAATTCAATGATTTTTGAAAGTCCTATTTAATAGACACATTTTGGTTATTATTATGAGTGTACAATGATCATTGGAAGATTTTAAAATCATATAATGTGATTAAAAAAGTGACACAATCTATCACCCTGAAGCTTAATATTCTAGTTTGGTTCCACTCAATTACCTTAAGCTTGATTTACTTAAGGCACTTTTGGCAATCTACTAATTTCCAATAATATTACCCATCCAAGTACTCTTGTGTCATTCCTTTATGCAAAGATTATGCATTCACTTGGGTGGACAAGAATAATGGTCAAAATAGTTGGAACCTTGTGATGAGAAATAAGCGATTCTAGAATCTCACAATTCAAACACATGGATAAAAACTTTGTAATTATAAATAGCTTATAAGGTTTGAATTTAAAGCTCTAAATGTTGGTGACTCAAGGAGAGGAATATGATTTGAAACTTCATTTATTGCGAATATTTATTCTAATTAATTTGTTAGGTATTTGATGTTTTCCCATTTTTTGTGCATACTTTAGTTTAGATGCAATTATTTGTTTTATTGAATAATCTATCCATTATGTATGTATGTATTCAGTAATATTATTGTCATATATATTACAAATAACTTAATTTGAAGTGCAAGTCCAATTTTTAAAAATTAAATGAAAATAGTGGAAATTATACCATGCCATGGGCTTCATGTATTTAATACACCTTTATCACATTCTGTTCAATTTCATAAGGGTGGTATATTATATAATGCTAATTTAAAAGGGAAAAAAATAAAAAGATTCATTACATAAGCATTTGAGTAGGCAAAGTCAAATCAAATTTCAAACAATTTTCAATGCAACATGTATAGATGGGTCGATAATTATACATTGCAACAATTACCAATAACCATGACTTTTTTGGAAAACCACCTTTATCGAGCAATATTTTGACTAATGTCTTTGGCATTTGAAAGTGCTTGTTATTAACCCCTACAAGCTTTGAACTAATCTTCATTGACCTCTTCCACTTTTTCTTCTTGTTATCACTTCAGGCTTTGAATGAATATTTCTTATGTTTTTCACTTCTCTTTGGCCATATGATTGATGTTTGACAACAATTTTGTGTGAATCACCTAAATTGAAACATCCCCTATAACTTACTTAGGTTTGCATCATCCATGACCTCTTAACACATCTTTGATTCATTGTGAGAGCCCAAAACATGCCGATGAATGGCACATTTAATCCTTGGATTCTTCAAGAGGCCATTATTAAGTTGATACACTAGTTCAACTCAATGCTTTAATTCATGTTGGGATGTGAAATATGATGTGGATATGCCAAGTACAAACTAAGGCAAGGTTGTAAAAACCAAGGATTTTGATAGAATCAATGCATTTGAGTTCGATTAATAACTTCAAGATATATGTTGCATTTTATCTGGTCTACCAAGACAAACTATTTCACATACAAATGAACCTACAATTTTCATATCTTTCATAAACTCATGGAAATGAGTTTAAAAAATTCATATTGCATATCACCCATAACTCAAATTGAAACTTGAAATATGAGTTCTCACTAACACATTGCAATAACTTTTGATTTGCTTTCCTTCAAGCTCCTTACAAAAGAAAAGGAATGCCTACTAAATTTTCTAAGGTAATTCTACTAGGCAACTAATTACAATAAGCATGGAGATAACCACTACTAGAGCAAATCCAAAATTTTGTTGAGCCATGTCTTTAGGCAAAGATTAAGCTTATTCGCTTGGGTCTACACATCACATTGACATAGAAGTAGCTTGCACCTCATCAACATAAATAGGTGTTCCTCATGCACATAGGTATATAGAATACTTAGAACCAATTGAAAAGGCTACACTTTTGACTTAAAAGTTATGAAGTAAATAACTTGGGGTGAGGCAAATGATTTGATATTCCATGTATTTGAAAGCTCTACTCCATTTGTAGGTATGCATTTTTATTCTTATGTTAAAAGAATAGAAATTGGTGTGTATGACACAAATGACGTGACCTGAAGTGAAATTATGATTTAGAGCATAACTGGCAAGCATAAATTGATGCAAAAAAGACAGTACATGATCCAACAAATTGCATCTTACTGCAAGGGAATTTAACAATGTGCGCAAAGACTTTTTGTCTATGATTCAAGACAATAGCAATCACTTGGAAGACTAGCAACATCTGGGAGCGCTGTGATCATCTAACCCACATCCATGATTGAATCAAAAGAATCCCTCTCTCCCATCAGTTGTACAGCTCAAAATTTCTGGCCTTTTTCGGGGGGCCTTTTTTGTCCTTTCAAAAGAGCCAAATTTGCTAAGAGGTTCCACAATGAGCCAACCCTTCCTCTATCTCAACAGCATAGAATGGAACCCAAAAAACAATGCAGCAAAAATGCAGTTGAATTATCTACAAAACTGGGTGACTAGGTTACCTCTTTTCTTTAGCATACAAAATCACGATCGCTTCCAAGCAAAGGATGGACGGATGCAGGAGCTGAAAGGCTAGCTACTGTCAGGAGTGCTCCTCACCACCACCACCACCACCAGTTTTTCTGTACATGGGAAGAATGCTAACAAAACACTTTGATGTATATTATAATTGCAGAATCCAGCTACTCAACATCACCACCATTGAAAGAGATAGAGTGCATAGAGAAGCTCTGTGGAATGGTGCCACATCAGACGTTGAGGACGAAGAAGTTGTTGGCTGCAACCCAATAAAAAATTGGCAGGTACCCGTTGATGGATTTGTGGTGGTGACTTCTGCAAGACCCTGGAAATTGCATGCCCCAGTATCCTGGTCATTGTATTGATAGTAGTTGTTGAACGCATATGACGCATTGCCCTCAAGTGTGAGACTGCTACATGAACCACCTGGGTAAGTAGCTGTACAATCTCCATGGTCACATGCGTAGTCAAGATTTGCTTGCAATTGCGTCAAATCCGTATTTGGGTTTATCACACACCACTGCATTGGCAGGTAAGGTACATTCTTTGCAGCAACCAGGCTTGAGTTGACACCATTCACAACACCACCTGCAGGGTAAAAACAACAGAATCAAGGTGCTGCTGCAAAAGGCAGGCAGTTCTCTGAAACCCCAAAAGTAGGATTCAAGGAAAACAGATGATTCCAAGAACATTCAGAGTTTGAAGATTATTATTCTGGTGAGAGGAAATCCTCTTGACCTAATACTCTGTAACTTTTGCTGTGACATTAATATTCTACAACTTAGGGTAAAGACAAAATCGTTGCTGCTCCTTGTCTGCAAAGAATGAATAGATAAAGAAATTCCCAACTTGAAAACATGCCAGAATTTTGTGCACAAAATATGAAGTATACCTGAAAGATCAAGTGTGTACTTGATGGATCCATCATAATTGAAAATACCCCAATGCCTCTCGAAGGCACCTGGTGCAATGGATTTTGCATCCTCATCGAGTAAGCTAAACAAGTAACCCTGGAGCACACCAGGTCTGAGTGGTGTGCCAGTGCCACTCAACATGTGATTGACAAGTTGTGACATAAAGCTTTGTGCAAACTGAATGTTGGCAGATGGAAACCCATCTGTAGGCCACCCAATCTCACCGACAATGATGGGTAGAGATGGAAATCCAGCAGTGGTGAGTGCTGTAACCAACCCATCATAGCTCGCATCAAAAACATTAGTATAAACATGTGTGCCGTCGACAATTGAGTTGGATGTTGAGTTGAAGAATGCATAAGGAAGCGGGAAATCAGGGGTCAAAACCAAGCTGAGAAATGGATACAAATTCACCATGAATGGTGCTCCTGTGTTGTTGAGAAATTGCGAAATCTGTACCATGAGAGTAGCAATATCTGCTCGCCATGTTGCTTGTGATGGGAGATATGGTGGTGATGTGCTAATCACATCTGCATTGCAAGGGATGGTTGCTTTGATGTCATTGCCATGTCCTGCATTTGCCAATGCTGCTTGCACATTTTGTAGAGCTGGAAGCGCAACATCTTCATATATACCATTGTAGCTAGTCAAGAAAGGCTCATTCCCTACTGCAACCCACCTGCCAAATGGGTAGTTACCAAAAAGAAAAAGACAGCAAATTGTTGAGAAAATGTCCCACCAGATTCAAAAAGACAAGATGTGAAGGTCCACACAAATGTGAAGAATTTCTGGGACAAAAGTTTTGGGTAATGGGTAGTTACCAATTTTGATTTATTTTTGTTGAGAAAATGTCCATCAGATTCAAAAACAGAAGATGTGAAGCTCCACACAAGTGTGAAGAATTTTTGTGACAGAAGTGTTGGGAGTAGATTTTCATGTGAGAGAGAGAGAGAGAGAGAATATTTGTTTGTTTTGTGTACCCTACTTGATGTTGACGCCGTTGTTGTTGGAGGCGAGGTATTGGGTGACATTGTCTCGTACCCAAGCAGCAGCAGCAGCAGAATCGGCGGCAAGTGAGCTGAGTTCATCATTGGAAGCTGCAACCATGACCTCGATGTTGGTGCCGGCCATGGATTTGATCACATCCGGATTGGCATCAAACAGTTTGACTCTCGTGATCTGGTTGTCTTGTAGCATTTTCACCACAATGCTGTTTGGCAAAGGATTGAAAGCCACAGTCCCCCAGTTCACGCCCAATGTAGTAGCTTCTACTACTCCATGTTCATGTACGACAACTCCCAAGCTCCACATCAACAACAAGGTCAGCAGTCCTGCAAACTCCCGCCTTCTACTCCCGGCCATGATTTGCTCCTGCTCTTACCTACTCTACAACCCCCACTCCCCACCCTCAAAAGAAAAAAAAAAAAACGAAAAACAGAAACAACCAAAACAACAAAACAACAAAACAAGCTCACTCACTACTCCCAAAAATCACTCACCTACAAAATTCTAAGTGAATGCCAAAGGCTGTGATACTAGGAAAAGCTAGTCCAGACCCGAAACCAATTTTGTAGTTCACCCACCACTTCAATCTACCCAAAACAGAAAGCCAGCACAAAAGAAGACTAGACTTGAGCTTCTTCAACAAAAGGAAGGAAGGAAGGAAGGAAGAAAGGAAACTATCTTCCCCCCTTCCTTCTCCTCCTCCTCCACCTTATTCCCAAGTTTCCCAAAACTACTTCTTCAGGACACAGCCAACAAGCAAGCAAGCAAGCCACAGCAAAAACCAAGTGTGAAGCTTTCTTAGGCACCATGGATAACTTTTGATTTTTTAAAAATTGGCTTTTTCTTTTTTCCACACCCCCTTTTTCATCATTTTTAATTTTTTTAATTTAGGCTATTTTTAATTTATTTTTCTCCTTTCTCAGTGGTAGAGAAAGACACAATGGTTATTTTATTTTATTGTATTTTATTTTATTTCTCTTTTGGAAGCACATTGGCAGTTTTATTTTGTTTTGTTTTATTTTTGGAAGCACAACTTTATCTGACCCTACCTAACTAACTAGCCTGTTGGGAGCACTAATTAATTGGCTATAGACTAATTTGGGTTGAAGAAGGCACTTCCCCCAATTAATATGGCTAATGAAAAAGAGGGTGATATAAGTTACTTACAACCAACCTCTACTTGTTGGAATGTCACTAGCTAATTGCTTTCTATGAGCTACTTGTAAGGCCTATATATATGCCAAGGGAAAATTGATGGATATGGATTTGTTTGTTCTCCAAACAACTTCTCCTTCCTTGGTGAAATAGAAAATTGTGAATTTAGTGAGTGATCTTCCTTTGTTCACACAATTAAGAAGAAGATGTACTCTAATTACAATTAAAATGATCATTTTAAAATTCAAATCTCTCTTGCACTTTAGTTCTAAAACTAAGAAACTCACCTCCATCAAATCTCACTCACCTTCAAGTGTTTTCCCAAAACAATTTCAAGAGTGCACTTCAATTTCCTTTTCAAAAATTAAAAAAAAATTGTTGGGTTTTGATTTTTATTGAACTTTCAATGATAAAATTATTCAATATTCAATAACTGTAAAGAACCACTGAACACTGGTTTTGTACTTTGTACCATGGTATCAGTGTAGGTACTAGCTAGTTCACCCAACTTGGTGTAGGTGCTACCTATTAACCTAACCATCTACTAACTTACCTACCTACTAACCTATCTTAACAATTAACCTAAAATAAGGGTGACAACAGCTCCCTTCCTTACCATAGGGTGTTCTACTCCCTCCCATATGTTCTCAAATAGGTTGTCTCTCTCTCCCTTGTTGTCTTTTGTTTTGCAAAGGATGCTTGATGATGATGATGATGATGATGATAAGTTGTAGCCTTCAGCTTGTTGTCATCTTTTTTTTGGTGGGTTTTGTTTTTGAGAAATGATTTTTGAGATTTTTTTTTTGGGTTTACAAAAGGAGGCAAGGAGGAATGTGCCATGTATAAAAGGAGGCAACATAATTTGAGGGGGCGGGAACATCATCACCATCATATAGTGAGCGACATCAAATTGAAATTAAGTGTTTTTTTTTTTCATGTTTTTTTTTTTGTTAGGGAGGAAAAAAAAAAAAAGTTTTTTGAGAGTAAATCTGAAATTGCAATATCTACATGTTTGTCTTCAATGCACATTGTTTGAGGGTACCAAAATGTAATACCCACATGATGATCTAAAATGCACATTATCTATGGAAAACTTAAATGCAATACATGCACTATGATGGAAAATCCACATTGTCTACAGAGGTGAAAATGTAATACTTGCATGATGGTTTAAGAACCACACCATCTTTGGACGTGAAAATGCAATGCCTTCATGATGGTCTAAAAACCACATTGTCTATGGAATACAAAAATGCAATACCCACATGTCAATTTAAAAGCTACATTATTTGTGGATGGCAAAAATACAATAATTGCATTATGATTTTAAATCCACATTATTTATGAGAGGCCAAAATGCAAAATCCATATGTCAAACATGGAACATTCCTAGTGCAAATTGATGACCTTTTAAAATCCATCCAAGGGTAACAAAATTGCTTAAACTAAAAGAAAAACAACAAAAATATTTTAAAAGTTAATTTTGAAAAAAATTTATATCATTGATGGAAAATGATGATGCCATGTTCAAAGGAGCCTTAATAATTATATAAACATATACAAATGGAAAACAAAAGAGTTTTATAACAATTAATTACGCCCTAAATTTGAAAGCTAATCAAATGAAAAATACCAATGAATGGAAGAATTAACCTTACAATTTAAATCTAATTAACCCAAAAAAAACATAAAATGTTTTAACGATAGATGTTGTAAAGACTAATACCCTAGTACCTTGGCCAATTTGTCATTAATTATATTATTTTCAGAAATTTTGAAAATTTCAAAACTTATTTCTTTCAAACTAGAAAATATTGTGATGGATAATAGTGAATATTTAAGAATATTCCATTTTTTGAAATGAAAATTTCAAAATTAATTAATTATTCAACAAACATGTGTTGAAATGGCCAAAGTACAATTGCCAAAAAAAATAGTCTTTTAGGAGTGAATTATGATTAAAATTGAAAGTTAATGAAAAAAATATGAAATAAGAGGTTACATGTAATGTAGTCTCTCAAATTTGAAACCTTTTTCCGTTCACCTTCAAAAGAAATAAAAATGAGTCTTGTTGTACATTTGTGTATATAAAAATTTCCCCCCAAAATTCAACCTAAGATGGATTTTAATTAATATTAAAAAATGCCCAAAAACTCATAAATGTTGTTGTATCCTTAACTTTACATTTAGCGAGCCTACAATTTACTTGAATTAGATGCTATTATTAAATTAAATTAAGTACATCATGTATTAAATGGTCCAACATGGAGGTGGAGGTTGAAAATTAATGTTGAAAATTTTCTCACAATTGCAATACCCACATTTGGGGCTAAGGTAATTTATTGTCATTATTGGTTTCAATAGGATTAAAATAATTATCTATGGGTTCTTTGCAATACCTACATAATTTCATTGATTGAAATCAACAACATGGAAGTGTTAAGTAAATACAACAATGGGCAAGAGTATACGTTAGTACATAAGTTTTGCCAAAAAATAAAGGTTTAACCAATGAATATAAAGGTTTTGTCAAAAAGCAAAGGTTTAATTACAAAATAGAAAGGTTATGTTGAAAGGTAGAGGTTTAACTAGGGAATATAGAAGTTTTGCCAAGATATAAAAGTTTAATTAATAAGTAAAAAGGTTTTGTCAACATGTAGAGGTTAATCAAGAAGAGATGGAGCTTTTGTTTAGAGGTAACATATTTGTCAAAAGGAAAATGTGTAGTTAAGAAGATATAATGATGAAACCTTTGCAAGTTTCATTAAATAGAGCACCCAAAAAAGGGGGAAAGGAAGAACAAAAAAAAAAGACCCAAGTATGAGCTAAAAATGCAAAAACCCAAAGTGGGTCCCAAAGGGGCAAAGAAACAAATTATGTTCTAAAGCCCCCACTAGTTGCAAGAACATATCAAAAAAGGAAAGGAAAAGGGAACTTGAAAGTGTAATAAGTCGAAATGAACCTTCATTTTGCAACAATGGTGTGCCTCAAAATAGAAGTGGCTTGCGTTCCCTACAAGGCTACCAACATTTATTACCTATAGAAGGCAAATAGAGTCACCAAAGGAAGGCCACTAGTGCCTTTTGTCGACCATGCCATTCTAGCACATTAGTGAAGAAAGTCATTCACTTGTTGGTGTAAACACACGAAAACCTATATTGCAAGGGAAAAAATGTGTTTGAAAGGTGCTAATTATGATAAAGACAATCTTTTGTTCGAATCGCCATTGTTGTGGCACCCCATGAGATGAAGTAGTTTGAAAAACTAGATCTATTTAGGTTGGGTTGGCAATGACCACATCAACCATGATGCAAATGCCATCAATTGATAAAATGATGTCAATGTGTTGACAAGAAAATTGGAAGGAAGGTGGTGGAAGGAAATGGATTTGTTCATGCAAAACATGAAACCCCACGTTTCTTGCAATGGAAACAAAGGCATCTCAAACCACATTGTGGGATGTAGTCTGTTCCCCACCATGGGAGCAACGAAAAAGGTGGGTTCTTACAAAATCTAAGAGCTAGCCATTGGCACAAATGCAATGAATCACCCCGAAAGTTAAAGGATGGGGGAGGGTTAACTCGGTGCACAACACAAAAGAGAAAACATCAAAGGCTAGATGAAAAGGTGGAATGATTAGGAGAATAAAAGCCAAACATTTACCCTTGAGCCCATGCAAGATTCAAACATGCATGGTGTGAATTAAAAACCATGTCAAAAATGATGTTAGGGAAAGACTAATCATGCAATTTATTTGAAATGTTTTCTTGAAACTGATTTAATCCCCTTTCAATAAACTGCATGAAAGGAGGAACACATGTCATTATGTTAAAGGGAAGGAGCTTTCACACAAACTTCAAATGAGCTTAAAATGGGAATAAACCAAAACTATTTGCATCTATCGCTTCTAATAAGAATGAATGATGATCTAATAGGAATCTAATAATAATCATAGGTGCAACAAGTGCCCACTTCCCAAAATAGGTTGTCGATGAACTTTGTGGAAATGAAGTTGATCCCCCCACAATAAATGGAAAGAGAAACTTGTTGGTGCACAAAAGGGGCTTGTGGGAAATCCAAAGAGCCTAGGCTCAAGAGTTTCCCGAAAACTTGCAAGAAGGTCAAGTTGAAAGAAGCAAGTTGGCACTAAAAGCTCGATAAAAAAGGGAAGCAATAGAATAAATAAAAGGATATTGGGGCAAAACACTAAGAGATGATCCCAAAAGCAACTTGGACATCCCCTAATTTCGAAAGTGCTTTTGCATGACAAATATCTTTCGTCTAACACTTCTTACAAAAAAGATGAAAAAAAACAAACAAACCCAAACATGACACCCAAAATCTTAATGTCGTCTAACAGGAAACAAAAATCAATGAAAGGAAAAGAACCAAGGGGCAAACCAAAAGGCAACCAAGCTGAATATTTTAAGGCTGGACCACAAGCCCCACAAAAATGAATTGAAAAACAAAATGGTCAAAAACAAAGTGAATGATAAAATGTTGAATCAATGATTTGAGGGGTGTCTACAAAAGAAGGGAAACCACAAGAGGGAAAAACCCTTATAGGACATCACAACACACAAAAATGGGCAAGCACGAAAAGAGGTCTAATGAGCAAATCGCCTTGGCACATGCCTTCCAAAGAATGGATGACTAATAGATCTCCTAAAAAGGAATGATGGCTAAAGAAAAAGGGAATTTGTTGGGCATAAAAGGATTGAACAAAGGAGAAAAGTTGAGACAACTAACTTCCTACCATGTGAAGCTATTGAAAGATGGCTCTCTTGGATATGCTATAAAAGGCATTTGCGACATCCATTTATAACATCACCCAATCAAGATGAACATTTAGAACAATTTGAGTGCAATGAACCACTGTTTTGCACCCCCCTTGATTGCCATATTGAATTGATGAAACAACAAATGAACAAAAAAAATGTCATGAAACTATAGGCATAAAGTCCTATTAACCAATTGGTACAGGACTTCACCCACCAAAATTAACCAAATGCTTTCTAAAGATTTGGCCAATGCCAAAAGTTTGGCAACATAAAAAACTTGGGCAATGAACCCTAGGATATGACTTGCAGTGACATGGGAACTCACCTAAAAACAATGCAGGAAACCTTTGTCTAAAACCTTCGAGTCAAAAATGTCTCACAAATGTTTTAAAATTAACCATGCTTAAATGACCACAAGTTAAAAGATGCAATAATCAAATGAAGACTAATATAAAGGAATCCAAGGAAACTCCAAGTCCAAATTGGACTGGAAATCCAACAAGGAACCTTGGTAAGGAAAGGAAAAATATAAAGGATAAAGTGTTTGCAAAATGTTTATGTTCTCAAAGGAGGTTGGGGCCAAGGCAAGTGGGGGAAAAGCCTTAACAACATAAACATACTCTTCAACACACCTTAAGGTGAGGTTCCATTTAAGTCATTATGGCAAGGGCAAAACCAAATCTAAACGTGTGCTTCAAGAAGGGGTGTTTACCAAGGGGGCTCAAATTAGAGAAAGAACTATTGCAAAGATTTATGCTTAAAAGATGTTCCACTTGAAAATCTTTCCAATTGTTTGCTAAAAATCACCATAGGTGCACCCTAGTTTCCCTATGGGTAGTTGCATCACTATGAGGGGGGAAAAGAAGACACCATTGTGAGAATACTAAAAAAAAGATGTTGAACATGCACATCAGAAAGGTCCCAGGCCAAATGGCCAAGGGGAAGTCAAAAAGACAAATGTATTTCTCGCCTCATGCATACAAATGTGGTCAAAGAAAAACCAAGTGGAAAACTTCAAGGCATTTGAAGTCAAAACCCAAGCCCAAGTTGAAGGCAAGGGAGAAGGGGCAAGAAAAGAATAGAAGGGACATTGTTCACCAATGAATAACATGAAATGTTTGGCAATGTTTCTAGTGACGAACCATACCACGATGTGCAAACAAAGGTCGACAACCAAAGCACAAGATGTCAAGTTGAATGAGAAACCTCATAAAAAAAAGACCCCAAAGCCAAGTTTGATGTCTTCAATGGGAGAAGAAGATGAAATAGACCAATAATTAAGATTTTACATTACCAAGGCAAAAAGCCAAAGGCCTAAAAGGGATTAGCCTAGGGCTTATGGTGAGGACCACAATCTAAACTAAAGGATACAACTAAGACAAGTACCCCTAGAGCTAACAATTGTTGCAAGTTTGAGCCCAACATTATAGGTTAAGAATAAATGAATTCCTTTTTGTGGTAATTGAACTCTTTTTTAAGGCCCTAAATTATTCTAAAACGTTTTTTTCCTTAAAAAGAGGACTTGGGAAAGAAGAAGGTGTGCCTTGTCATTATTGCTTGGCATTGTCATTTTCTTGACACTTGCACTATTATAGTACCCACCGCAGTTATTGCTCTCAACCAATTTGCGTATTCCATGTTTTTTTTTTCTTTTGCCATTGCTAGTGCTGTTGCCATGGCCAATCTAATTGTCATTGTTGTTTAAATTATTATCGATGATTTTCATTTGTTTTTGGAAATTCACCATCCCCTTTCTTTTTTGCTTTATCTACTAGTTTGTCCAAATCCCATGACATTATACTACACGACAAATCCCTAAAATAGTACACAAATGTTCAACAACTCCCCATTAGCCTATTTTTGAGTTCCAAAAACAAGGACATGTATGATTTCTTTGATCATAGGAAAAGAATAACACAAAATTCATTCCAATTTTTCCACTTAGGTGGAACCTTGATAGCTAAATGACAATTCAATTTGTAATAGGTTTCCAATGGACGGTACACTGGTGGGTGTTGTGTGACATAAATATATAATGCCTTTGTTGAAAAGTAAAAATTTAATCAGAAACATTAAATTTTTTGCCCAAAGGTAAAGTTTAGCCAAGAAACAAAAAGGTTTTGTTAAGAGGTAGAGGATTAGGTAAGAAATAGAAAGATTTTGTTAATAGGTAAAGGTTTTGCCAAGATATAGAATTTTAGCAAGGAAAAACTAAAAATTTTGCTAAAAAATATATAATTTTTTGCCAAGAAAGAAACGTTTGACCAAGAAAAGATAAATTTTTTGCTAAGAGATAGAGACTTAACCATGAAAATATAAAGGGTAGGTAGAAAGTTGATTGGTAGGGTCAAGATGTAAGTTAGTAGGTTAGCTAGGTGGGCGGGTGGCTAGGTGGGAAGCCAATACGGAGGTCAAGGTTGAAAAAGAAAACAAAAAGTCGAAGTTTAGTAGCCAAACAAGGTGGACTGTGGTACAATATTGGTTAATGCAGGTCAAGGGCCGAATGGAAAAAACACATCCCATCCCATGAACAGAACACCCAACTGATGCATTGGTGAGTTGCTGGTTCACTCTGGCCTAATTATATAATAGTTGTGCAAACTAGTAGGTCATCAATGAAATGAGGGTCAAAAGGTTATGTATGGGTTGTAACTTATGACCTAATCGCCAACCGGAGCCTCAACATTCTTACAAAGGATGGCTATGAAGCTCATGTAAATCGATGTTTGTTCTCATCTCTCTGGAAAGGTCAAATTATATACACAAACAAACATGGCATTGTCGATGCAAAATTTGGGCAAGACAAGATTCAGAATGAATTTCTACGAGTGTGAAAACTATAGTACAAACTATACTATACTATAGTTTTCACAAATTTTTGGGTGGAGTGGAGTGGAGTGCAGTGGAGTGGACAGACAATAGAGTGTTTGCATACATGAGAAACTGGCTGGGAATGGTCTAACTTACTTACATTGCAGGCAGTGTTGGTGCCAGTTTTGGTGGGCCTTGGCTCGTGGCAAATGGTGTTTTCCAGTGTACTTGGTGGCAAGGAAATCAGTAAGAGAAGATTTGGAAAACAGGTGAGAGGTGAGGTGAGGTGAGGTGAGAGGAGAGAGGTGAGGAGGGGTCGGTTAGTCTGCTGTGCCAAGTGACAACAACATTCCAGACTAGAAAACTCAATGGCACCAGAGTTGGTGTGCACCTGGAGCCCGCCGCCACTAATGATTTTGGTAAACAGGAATCAAGTACAAAATTTACACAGAATTTGCCTCCTCATCATATGCACCCACAGATTGCTCATCATCTCTGCAACAACAACAACATATGCACCCACAGATTGCTCATCATCTCTGCAACAACAACAACATATGCACCCACGGATTGCTCATCATCTCTGCAACAACAACAGGTCTAATAGAAGGGAAGACAGTGGAGGTGTTGTGATGATGATGATGATGATGATGTTGAGAAACATTCTAACTGAAGACAAAAGATGAAGAACATGAACAAGTCTGAAGAAGATTTTTAGGCTTTCTTCAATTTTGACACCCATTCCTTTCCTTGTGATATATGATATGGTAGCCAACCCTGGTATCTAGCCAACCCTAGTGATAACTCTTACCACAGTGGTGGTTCCCTCTGTATTAATCATCAACATTGTATGTATCTAGCTATATATATATATACCTTGTAGTCATTTTGAAGTACCTGCCCATGGAAGCGGGCGGCCGGGCAGGCAGGCAGGCATTAACACTCCTTTCAAAAACACTCCTCATCATCAACCAAAAAAAATTATAAAAAAATAAAAAATAAAAATTCTTGTGATACCCATATACAAATTCTTGTGATCACCCATTAAGAGTCCTCACTCAAAAAGGCGAAGGTACCAACATGGGTGCCGCTTCACCCTAGCCTCTTATTATTAGTGCCTCGGCTAATTCACTAACAAGCGGCCTCTTGCCAGTTACCTAGTCCATAACTTAGGTATCGAATGGACGGCCTATAGTGGCACTGGTGGGAACGGGGCCACATAATCCAATGACTTGTACTCCCGCACTAGCAACCAGACTGGTATGCTCATCAAATGCTATGAAGTTTGAACAAAATGTGGAGATTTGTCCAAAACACACTTACATGTGAATCTGAACTAAATCTTTGAAATCATTGCAGTACCATGTCCAAACTGCCAAGCACTTGGGGTTTTTAGGGTTTGCCAAGCATATTATATATATATATGACAAAACCCCATAATACACACATAAATGGTTCACTTGTCATATATATGCTTCGTTTCGCATAACCAAGTTTTATTGCAAGTTTTTGAATTTAGTTTTGGAAATGGTATTTTTTTCGGTTGTTTTTTTTACAAATTCCATGCTGCTCATGCATGCAAGCTTTTAATTTTTTAAACATTTCCGATTTTTTTATTCCTATCATGAACCCATCCATGTATAAGGAAAATTTCTCCCCCGGCTATCTTTGTTACGTTTTGTAATCTTCTTTCATGTTTCCAATATTCATTACTCAAATTCATTATAACATGTTCCCATATGCTCATGCATCTCTTATTGTTCATTATTTGTTTCACATTATGTTCATGGTCATGACAATTGACTATCAAAAAAGTATTCAAATTAAATGGACTTTCTCAACTTAAAAAATTTGCATTAATACATATTTATTACATGTAGATAGTGAGTTTCCTTTACTTTTTTTTTATACTAATGCATTGGTGCATCAATATAAGGGAATGTTCAAATGATTAGGAATGCCGTATGTAAAGAATGGATATTTATAAATTTCTTCTACAAATATCATGTGATCAAAAACCAAAAATACAAAAAAAAAATTATTACAATAAAACTTCATTACTAACAAAATGAAATAGTTTTATAAATTAGCTAATAATCTCTACAACCTACAATGGGGATCATGTTTGGCAAATGAACAAAATAATCATGTTTTTGAACATTTCAGGCAAATTCACATGCGGTGATGAACCTTGTTTAAAAACAATTGTAAACATGGAGCATTTCGACTTACAAATTGTGTCTTTTAAAACCAAAAGACAAGGATTGGTTTTGAATACATGTAGATGTATAAGTTGGTGTATAATAATTCATACATTAACACATGAATGATCATTATATGCATTTGAAAATGAAATGATTGTATTTTTCTATGTTTGATATGTTGTTTCTTAGAAGGTTCACTATGAAAGCTCTAGATTAATAGTAGAGTTTAGATTATTGAAGGACCTAAAAATTGTAGGTTTTCGAAATTATGAATAAAATGGGTACTTTTAGGAAACATTTTATCAACATGAATAATAGCCATGTGTTGTAAAAGTGTGCTAATATTTAAAATGTCATAACAGATTTTTTCCACCCTAATATATGGACTAGATTTTATTCATGTCCAAATCATGAAATTGTTGAGAACATTATCAAAATGTAAAAAATCCAAAACAACAAAATATTATTCTTACATGAAAACTTTGATAATGAAATATAATACTTCCTATCTTGCAAGAAATAGTAAAAAAATGGTAGAAGTGAAATAATAGATTAGTTTTTATAATAGTTGGATTATATTCCATTCACACAACTTGTGATATTGTTCAACACATTATGTGTAGGGATTTGTAAATTTCTACATCAATCAACTATAATGATATATAAATGAGAATTGATTATCATGATTTTTTGTGACTTGTATTCACATGAGAATGTCATTAACTTATACATAAAATGTACATGTGAATGTGATTTGGCCTTTAATATATTAACATGAATGTTGATATATGAATATATTATGATTGGGTGGTACCACAAGGAACCACCTCAAGGAATTGTAAAATTAATAAAATTGGTCAAATACAATTCATGGGCTACTTCTTTTAATTTTTTTACAATTGTAGATTTAATTTTTTCATGTTTACCCATTGCATGCCAAAAGTATATGGCCTTAAGATTTCAATGGAATAAAAAATGGTGGGAATTGTTATAAATTTGTAATCCTAATTGTGATGGCCCCTTTTGGAATCATATTCTTGAACTTTGGAAATTCATAATAAAAATATACCTTCTCAATTTTTTATTTTAATAAAAAAGTTAAAAATAGAACTCCATGTGAAGTACCTTTGAAAATTATATTTTAAAAATGTTTTTAACCAAAAAGTTCAAGGAAAGTAATCATAGTTACATTCATGAATTTTTTTCAAAATGTAACGAATAAAAATATTGAAATTCGAAATACTCTTTTACTTAATTGAAATTTTAGAATCTATGCAAGTTGGTTAATGTATTTGCTAAATTTGTTTACTAAAAATATTTTTAAAAGTGTTTTCAATATTTTGTTAAAATTTGACGAGTTTATTGAAATGAAGGTGTGACATTCCTTGTAGTACCATCCAATCATACTTTCACTATATTACATGAAAGGTTTAGATGTTGTATGCTTATTAAAATCATGTTGAATAGGTACATAAAAAACACTACAAGGTTTTCTAAGGCTAATTACAAGTTTTAAGAATATAAATCTAAAATGCAATTTTTTAGGAAAAAAAATTACGATCTTTCCTTTGTTTAAGAACATGCTTTGTAAATCTTTTAAAACATGACAAATGTCAATTTCTTTTCCATATATAAATTCTTATTTGGTCATATAGGGATCATAAGGTCATAATTTATTTTCAACATTTTATATAATTTCTAATTATTAAAAAAATATAATATAATCTATATTCTACATTTTCATCACTTGCTAAAGAAGAAATAATATTCTAACTTTAAGTTTATTTTTAAAATTTACTTTCCAAAAACTATGATGTTTTCTAGATTGCGTAGAATAACTATTTTCTACATTCATGGGGAATAATTTATGAAATCCAAATATATTGTACATTTATTAATTGTTAAATATATGCTTACAATGTTACAAACAAAAAATTCATTTTTCATACATATAGACCATGCGCTTCAAACCTCTTGTAAAAGAAAATTGTTTTTAAATAGCTTAACATTATCATAATTGAAATATTCAAGTTCTAAAAAATTATGTATCAACATGCATAATGGTTTGCACATTAGTAACACATCATTTGAATTGTTTGATTTTGAGATAACATTGTATCAACCAAGTTAATGAATTTATGATAAATAAATAAATAAATTTGACTTGTAAAATTCATGGTGGTTCGCCACATATGGTTTATTTAATATGGCATGCTGAAATCTACAACATTGTTAAAGGTCTAAAACACAAAAGTGAAAAAATATTTTTACTTGGTGAATAGCAAGGATGAATACCTAGCCTATTTTATTTTGCTTAGACCCATAAATGTTTAAACCTTAGTGGATGATGAACTTCTATGGTGAAAATGTGTTACTATAATGTTTTGATGTATTTATGATGACTATAAAAATATTTCTTTCATTAATGATAGGAATGAAAAACAAATTACTTAGAAAGTTTGTTATATACATTCAAAATTGTTTTGAAATGTTATCTAGACTTATCCAAAGTTTATGGCTTCAAGTGGTCTATATATATGTAATTCAAAAGAATATTATGAACTAATACCATTTCAAGAAATAATACAAAATATGCCTTTTGATGTCCATGGGATATACTAAAATCAAAATCAAAGAGGGTGTTACTTGACACCTTTCCAATTGCCTCATGATAATGATGAACTATTGGAAACCATATGGGAAAATATGAGTGAAATAAAAAGGGGGGAATCAAGGGAGGGGGAGTGGGGTGTATTATTAAATTGATAAACATTTATCCTTATTAACATTATTCAAAATGAATCTTAAATTAAAACTTGGGCTCCACATTGTTGTGCATTATTAATGATGATCGATTGATCGATTGATGAAAAGACTGAATTGGTTTGGTGAAAATTAAGTTTTATTTGAATGAAGATATTGAATGACATTGCATGCACCTTGAATTGAATTAATTCCAATTCAATACTTAGATTAACATTGAATTGAATTGAATTCAAATTCAATTGAAAATAAATGGGATGCAAATTGGTGAAAGAGATATTGAAAATCTATTTGTGAATATGGTGTTGAAATTTTTTAATAGGAAAAATGCCTTTCCATGCCTCTTTATTTGGGGATGGTCTAAAAAATTTTCAAGCTAGAATTTGGTAGGATAAAATATAATGGGACCCTATAGTTGTCCTACTTAAACTAGCTTCAATGAACATCATTGAATTTACAATTTTATTTAACTATTAAAGTATATTCCATAAATCTAAAGCATTTTCCACAATGATGAGGTTCGAAAATAATTCCAAAAAAATAATTTCAATAAAATTTCAAAACATAATATGAAAATGCACATGGTAATGTGACTTTTCATGTCCATATTATATAGTAAAATCAAAATTGAGATCAACACAAATAATGATGAACTATTGGAGACCATATGAAAATGTATCAAGGAGATAAAAAGGGGGAAGAGGGAGAGGATATTATTAAATCGATAGACCTCAATCTCCTTTACCATTATCTATAAGTTGTTTGATGGGCAACATGGAACACTAGCCACATTTTTTGACGGCCAAAATGTCTTAGTTGCCACCATGTGATGCGACCTACTAGATGTGTCACATTCAAACCACTATAATTGTGCAATGCATCGGCATTGTCATTACATTTTAACAAGCTCCATCACCATTTCCTAGTCACCAAATGATCACCATTTCCTAGTTTGTTGTATGTACGAATGCGTGGGCCAACTTGTGGTAGGAAATTACCAAATCCAAAAGTCCAAAATAGCAACTTTTCATGTGAGTTAAAGTAAATTAAAGGGATGGTGGGTAAGCTTTATGAAGTTTTTGATTGGTCTTTTTAGACATTCATTTCACATTTTGAGTAGAGGTGCCAATTTGATAGGTCCAAGAAGGAAGACATAACTATACACAAGTCCTAGTTGTCATCCCTCTCATGTCTATGATTGCTTTGACTTGTGCATATTCATGTGAAAACTTTGGTCCTTTTGTAAATCTTTCACATCATTCATTGTACATAGTTCATCATCAAATAAAAAATATTGAATCAATTGTTCTTAGGGTAGAGAGACTAGGGAACAATGCACAAGTTAGTAGGTTTTTCATTTGGTGCCACATTTTTTTTGAGGGATATTCATCAGGTGGTGTTACTTTGATGAACTTTGAGTTCTCATAAGTTTTTGGGGAACAAACGTCATGGGAACATTTCCTATTCTAACTTTTTGCTGGTTTGAAGTTTGAACTTGCCCATTAAGCCTGGGGCATGGCCATTAGGGAGCGGATGAACAACTTGTTAGCAATTCTTTTGGATGTTATCATCCATTCTACAATTCCCTCCTTCTTCAGTCTTCTTCCTCAATCACTAGCATAATTTTTTCAGGGTAACTGGAAGGCACATTATCAAGTGGAATCTGTCCTCCGCAAATGGCTGTGCATTTCAGAAAACAGAATGCCCACTCCAGTGGGCATTTCGCGTTTTGTAATGCACACTCGAGTGGGCATTTTGCTTTTGTAATGTGCACTCGAGTGGGCATTTTGCTTTTGTAATGCCCATTCCAGTGGGCGTTTTGCTTTTGTAATGCCCACTCAAGTGGGCATTTTGCATTTTGTAACGCCCACTCGAGTGGGTATTTTGCTTTTTGTAATGTCCTCAAGGAGTGGGGTGTCCCCCAAATTAAATGACTGCCCGAGGTGCTAGGGGTGCTTATTTTGGGAGCACCCCACTCTGAGGACATTACCCTAAGCTTCAAGCTGCAAGGGAGAGATCAATAAGGAAGAGTACTGAAGACTTCTGGCCGAGAGAGAGAGAGAGAGAGAGAGAGAGAGAGAGAGAGAGAGAGAGAGAGAGAGAGAGAGAAAAGAAAAGAAAAAAAAAGGGTTCACCTAATTTTTAGCTGCTTTTACAGAGTCTAAAATTCTTGAGATGTTTTTTCTTCAGCACTTTCATTAACACCTGCAAACATATCAGAACAAGGATCCTGCACTTGATCTGCTGAAGTAAATCTGACTAAATGGAGCTTAGGTAGTGAAGGTGATGGGAGAGTTGTTGCAATCACAATCCTAGTCGGGGGGGGCACTGTCATCCATTGCACAAGTTTTGATGACAAATCCAGGGAGCTCAAACTTACACTCCCAGCTGGGTGGTGAGAAATCTTTGCAGTATAAGCTCAACAGAATAATATATAATTGGTTATGTACAGCAGTGTTTTGTGGGTGTAATCTTGTCTGGGGCATACTTTTATAAGCTTCTAAATGCTTATGTTATGCATAATTATAGTATCATCCTCATTGATCAGCACTGAAGAAGGTCTACAGGAATTGGGTCAGTTGCAGATCAAGTTGCAAATCCATTTTAAAGCCAAAAAAAAATCTCCTTTGTCTGATAAAGGTATGAATGTCTCTTTGTGTGTTAACTGACATCATGACTGAGTCTTGCTGATGCTCTATTTGTGATGAAGAGGGTAATGCTATAACACTTTAAGCTGGTTCCAACAAAGGCTAATAAAAAGGGACTAGAATCGGTGATTAACAATCAGTTAATCGATAGTTAATCTTTGGTCCTGGCTTGTAAGAATTGGATATGAATTGGGATTGATTTTCAGAATCGGATTTGGAATCAATGTTCAAATTATTTTTTTTCTTGTTTGGAAAGAACCAGACCCAAAACCAGATTTGTGGTTCTATTTGTGTGTAGAACCAGACGTGAGACAATTCCAATTTACTTTTCAGAGTTGAAACTAGAGGTTCTGGTTCTTTATAAAAGTCCAGAACTGCCCAACACTAGTTATGATTGCACTTGTTGTCATGTTACCTTCAGCAAGAGTTGTTCTTATGGAGATTTCTCTACAATCCTGTAGATATTAATTTGTGTGTTGATCAAGCATGCCATTGATCAAAGATCATTGAAACCCATGCAAGGGTATCTGGTTCCATAACTACATGTAATTTAATTTGTGATGTTTTCAATTTTAAAGATGTTACAGGAATTCTGTCTTAGCAAGTATCCTTGTGGGTGAGGTTGGGTGAGGTGAGACTCAAGAGTAATTTTGCAATGGTCAAGCAATTATGCCCCTGATATAATGTATCCTGTAGAGGAGGTGTAATGTTGCTAGAAGTGAATGATGCTCAATACACAAATGTGCATAAACTCCTGTTGAATGTTTCGCTGTATGACTCAAAGAGTTATGGATTAGTCTTGTACGCTGTCAATTAGAAATTTCTAGTTGCACAACGCAAGTTCACTATCAGTGACTTGGGGCCTTGGACTCACATCATATGAAGGGTTTGGATGTGCTACTAGAGGATCAAGGAAAATGTCCTATGACCCAAAGAGAAGTTCAAAGGAGCACTTCTAAAAGAGGACATGGGTGGTAGATTACAAGTTGGGGTGCAATTAAGCTTGAGGCCGAGTGAGTTGGTGTGTTGAAGTTTGTCATGGAAAACTAGTGCTATGTGTGAGTTATTGGATTTGGGTGTGTAGTAGACAGACTGACTGTGTGACTTGTTTGTTTTTGGAATGTGTTTTTGGAGGTATGTCTTTCCTCCTGTAAGAAATTTTGGACATCAATGAGGAAGTTTTGTTGGGACTCTTTGGTTACCATCCAAACATGACCATCTTATATTGGAATGTTATACTTAAAACTTTCACATTAGGTGTAATATGAAGTTCTTAATCTTAATGTTAAATGTTTGATCTTATATTATACTTTATAATGTGAAAACTAAGATGGCATCTTATACTTGGCTTCAGCACATTTACATGTTCAAATATGTGTTTTAAGTTATATCTTGTTGACAGTACAATTTTGCAGTACGTGTCATATAAGATTATAAAATAAAATCATTACATGAAATTGTAGAATCAATTACCCATTTGGGTTGTTGACTGTAATCAGAATTTTTTTGGGGTGTGATCACTATTTTTTGTAATGGTTTTTCTTTGATAAGTTTGGTAATGACAAAATGACAGTTGATGATGCTGAAGACTACACTTTGCAGCACATGTATGATCATGTGAGATTTGATCCTTGTAAATGGAAAGTCTACCATTATCAAAAATAAATAAAATTGGTAATGTAAAATTGCAATCATTTTTATGACCAGGTTTATGATGTGCTTTTGTAGTGATCAAGAAGAGCCAATGAGTAAACAAGTTGATTTTATACACCATGGATAAATATATCATTACATAATATTAGTCATTAGTTGTGAAATATCCTATAAACAAAAACCACAATTTGGCGTAGGGGGTTGATGATTTTGATGATTCTTGAGCTTGTAGCTCTAATTTCATTTTGCAACTGTTCAACCTTTTGAATATCTTGAGTTACTGTTTCCTCAATACCTGCACCCAACCACATAACAAACACCGTGTTGATTTACAAAAAATGTTACAACCCAAAAGAGAATTCCCTCAGTCAATTCCCCTATCTATGTCAAGTAACTCTAGAACATGTCTTACACATATTATTACAGAAGTAAAGCTGTTTGAACCATCTCCTAAACCAAGCTGTTGGCCAATCTTGGAGCTGTTATGAAGCTTTCTAAGAGTTGGACATTTTATGAAGTTGGCTAATATGGGAACAACGAAATGTATCAATAAGATCAATGTATTGAAACAAAATTTCAAGCAAACTTTTCAACAAAATAAAATCAAAACCGAATTTAAGCTTCATACAACCAAAAACAAATTTCAAACAGAATTTTACTCGGAACATGGGTTTGGGGTTTACTAGTACTGAGGTTGAAAAATGGTACCTTCGATATTTGTAGCAATTGTGCTTGTGTCAAAAATTTCCACCATATGTTGTTGATGTTGTGCTTCTTCATCATGCTGATGCAAGGAGTTTTCTTGAAGATCATCAGCAGCATCCACAATTGCATTTGAATTTGCATTTGCTGTTGGCATTTTGATGCCGGAGTTGCGCCAAAAATCAGCATGCATCTCTTGCTGGCAATCCTTGTGCAAGCATTTGGTGGAAGAAGAGAAATGGGTAAGTGCACACCAGATGTGGTAGGTATGCTCACATGACACCACCAGTGCTGCCCATGCAGGTTTGAAACCTCTGTTGCAGAATGGGCATGGTGAGACACTCAAAGCTTCAACAGTGGAAGAAGAAGAAGAAGAAGCTGTAGCATCAGCAGCAGCAGAAGAAGAAGAAGAAGAAGACATAGTTGCAGCAGTTACAACTCCAACTGCTGCTGCTGCAGCTGCTGTTGCATCAACAACACCAGCTGCTGCAGCATTAGCGATTGACATGAAGCTGGCGTTGAATCCTCCTGCAAGTACTGGAGAAGGAGAAAGAGAAGGTCTTTGTAGGCCACTTTGCATGGACTTGAGTTGAGAGCTCAATGCTGCTTTGTGTCTTTTGCAAGATTCATACCATTCAGTAGCTGCAAGCCAAGTGGAATTATGAGCTTGCCATTTGTCATTCAGATTTTGTCGCTCTGATTCTGCTGTGTCCAGCAACTCTTGGAATGCATCCACAATACCTATTTGGGAATCTATTCTGCGTTGCAATGCTTCTAGATGTGTACGACAATCCAGTATCTGGGATTGGACTGCTGCAGCTGCAGCAGCAGCAGCTTCTTGATCAGTTGCAACAGCTTTGAGAGCAGCAGCAGCTTCTTGACCAGCTGCAACAGCAGTTTCTTGATCACCTGCAACAGCTTTGACAGCAGCAGCAGCAGCTTCTTTAACATCTGCAACAGCTTGGACAGCAGGAGCAGCAGCAGCTGCTGCTTGACCATCTGCAACAGCTTTAACAGCAGCTTCTTGACCATCTGCAACAGCTTTGACAGCAGCAGCAGCTGCTGCTTGACCATCTGTAACAGCTTTAACAGCAGCTTCTTGACCATCTGCAACAGCTTTGACAGCAGCAGCAGCTGCTGCTTGACCATCTGCGACAGCTTTAACAGCAGCTTCT
>Ga0116227_10005796_pt1 | contig 25630 bp, 20 predicted proteins | sample S1TSphgellanicum_FD_89693 | JGI IMG/M metagenome (GOLD analysis project Ga0116227, IMG submission 89693) | Host-associated microbial communities from peat moss isolated from Minnesota, USA - S1T2_Fb - Sphagnum magellanicum MG | ecosystem: Host-associated > Plants > Peat moss > Unclassified... | reverse complement strand
TTTTACTCTTTTTTTTATTTTTTTTATTTTTTTTTATTTTTTTTTTTTATATTTTTATTTTTTTTATATTTTTTTTTTTTTTTTTTTTTTTTTTTTTTTTTTTTTATTTTTAATATTTTTTTTTTTTTTGTTTTTTTTTTTAAAACATAAATAATACATTTTTTTTTTTTTTTTTTGATATATTGAATGGAACCCTTCAATAGTAAGGCATAATGAATCAATAAAAAATGAATAATTAAGTTTTCATCTTATTCTCAACCCCTCCCCCCCTACCCCAAAGGTTCTTTTTATTCCCAATATAAACTGAATGGCTCACATTTTCCAATTCCTTGGGACTCATTAGCCTTCTCAGTTCTCCACATTTTCATCTCACATTTCATCCAATGTTTAACTTTTATATATTTCTTCAATAAAATGAATTTAATTTGTAATTTATATTTCTCATTATTTTTTTTTGCATGCTTCAAATTGAACCCCAAAATTGCACTCTAAAACTTGTTTTGCAAGTCTTTTTGCATGTTCCTCCAATCCTTCAATTGCAATACCCCATTACCAATCTCCTCAATTATCTTTTTTATAATAAAGTTATCCATGTAGTTATTTTCAAAACTTTGACCTTAGTTTGGCCTCGCTTTGCAATTTCATCCTCACTAGTTTTAAAGTCTCTCAAATCAAGGACCAACACTCAAAACTAAGGATGAAACAACTCCTTTCCTTTTAACTGCATTAGTAATAATATTAGGGGTATTTACAAATTACAATGTTCATAAAATCATGTATAATGACAATTTGTTAGGCATCCTCTCAAGTTCAAAGATCGAGGTGATAAATTAAAGCACACATCTATTAAAAATGGATTCAATTTTTTACACATTGAATAATTATAATTGCTAAGGAGGAAAAAAAATTATTAAAATGATTAAATACAATCGATAGAAAACTTTTTCATTGAAATCATTGGAAGTGAAATTGTTTTGCAAACTTATGCATATGGATTCATTAAATAAAAAACCCTCAATGAACGACACTTATTTTTTATTTCTGATTCAACTACATGTAAATGAACAATAACAAAACATGAAATATAATTTTTTAATTTTTTAAAAAATACCAAAATTAAGCAAAATGACAAAAAAATTTACAACGTGATCTTTGTGGAATTTTTACAATTATTTTTATCAGCATTGTACTTTGAAATGCATTAAATGATGACCTTTTGAAAATAAAATAAAATTTTGTTTTAATTTTTTTGAAAATGAGCATTTGACAATTCTAAATTTCTAACATTACACTACAAAAGATACCTTAATGGAATCCTATAGTGTCTTTTTTGGTCCACTTTAGTTTGCATTCACCCCTAGGGATGAGTTTAATTAGAGGACCATGCTACATGTACATAATACCATACCTCTTTTCCATAACCCTTGCTTAATGAAAGAAGCCCCTTTGCTTAAAGCCAACCAAAGCTCGACAAATTTCAAAGGACATTAATTTGAAGTATAAGACATTAAAAAACTTATCAAAACTCAATGCACGAACCTTTAGAACCCTCAAGAATACACATATCTACTACATGTTGCAAGGTGCACCTATAGTGGAAAACATTAAGGAGCAAGTGAAAGTGGCCATGGCAAGTGTGGAGTTGTAACCTTGACAACCACCATTCTCCTCTCAATACGTGCCAATAATACACATACCACCAAGACCATATCAAACGAACAAGAAAAAACCACTTTTTCAAAAAGCTTTGAGCCAAGCAAAGCTCCAACTCCAAACCTTATAAGAATTGAATTTTGTTGAAAGTTCTTTTCTTTTCTTTTGTCAAATTCTTGTCGTTGGTTTCAACAATGGTTGTCAATTTCAACCAAACTAACGGTTTTGATCCTAGTTTTGCCAACATTAGGTCATTAGGTCTCAGCAAAGGTTCTTTCAACTATTATATTCACACATAATGTATGAGCTACACACAACAGTATTTAAGTAGGCAACTGAAAACAACTTTGCTTATGGGCAGTGAGTGTTATTAATGAATGGAGAAGGGCCAAGAAGTGTGACATTGCCAAATGTGGCAACAACTTGAAAAAACAAAACATAAAATGTCTCAGAGTGGATGCAGGGATTGGAACCAAACACTTGTATCTACAAGAACTACTTTTGCTTTCATCTGCAAACATCAGCAGATGTTGAAATCTAGAGATCAAGAGGACTACTTTTGACATTAAATTGAACCTCAGTTCTTTAAGTGCAACTTGTGGAAGTTCATACATAAAGCTCACAATATGGTGGCACCCAGGCAGTTCTCCAAAGCCACTCGTTGGAACACGTTTGTGAACGAGCTTCTGTGGGAGATGGACACTAATGCTCAGTTGGATTTGTCTTCTAACTCCATTCTCCTCACACGGTTTGGCAAAGGGCCTGATCAACAAGAAGAGAATTCAGTTGTCACATGTCTAAGAAGCAAAAATGGGTTGCAGATGGGTTATGCTACATGAGACTAAAGCCTTACTATACAAGATTCCTTTTACAATCCTTCACAAGATTCATTGTTGACCACCTACCATAACATTCCCACTGACAACATCAGTTCCCAGCAATGGGTGGAGGTTAATGTCAAACAATGTCAAACACTAATGGACATATTGAGATTCTGTCACAAGGCCAGAAGAAATGGGAAAACTCACCTGAAAGAGAAAGAGGAGACCAAAGAAAACCCAACAAGAAAGAGGAACACAAAAATAAAGCCAAGAAATGGAACACCCAAAACAGAAGGGAGGAAGAGAACAGACAGAAGAAAGCAGAGTTTTCACAGCAAGAACTTTAGAGGATCACAAATGATGTGCACATGCCAAAGAAGAAAGCAAAATCATAGCATGTTGAAAGAATACAAAATTTAATGTGTCCATGCTTATGTCTGCAACCTCTTCAGGTCTGCACTTCACTGGTTGCATTGGGATGGGTCTCAGATTACCAATGGGACAGTGAAAGAGACATGATACACAACAGCTCTCGTAGGCAAAGACCATTAGATTTGTAATTATTATCCTATCCCATTCCATGGTTTTAAAGCTGATTTGGTTGAGAGATGATACCATCTCCAGTCAGCTTTGTGACCTGTGTTTGAGGGAGGGATGAGTACTGGCCAATAAGCTCACCAACACGCCCCCACTGTCCTCCGCCCGACCCCCAACCAGGTCCAGCACCAGTTTCTAGAACTCAATTGAACCAGTCCCTCAGCTGGGATTCCAATTTCAGACTTATCAGTTACTCAGTTATTGATTATCTGTACCAGCATACTAACCATCACTCAATATAATAACCCTAACCCAATCAATGGCATATGGAAACCTGTTGTTTTCATGTTTAGTGTTTCCAAGAAAACTTACTCAGAATTTATTCAAAAGATGGGCTTCCATACAGGCATGAAGTGAACCATAAACCTAGATGGCTCACAATTGAATGTTCTTGATGATGAAAAACTTAGAGACTGATTCTCAGTCAAATAATTCAAGCGACACATAACTGACAGTGGAGACAGGGTTCCCTACATCTACAAATAGGCTCATTTGAGAAGTCAAGCAACAGATTGTCAGTTAACAATTGTGCATGGTACTGCTTTGCTATACCATAGCTCAAGAGTAGTCTTGAAGAACTAGTCATTGTGTCAGTGCAATAATTTTAAAAGGTGAATTTCAACTCACACACGGACCTGGATTCAAGCATTGTGATCTCTATATACACTATGACTACCAAATCAGAGTCATCCCCTGAGTAGAAATCATTCTGACTCACATGAGAATGCGGAGCAGACCAAGGCCAACTGCTGTGACTGAAACAATGGTACCTGCAACAAGCCACATTTCAGTGTCATGTGGTTAGAGTAGCTCTCTACAGATTGTGACATGTTTTTGCCTTTGACATCAGGAGGAAAAATACACGTCCATTCATTGCGCAGTAGCTTTACCTATGCAATACTTGATGACATCAAATTTGGCTGCCTCAAGCTGGGTTTTCAAAGTGTGGATTTCCTGCAATATACACTCATGCCCATAAAATATCAAAAACAGATAGTTACATTCCTTGAAGTCTTTACTCAGGAATGCACAGGCAGATGCTAGCAACAGAGTCTTGAACTGACACTGAAACCTCAGAATTCTGCTATTCTCAAACTTATTCATGAACTATGAGCTGCACCTAAGAAGTACAAGGGTACTGTAGCGTGACAATGACAGACCCACCCTATCCAGCTTGTTGGTCAGGTTTGATGTCTCTGAACTTTGAGTTGCTAACTCCTCCCTGATGCGACTGCACAAACATGGAAAGGTTTTACTCATCAGCCTAAAAGTGAGTATGATAATCACTTCAAAGTCTGATATATATGGAAAAATTTCAATGTTCATGTCGTGAAGAAGTCCAAAACTTGAACCTGGCTTTCTTGTGACCATCCATTAAGTCTTTTACAGGTCAGTTTAACTCTTGGTCTCTCTGAATTGACACTGTGTGCAAATGTAGCATGGTGGAATTTACTCACGTTCTATTTATGTGTCTATATGTATGAGATTGCAGAGGAGAATTCACGACACTGGAAGGTCACCAGAAAAACCAAAACTAACACTACACACATAAATGGAGTCATAACCTTATGAGTGTCACTCACAAAGTATCAGACCATCACCTTCATCATGATGAGCTGATCAGCTGCCATGACTCCCCACACTGACTTTATCAGCTCCCAATGGTGGGTACAGATAAATATCAAAAAAATCTGTCAAAAATTTCATGCAAACCATTATACAAACATCTGCATCCTGAGTTTTCAATATATTTTGGAAGCAATAGAAAGACCCAATCATGATGCTGGCTAGTAATTCAAAGACATGTCTAAAAAAACTGACAGTGGTACTCAAGCTGGAACAAGCTCTTAGGGTAAGCTTCATTTCATTTTAGCTTGTCCCAGTACCAAGCATCCAACCTATGGCATAGAGAGGCCTACATAGTGGGGTTAGGGTGGGGCCCCCTGCACCCCAAGCATATATCCTCTAAGCACACAATTTGCGACTACTTGGATGGAGAACATTGACAAAAGCCACCAGAAAACATATCTATGAGATTGCAGAGAAAACTCCACAAAGAAAACTATGAAGGTAGTGGTTCTGTCAGATCCAGCAAAACCAAAACTAAAGCAATAAGAATGAGTCATAACCTCTCAGGTGTTATTTTATGACTACACATGAACTTATGTTCTCTTCAGGCTGAAACAATCCTCCTGACACATAGGACTAATTTGGCTATGGTGTGACCCTTGTTCAGCAATAGAACAACCCAGCATTGCCTTAGTTTAGGGAATTTGAAGCATTTAAAGCTCACTGCTGCAAATATCTTAAGGTACATTCACATGCACACAATACATCAAGAGTCACAGATAATATAGATACCTTACCCCCTTTCCAAATTCAAGTCCAGTCGTTGGCCTGCAGTTACTTTGTCAATCTCATATCTGCATACATAAATGAATATCTTCATCAAACTCTAAAACTGGAGTTGCCAAATAATAACAAGAGGGCTGTTGAAAGTGAGCCACAGGCACCAACATGTGCAAAACTGATGATGGGAACAGACCTAAGTTCACTGCGCATTTTGTCAATATCAGTTCGAAGTCTCTCAGTTTCCCGCTGCAAGGTGGCAAAATGATGTTCCTGCATAATACCCAGCACAAGCTACTCAACTATTGGCATACTCTTTTTACTAACAGATCCTCCTAATTAGTCATTTTGACAGGCTTGCACCAGGGTGCTTAAAATGGGGTATTCACATCCACCAACTTGGGATTGAACTTGGAAGGTAAAGAAGGTGATGCTAAGTCTTATGCACTGCAGCAGAGGGAGACAAATGTGACCCTTGGATCAGAAGAGTTGCAGGGTGCCATTCATATGGATGCCAGAGAGAATACCTGGGCGCTTTGCACTTCTCCTTTGAACTTGGAGAGAGCAGCTTCTGCCATCATCTCACTCTGTCTCAAGTGTAGCACCAAGACCACCATCAGCATCTGACCTAACTTTGGCTTCAATGCCCTCCTAAGGAAGAAGACAGACAGCAAATCTTTAAAAACTGGGGAGTTGCTGTTCATTCACTCCAGCCCAGTTTGGAGATCTGTAACTGAATTGATCACAGCAGATCAGGGTTTGCAACATACTCTTTGCATCTCTGTCTTGGAGGTAAAAGCCTGGGCCACATTCTCCAAGCTATCATTTAAAACCTCAGTGATCACCGCAGTAATGGCTTCTGCCTGTTTCACAGTCAATCCCTGAGATTCTAGCCTGCGAACCTGTCATTCCAAAAACATTCCCTGGTCAGCCTGTTTTTGTGGCATGCACCACCTTCAGATACAAAAAATTGAGTACACTCTTCTCAATGCTTTCTTTGAACACAGCGCCCATGGATATGAAGCCAGATATTCTAAGCACACTCCACATATGCCTCTAAGGAGGCAAGGACGTTCAGAATTGATAATTGAACTTAGGGCTTGGGATACAAACGAAATACCAGAGCTAGGGTGTCGACGAGGAAGGCTCTCTTGCAGTTTGCGGTGGCAACAAGCTGGGAGATGTTCCGCATATAGTATCGCCTCACCGTTGCATGATTCCACGCTTTGCACGGCGTCGTCAATCCACAAGGGTACGCCTCCGACGACCGCCGGTCTTGTAACCATAGCCAATCGTGGGGCACCATAATAGACGATAATGCCGTGGGCATCTGTCGATGTCTGGCATCCGCCGCGATCAAATCCGACGAGGCAATACATCCACGCCGTGCTAATGACAACACCGTTTGCAACTGCACTCCCTGATACTGCACAGCTCTTCTAACGGCAGCCGTCATTTCCCTCTCCACTCACTGGTCACACCACCACCACCCCAAACCCTAAACGTCTTCTTCGAGATTCAAAGTTATCGGAATTCAATCACGTCGCCATGGCTTCCTCTCTCCACACCAATTCCCACCGCATCTCACAATTGTTTGAGAGAGAAAGAGACGTCGAAAACAGCGTTATAACCAATAACCCCTTACCGCTCGCTACAAGCGCGCATCCACACAGGACATGGTGGTATGGACATGCCCGACAATTCAAACCCTAAAATGAAACACGCGCTCTACTTCCACCGCAACAAAAATCAAGCTCCCACCAGTATACGCAAAAGCCGGCAGACAGAACCCGTTGGTGGACAAACATACAACTTACTTGCAGGGAAGAAACAAAGAAACTCTTCTTTCCTGAACAATTTTTGGCGAGAGAAGAAAGAGACGACGACGACGACGACGACGGAATGCGATTGGAGCGAAGGAGCGAAGGACCGAACCCCTTCTTTTGTGAGAAACGCAGACGCGAGTACCTATTGGGGAAGACGATGTACGATTGGTTACAAAAAAATACGTTATCGGGCAGAGAGCCCGCGTATCACGCGGACGTGTGTTCTGGGCAGTCGATTTGCCACGGGCAAGGAAGGAAACAAAATATATGCTCAGTTGATCTGCCTTGGGCAAGGAAGGAAAACAAAACATATGGTGAGTTGATCTGCCCTGGGCAAGGAAGGAAATAAAATCTGTGGTCAGTTGATCTGCCCCGGGGCTGCCTCATTCCCAACAGAATGGGCCCCCCAGGCTCCAGGCTGAGGGCCTTGGAAATGCCCTGGCCCAAGGGCATTTTACGGCATTAAAAAAAGAAAAAAGAAAAAAAAGTCGATGCTTTTTTAAATCTTTAAGATTTATTTTTTAATCATGATATCCTGTGGGTACCATCTGGGTATCACAATAATAATAAAGGTTGGCATTTTGACCGACCCATCACCGATTGCCTGCCTATGACCAAACACTTATTTATATCTTCATGATATGTGCTTTGTTTTGAGTGATTTAATAATATGTCATGGGAGTGCTACCTTGAGCTTCAGAAATCATCTTTTGATGTGCAAAGGAAAAGGAGTAATGAAAAAATACCCAGGAAAAAAAAAAGCTTTTTAATTTTCAAAATGTGTTTTTTTTTTGTCTTTTTTCTTCTCTTTGGAGCACTCTTGCTTTCAAACCTCATAACTTTCCTATATTTGTTAATTTTAAACAATTTAAGATGATATAGGAAAGCCACCTGAATTTTTACAAATCGTCTTTGAACTCTAATAGCAAGAGACCAATATGCACACAAAAAATTTGGGTGTTCGGGAATTGACTTTTGTAATGTTTGGTGGTTTATTTTTTTCGAGTTTTTGACTTCTTTTATTTTGGGTGACCATAACTTTCTCATTTTTAATCTATTTTCAACAATAATTAGTGTGTTAGATGCGCCAAGATAAGGGGTTCAAGTTGAATTTTGCCTAAAGACAAATTAATTAACAACAATGAAAAACAATTTTCTAATTTTCACAATTTTTAATTTACATCTAAGGAGGTAAGTTTTTTTTAAAAATAAGGAGCTATTTGTGTCAGCCTGTCTAGTAAGGAAGGAGATAAATATGTAATAAGAAGGAGGTTGGTGCAACTTAATTCAAGTCTGAAAGTTGCATTTATAGAGGGAAAAAAGGTACAAATGTAAGCTTCACCTAAATGAACATGATTTTTATATGATAATGTTAATTATGTTAGCTAATGTCATTTGGTACATTTGCAATGGCCATCCAAGTTTTATGTTATGTTTGAATAAAAGGTGCGCCTCACATTGGGAAATGATGATAATTGACTTCAATTAAGAATCAAAAACTTGACATTTTTAAATTACACAAAACATACATGAATTTGAAGACCATTTAAATCGATAGTCAAAGTTATCTTGTGCACAAATAATTTATTTGATTATGGATTTTATCTTACATTAATTAGTTAACATTTTGCACTTTTATGTCACATGTAGTTTATTTCATTGTAGATTTTTTCATTTATCACATATGAATTGTCCATTTCTATTTCATTTGCCAATTTGCATTGGCATGTGAAATCGATGTAAATGACATCTAACAATTTGTTGATAGATGATCATTAAATTAAACAATGTTGATAACCTTTCTAAAGTTTTTGAGCTACAAGTTTTACAGCATCAGATAAGGTGACTAACACTCTTGCAAGCGTGGCAATGTCCTTGGGTTTATTTTCCATCTGTGCAACTTCTTGTCGTTTATCATTTTGTTCCAAAACCTTAATGAGACAATCTATAAAGTCTTTAGATCCATCTTTCATGGCATGTACAAAATCATTTATCATTGCATGGTTGTCTAAATCAATGTGTTGTTGTAATTTTTTCCTTCTCTTTCGTTTGGTGCTAGAGTTAGTGTCCATCGACTCCATGTCATTAGCCCCACTACTACCAATCTTATCTTTCAATGAAATGCCTAGAGGTGGAGAGATTTGGCCAACTTGTAAGCTTGGCGGTTGTTGCTTGCAATCCTTATCTTTCCACTTGGCCTTGTCTTTCTTTTCTTCCTTTTCATTTTGAATAGCATGCAAATTAGAAAAGACAATTTCATCCATTTGAGGTGGTAAACTTGCATCTTTCCGCTCTTTGTTGGTCATATCTCTGAAATAGTTTTTAGCCCCACCACCACCCACAAATTGCCATTCTCTCACCACCTTATAGTCTTTCATCATATTCTCCCATTTGTCTTGGCATTGACTACCACTACGTTCCATGCTTTTGGTTTCCATGTGTGTAGCAACTATGCGCCACTTTTCTGCAGCAGGAAGCTTGACACCTTGGATTTTGTATGAATGACATCTTTCACGCTCCTCTTTCTTGGCATCAATTAGTGTCAACATTTCAGACACACTCCACGGGGCACTTCGACTCCGTTTTTTGTTGAGGTTATTATCTCGCCCGTTCAAACAAGAATCACCATTTCCAATTGATGGGCTGAAGAACTTATTATGGGGTGCACTCATGGTTGCTATAATATCCTCTTGAAATGGTTCAGAGGCTTCATCTACACCATTCTCTTCCATCTCCTACATTCACAATATAACAAGAGTTGAACAATATATTGCATTCCTATTTCGGGTACAAAACAAAACAGTTCGATTTAAATGCAATGACAAATGAAGAGTTCAGAGATCTTACATATTCCTGTTTGGTGTAAAATGAACATAACAATATGACTTAAGTGCAATGACAAATGAAGAGTTTGATGATTTTGTATTCCTATTTGGTGTACAAAAAATAACAATCAGATTTGGATGCAATGACAAAGCAAGAGTTTGGTTTGGTGACCTTGTATTCCTATTCTGTGTACAAACATGACAAACATGTCAAAACTTGATGACAAAGTAAGGGTTTGGTGATCTTGTATTTCAATTCAGTGTATTAAACACAAACAAACATATTGAAAGTGTGATTTCGAATGAAGAGTTTGGTGCTCTCATATTCCCTACTTGGAGTCAAACAAAATAAACATATTTAAATGTGACGACAATGTCAAAAGAGAACAAGATCACATAAATTATCCACTAATAGAGCGTTAAATTGTTGTTTCTGGCTTTCTATTCATGAACTTCGTGTGTTTCAGATGCAAGAAATTTGTTACAAATTGAAGTACAATTTCAACATATTGATTTCTCTGTCATGAAATTATGTTGGATTTCGGTACTAACACATACCTGCTCAAAGATTGGAGGTTCTTCACTTGCAAGCACGCACATCGTTGCCTAAGACGTTGATCCTGATGACTCCGACAGTCCATCCAAGCTTGCTCCTGCAATGTACTATTCTGCGAGTACTAACCAATCCGTCCTTTCGCCGGAATTGCATTTCTTCAAACAAAAACTAACTAATTACTGCACGAAGGCAAGTCTGAAACACGCCGAATGGAAATTGTACGCCAAGAACACGCCAAGCAAAAACGAGATTCCGATCCCTTAAACCCCACTTCATGTATGTCCTCATGGAAGGAAGAAAACACAGAAAGCTGTAGGGGGGGGGGAAGGGGAAAAGCTTGACTCCTAACTGGAAAATGATAAACGAACTCTGAGTCAATCCCTCAGTTTTTTCGGGTTTGTTGGTGTTGAACTCGGTGGTGCAGGAGCCGTTTCCGGGGGTACGGGACGGGAGGAAAATAGACAGCGGCAACACAGCAAAGGGCAGAGGAGAAATTGAAGGGAGGAGAAAGGGGGAGGGAGAGTGGGCTTGGAGCTGTTATCGGTTAAAGGAAGCAAGCCAAAAATGTAACGATAACTGTAACGGTAACTGCCAATCTATGAAGCTCTCTGGTATATTTGTGCATACAGCCTGTTAAACTTAACTGCTCTAACTGAAGGTTCCCACTTCCCGAATGTGCCTATACCTCAGTATTAACTCCTTGTTTGTTTGTTTTTTCACGATTTAAACGAATCCTGGGGTGCCACGTCGGATAATCGTTTATATTTCGGGGCATAGTACTGGATTCTTGTTAGCGGCTAACTTAATGGAGCGCTAACAGGGGGGGAAGATGGAATTAGGGTTTCATGCACGCACACAGTTAGTTGCTGTGGTGCCAAGTTTTTGTATCAGAAATTGGACCTTCAGCTCCGTGAGAGAGTTGGAAATGATTTTTCGGCGGATGTTTTTGTTACGTGTGTTGATTTCGATGAGTTAGCTTGATTGCGCGTGGTTTCTTGCTTCGATCTGGTGCAAATCCGGTGAAAATTGGGCAGCAATTGATCGAGATTTGCATATTTGGGGATGAGTTTCAGTGTGCTGGAGATTCAGTTGCGCGCACCAACACCCTCTTCAGCAGTGCAAGAAAGGGCCAGCTCCAGAACAATGTGGCATCTGAGCTTCTTCAAGGAGCTGAATGACTGGCTAGGTGGCAGGAGAACAACATCAAATGCTCAAGGTGCTGAACCCTAGAATGAAGACCTAAATTTTGCTTTGGAAGAAGAAAGGAAGTCCTTCAATGGACACATATGGGGAGACACAACCAAAGGTAAGTCTCCTTGAGGACCAACATCGAACAGGACAAGATGGAGCTGCAAGGGATGCACCAACTGGCTCTTGGGCATCAGCTGAGTCTATTGCATCCGGTACAAAAATCCTTTCAAGGTTTTGCACCATCTAGAGTTGGATGTATAGGGATCCCTCTCTCAGATTTTGGCAGCTCGAGGGAGGACAACTAGCCAGTCTACTGCATCACCTCATCTTCAAAGCCAATCCAAACAATTTCTATAAACCAACCTGTTGTGCCACTTTCAGCTGCTGCAGCTGCTCAACAGCCAGGAGGTTCGAGTGTGGCACCCCAGACCAAGATGAGATGCTCCCCCTGCACAGCCCCAGACCAGAATGTGTCAGATGCTGTTCAGCCTCAACTACAGACATAACCTGCTGGAGCTTCTGACATTGGCGTTGGTTCAACAAGACCCAACAGTTTCATTTCCTGAGCCCCAATTTCAACCCATCCGCAACCAGTCACTGGTGAGGCCATGTTTGGCACAACACAAGGATTGAAGTCTTCCATCCTTTTAGAATCTTCAAATGGTTTCTCACCTGACTGGTGCATTTTCTCATGTGAGGAACCAACTTTCTGACAATAGAGGACGACAGAAAGGGGGGGGGGATCTGGGGACATTTTAGGAAAATGGCTTCGCTCACCCTGCAGGTTGCACCTGTCTTCCACCTTTCAGTTGCTCCATGGTCTGTAGAACTGCAAAACTGTATTGTTGACTAGGGTGAATGGTCAAATATGATATAATGTAGGCAGCCAGTGGTGAAGGCTGTCAAACATAGAACAGGTTGAGAAGCTGTTGCAGATAAAAACTGTGAGAGCCTTGGCTAAAAGTCACGAATGTCAATCTGATCTTCAAACTTGAATGCCCTGAAACTAGTGGACCTGCAGGTTAGTCAAAACACTTGCAGATTTTTGTACAGGTTCAGCTTGGCAGGACACACAAGAGGATGAACATCCCACAAAACTGTTGAGATTTGATTGTTGAGGCTGTGAATGTGATCATCCACTGCATAGTGGAGGTGGGATTCCCTGCTTGTTGTGAATCTCTGACAGTATCTATGTGTGTGCAGAGTAACCCCAGCATTTGTCTCACAGAGAAGGAGCATTTGATGAACAGATTTGTATTGGTTGTTTCCTCTTTCTGAAAGTAGGTTACTTGAACCCCTGCTTGTAATTCATGCCACCAAAAGCATTAGCCCAGTATTGTTTCCCTGTGGGTTCCCTTCAAGTCTCTGTAGGTGTATGAGAAGTTCATTTGATAATGTAGGTTACCTGTCCAACAATGAGGAGTTGTTCCTGGTTCTTTTGATGCATCCTCTCAATTGATAGATGGTGGCAAAATTGGATCTCAATTCTCTTGTGTAGTTCTGCAGCTCATATTCCAAATGGTTTCATGATTTGCATACATGAGACATTCTTGACCATCTTGCAGAAATAGTCTATACAAATGGCAATTAAGACCTATGATAGGGATCATAGGGACAGTAAAGTGCATGTGTTAATGAGCTAGACAAAAGGCCATATCAACACTGGATGGAACAAGCAAAATCATATGAAGCTGGCAGCAAAATTTTGCAGACCTGAGTTAATCATGGATCTGAGAATGTAGATTCTTGTATAGATCAGGACCCATAAATATATTCTGCCAGGCAGCCTCTGATAGTAACAACTAGTTTGGATGCCAAACCTGAAGGGGTGCAATCTGAGCTATTGAAAGGCCCTGAACTTTCAAATTGTGTATGGTTTTTTCTTCACATTGTTGTTATTTTCCTTTATTCTAAGATCAATGTGGTGTTCAGTGTTGGGACGACTACAGTACAGCTGAGGAGGGACAGAGTTCAGAGTTCCAGACAAGATGTACATGACCCAATTGCTTTCCAGCAGCAATTATCAGGTTGATTTCCATTCATTCATTCACTGTCATTTATTCCATTCCAGATTTCTTGTACAAAACTACTATAGTAATTAGAGCAGCAGGCCCATGTTGGGAAGTAGTTGGGACCAAAGGCTTTTGCTGAAACCTTGTGGGCTGCTGCTTCCAGCTAGGAATTCACCGTTGTCAAAATTCCTTAGTTTTTCACATGATCTTTCTGTTTGATCAAGGTCCAGGAGATCCAACTGCTCAATTGTTTGCTTTGGGTTCTTTTTGTAGAGGAAAAGAATAAGGGGACTGGGTTTCAGATCTGTTGGAGAGTTGTTGGACAACATCTGTTTCGGAACATTTGTTAGTCAGCAACTGTTGCCTACCAGAGCCTTGGAAAATGTGTCTCCGACAAGAATCTTGAGACCATATTACCAGAGTGTTGTTACCCCATCACATGCCTGCACATTAAGTCATTTTCTTGACCACATTATATGACATAATCTTCTGGTGATGATCATACACTCATAACAGCAACCAAAATTCCTGTTGAACTTGAATTTTTCTTTAGATTGTTGAATCTGTCAGCCCAGACCTTTTTCTCTAGATTGTTGAATCTGTCATGGAATGGCATCACCCTTACTCATTATGTTGGGTGTGTCATTACTCATTGCTTGCCCTATCAGACTGGCTTGGTCCCTCAGCCAACATCTTTGTCATAGTACATTGAGTTTAGGGTAATGCTCTAAGGGGTGTTAAGTGTAAGGTAAATCCTCACCCCTATGCCGAAGAAATTCAAATGAGCACTTTACATTGTTCTTGGGCTGTTGCCCTGCCTTCAAATAACATAACTCCCTCTTGATTCGCCCTTCCCACATATTTAACATAGGAGTCAGGTACAGTTCGAGGAGCACAGCTTCTCGAGACGATGCCCCACATCTTGAGGCATTAGTTGTAGGTGTGCCAACATTTCTAGAAACTCTTGTTCCAAGAGATTTCTGTTGTGTAAAGCTCAACCTTGCAATTGAAGGAATGCTTATAGTCAGGATTGATGTAGAGGTACACATTTTTGTAATGTTGTGTGTGTAAGAGCCAACCTTGTAGCGGATAAATTATGGTAGGTAACTTGCTCATACATTACACTAAAAAAAACTTTGTGCAAGCTTTGCTATTCTAATGTAGTGTTACATGTTTTTCATATTGGAAGAGTAAATGAAAGTTGCTAGTGGTGATGGACATAGCCTTGTACAAACATAAATTATAATTTTCACATGTGCTTAAGATTGATCATTACAAAAGCAAATATATATATATATATATATATATTTTCCATGGACATGTGATATCACATGTCATATATGTGAATTAGTATTGAATTATGAAACCTTCAAATGTAATCAACATTGATTCAACGCAATAAATGGTGAAGCTTCAAGAAGATTATATATACACATAGCATAATGCAACACAACATTTTAAAAAATATATGAAAAAGACTATAACCACAATCCAAAACAAGACAAACACAAGATGAAACATAGCTCAAAACAAAAAGAGCTCATTAGATAGAATATATATTAAAGTCACTTGTAAAGTGACCCAAGTGGGGATGGAACTCCCAATTCAACAAACGTTGGGGACAAAATCCCAAATTCGGTGTTTCCAACCCAATTTACAAACCCAAATAACATGGCATTAGACTTGAATTTGTGCTAATTTTGATTGCTTGACAAGTTTGGTCCCAAGCCTTCCTAAAGCGGCCTTTAGCGTGATCTTTGCCCTATGTTGGAGCTTCTTTAATTCCAAAACTTAAGGTGCGTGAAAGATGAGTGAACTCGAGCTTGACTTTGGGAGAGAGACCAAAAGATAAAACATGAAGTGAAATCATGTTTCATAGTTAAAAGATAGAAAGGTGCAAAGAGTGAGTGCACAAGGGGGTGTTTGTATGTTTTATATGATTGTCGCAAGCGTGTGTTTTGTCAACAATGAAAGGCGAAGGGATTTTTCTTTTGTTGACTCTATGCTATGGTATTGTATGGAATGGTTTGAAAAACTTATGGAGAGCAAGATGTGCAACAAGGTGCATCCTATTATTATGATCTTTGCTAGCTCCAAATCTTACACCCAATGGTTCATTCTACTTTACCAACACCGTGGACAATGAAGGAAAACAATAGGATAGTAATCACATCTCACATCACGTTTAGAAGCAATGGATGTTGCCACACCATAATGTGGAATTTCTAATATAATTTCGTTTTGTGTTAGTGTTTTTTTTTCTCTTCACGATACACAAAGAAACCATGTTATTCCTAGATTCTTGCAAATTGTTAACATTGTTTTTATAGTGATCAATTTTAACCCTCACATGCATTTTTAAGAAAATAATATTTAAATTTTTGATTTAGATTACAACTTCTAAATTCTCTCAACAAATGTCAAAATGAAGCACGTGAACATGTTATTATGTGAACTTTCGACAATGAAAAAGTTTTACAAAAGTTTTTCACATGAAGTGATTAAAAAACAAGATAGAATTACAATTGAAATTTAAAATTATAATTAAATTTAGTTTCTAGTTCATACCTAGTTTGAAGATTTTATCAACAATTGGGATACCAAAAGAAGGGATGATATATAAACAACATAGAAAAAACCTAATGGCCATGAGAAAACATTAAACTATGAAAATTGAATTAATGAAACCATGAAATAAATGAACTATCTCACTTTCATTTGAGTGGTTTGATTACAAATTTTCATATCTTTCACAACAATCACAAAAGTACATTTATACTTGTGCAATCACTTACATACATGCATGGGATGCATGATATTATCAATCCAAAATGCAAGGTCATGAAAACATACTATGCATGATTGCAAGGTTGTAAAGGCATGTTGTCACACAAAAATCACACCATGACCATTTTCACACTATCACATCTAAAACACTATAACATTACATATTGCAATTATTATAATAAATTCCTTCATAATATGCATACATGGAATGACCCCTTTTTCACACAAGGCAACATGCACATGGACATTGACAATGGGGCCTCAAAATGTGCACTTGGTGTCAAAACATGGTGATCAAATTGTACTCTTTGGTTAATTTTGAATTATTGCAATGAATACAATTTTGTTCCAAGTTTTCACTCCAAATATCCACATGGTTTTGGTGAGACAAAAATCCAATAAAAATCTATGGTTGAAATGATCATGATTTTGGTTGATACATGATATCTTATTATGATTGGGTTAACTAATGTTAATATAAATAACTCAATTTGTAGCACATTAATTGATTTGAACCACAACCGTTTCAAAGGTCCCTATGAGTTCCAACTTGTGCTTTTGCAATAAATACTTTGATCAATTTGGATCACAACCACTTGGGAGGCTCATATGAATTCCAACTTGTGTTTTTGCAATATATACTTGATAAACTTTATATTTTTGATTTTTTTGAAATATGAAATTATGTGGGGAATTCACAAAGTCATTCAAATAATAACCCCAACAAATTCATAAGTATGTAAGTTCATTTGCATAGAGGTACTATGATAGGTATATAAGAAGGCATGTACATTATGATTTTTGTTGAATGAATACTTGACTTGGGTCATTATGAATGCCCATATTAAGGTGGATGCATGAATGCCATGTCTAAATCTTGTTTGGGCCAATGAAAAATTTAGATCCACCCTTGGGAACCACCTACCTTGTCACCTATGAACTTAATTCAACTTGCTATCTATCCTTGTTTGATTTTGGTTGAATTTTTTGTCAAAACTTTTGAATGTGTAAACTTTGGATATAATGACTTGTTTTGTGATCTCATATGTGGGTAAGTAGGTTAATGAAATTTGTAATTAAAGCTTTAAAGTAAATATAAAAAGAATGAAGATAGGACCCATGCTCCAAAAGGTTAAAATCACTATGTAGGAAGAAGGTTATAACATGCTATAAATAGGAACAATGAACTAATTATAGCATTGGGTTGGATGTTTTTGAAAGACAAATGTCCCAATTTTTTAGTTTTGTTGCCAAGAAGAAAGAAAGATTGGGGCAAGTTTTCCAAGGAGAAGTGAAAGGAATTGACAACTCATTTTTCCTTAATGAATTTGCAAATGGGCCCAAACCTTTAGAGGAACATGGTATTGCCCTAGGTAATAAATAAACATGGTTTTGCCATGTTTGCTTAGAGAACTTGGGCCCATTTGTTAGGAAAAACCTTCTTTTTTTTTTAAAGAACTTGGGGCCATTTGCCTCAAGTAGTCATGTTTTGGGCTCATTTGTTGTGGGCAACCATGTTTGGAACCCATTTGCTTTAAGAAACATAAACTTCTTCAAGAACTTGGGTTCATTTGCCTTGGGCAATCACATAAACTTCCCTTTGGAACATCATATTTTGAGCATAATGGCCCAAACAAACATGATTTCCCGATGAGCTCGAACCCAAATTTTGCCCTAGAAACAAATTGCTTCAAAATAACTTGGACCAACCATTTCTAATTGACAAATATCATTTTTTTAATGGATGAAAGTTGTCTTAAAAAAAAGGTTGGTTGTAAAAACACTTTGAACCCTAAACCTCACATTAATTGAAGAAGTTTTCAACTATTGTATCACAATTTTCTATCCAAAAGGTAGGGCTATTGATGACAAATATGGGTAATTCTTCATCAAAAACTAAATTGTGTTTAATTTTTTATTTTTATTTAGTGCTTATAGTTGTTCATTACTTTTCATAACAAAGCAATACTAAATGTTGTCCAAGCAACTAACATTTGAACTTTGGAGTTAGACCCCAACAAACAAGCTAAATTTAAAACAAATTTTAAAGGGCAATTCATGGGTTGTAACATCTCCTTGGGCACATGGTTGGGGTTTACTTAGGGGCCTTTCTAAGACCTAGAGTCCATTGTGGATGACTTATTTTCTTGTACAAAAAAATCAAGCTTTGGGAAAAAGTGAATCAACATCAATTAACACACCTTCATGATGGATGATTTATGAATAGTAAAAACCATTTCATTATATTCTTGTCACATAAATAACCTACATTGTGATTAGTTATCTACTAGCCATTCACATGCATCTAGTTATTTGGTAACAAACAAGTGCCTTACTTACTTATATAGTAACCTCTTACATTCCTTACCCATTTACCTATATAATATACCTAGTTATATAGGGGAAAATAAAAGCGTTTACAAAATAGGTTACAACAATGGGTAATGCAAAATAGGTGTTCATGCACAATGAAGTCATAAAGGGTGTTTAAGGGATGGTGCACTAATGGGTGTTAATCACATAAATCGATTTATTTGGACACTTGAGTGTAATGTGGGCAAGATTTTTAGGTCAAGCATTAATAATGCTTAACAAACTTTGTCCATTGCACTTTCAAGCTTGTCTTTTTATATCTCATGTGGTTCTATGTCAAACCATATTGAACATGTTTTCATTTTTTGCATGTTTTGCAAAAAGAACATTATTTAATTAAGCTTGCATGTTTTACAATCCAAGGCCAAATTTGAACCTAACACCTCTCTTGAGATAAAAAGTATCAATTAGTAGCATAGATTTGAAATTCAAATAGGAATTTTTTAAAAAATTTACCATAAGCATATTAGTAGGGTCAAAATAGTTGAAACCATGTGGTAAAACCCAGGTAGTTAAGCATTATGAACCACTTTTTGTGTTGGATAATGCTCATTAATGGATGTTTAATATCTTTTGCTTTTTGATAATATCAAAATTTTCATTTGTCAAACACCATGGGCCACTTGTAACCAACATTTTTTCCATCCACTTTTAAATATAAGACATATGGCTAAAACCAAGTTTCAAATTATGCTCAAGAGGCTACATTCCAAATTTTCATTTGGTGGACAATAAACCTTAACTAGCTATAATAAATAAAAAAAATTCATGGAATATAGGCTACAAAGCAAAATTTCATATAATTCATGAGGTTACACCTATAAAATATTGATTGATTTCATGGTTATGAGTTTGAGATTCATTATAATAAATTGGCAAATTTTCCAATTATGCCACCAACATTAAAATTAATCAGAAATCTTAAGGTTGAATTGATCAACATTAAAATTTAATCAAAATTTTTAAGGTTGAATCATCTTAAGGTCAATGAATGCCTAACTTAATGCAATATTAATAAGTTATAAGGAAAAGATGAGAACTAGAATGTGACAAGAGAAGGGGGGGGAGGGAGAGGGGAAAAAGGTGTTTTTAGTAGGTATGATTAATAGAATTCATTGGCTTGACATGGCAATGAATGATTTCCAATGATCCTCTAAAATTCTCACAAACCCATCAAACCTTATTATGTATTTTGTTATGGCATGAAGAGGTGAAGGGGGGCGTCTTATAGGGAGGAAAGGAAGTAGGAGTGCAAAACTAAAAGCATTCCCATGAAACAAATGCATGCCACCATTATTGTTGCAATAACTTGCCAAACCCAACACAAGACACATTAACAATGGGAATGGGGTATTTTCTAGATAGCAGTAGAATGGTTTAGACCCCTTTGATTTTTTTGTTTGTGTAATCATATGATTTGTGTTGACGGGAAGATGGATGGTTTAAAATCCAAGTCCTAGCAATGGTAGGAAATGCATCAGGGAGGTAAGGGAGAGAAATGCATTGGCGGCCGTGAGTTGGAGTGGTGTGGCAATTTGAAGTAGGTTTTCTTTTCCCCTTTTTCCTTTCTTTCTTTTCCTTTTCTTTCCATCTTTCTTTTTTTTTAATTTTTTTTTCCCCTTCTTTCTTCTTTTCCTTCCCTTTTTTTATCCTTTTTTCTATTTCTTTCTTTCTTTCTTTCTTCCTATTTTCCCTTTTTCTTTCCTTCTTTCTTTCTTTCCTTTTTCTTCCTTATCTTTTAGCATGATGGAGGCCCTTCTTTATTTAGCTTTTGGGTATCCCTTAGGACTTCATTATGGTTTGGTTCTTCAAGCGGTTCACAACCCTTCTAGTGTATCATCGTCCCTTGGGGTTAAGAATGGGGCCCTTCGCAACGAAACATGTTTTGGTTGTGGAGCTTTATTTTCCTAGCGTGGCATGGCTTGTCATTAGAAGCATTGTTAGGTTTTTCAAGTTCCTAGACTTTAAATGGTTCTCCAAGTTCCTTTATCTCCCCTTTGGCCCTTCTCCTTTTAGCGGCTTGGGCTTGGATTTTGGTGTTACATCCTTTGAACATTTTCCATTTGGGCCTTTCTTAATCACATTTGTACACACACATCCCATTCATTTTTTGGCAAAAGGTGCAAAGCTCTTACTTTTCTTCTTCCTCTTGACTACCTAGCACATGACTCGTTTGATGTGGGGACTTGGCACTTATTTGTGTTGTACCTTCAATGGTGTCTTTATCTTTCCCCTTGTGGAGGAATAACTAAGCAAGAAAGACTAGTGCATGCCTTTGACAATTCTTTTTTGGTGATTAAGAAGAATTTCAAGTGGAGCACCTTTTGAAGGTGCAAGTGCAAATGACAACTTTGTCCTTAATTATGGGCGTGTCAACAATTTTGCTTGATTTTGATTCTCCCCTTATGGCAGCCTCTTTGTGTTAACTAAGGCAAAAATTAATCTTGGGGCACATTGGAAAATTTGTGTGTGCTTTTAAGGCTCTTGCTCCTCTTGCCTTGAAACTCTTTTGACCTTGCATATTCAACTAGTGGATTCATTTAGTTTCACCACTTGTGTTTCCATGTGGTTGTCAATTGCATCCCTAGGTCCATGGCTTAGGTTTTTGGTGGGTGAAAGTAGGGAAAAAATAGCCAAATAATGTGTGGATAGTCATTAAATTATTTTTTTTGAAAATTTGAAAAATCACCATGGGAACACTATATATATATATATAATTGAAATAAATTCTTATATTTTCAAAGTTGGAATTACAAAATTTTCATGAAAATTCACCATGTTTTAAGAATATTTTTATATGTTTAAAGCATTCCAAAAAAATGTGGACAAGTGGGTTTTTTTAATCAAAAGTCATTTTCCCTTATCAAATGTCCATTAAATTGTTTCAATTTTTTTGCAAATTTTAATATGTTCCACAAGAAGGGATCCATGTGTTCAAAACATCCAAAATATATATATATATATATACCTTTTTAGATTTTAATATTCAAAAGTCTTTTTACATTACTATAGTTTTGAATTTGTAATCATGGTTCAAAATATAATTATAGATGTGATTATAATGTAAGGCTTGATGCAAAGCAAATTGAGTTTTTATCATGTTATATGTCATATTTGGCCTCAAATTAGATATTCACTTTTAAAAACTATGTGAAAAATGCAGTATTAACCAATAGAAAACTGCCACATGGAAAATGTAGTCCTTAGAAAGGATTTTAACCTTGGTGCGATTAGCTTTTTTTTTCATGTTTTCGCTTTGGTGCTAATTAGCTTTTGGCTTTAGCTTAGCCTTTTGGTGGAATCTGTTGGATTGCAATGGGAGAATTGTTTTATTGGTTGGTAAATAGGGTTTTATGCCTGTAGTTTCATGATGTGTTTACTTTTCACTTGTCACCATATTAATTTGGGGTGGTGGTTAGAGGAGGTTGTAAGGTTGTGGTCCATGGTATTCAAGCCACTTTGGATGCCCTTCATAATTGGGTGGTGTTTTAGATGATGTTATAAACACTTTCAATTCCATTTCACATAAGGCCATCTTTTAAAAGCTTGGGGTAGTGGGAGGCCAGTTGTCCCAAATTTTCCCTTTTGTTTGTTATTTTTATGGCTTTTAGGTTCTTTTGTTTTTTAGTCATCATTCTTTTTCAAGGGTTTTGTCTACCATTCTTTTGTTTGTGGGCACATACCGGGGCAATCCATTTATAAGGCTTCTTTTTGCACTTTATGTTGTTTTTTGCAGGTTTTCCTTGGCCAACAACACCCATATCCTTGGGCTCGTTTAGGTTGTTTCTTTCAATTTTAATCATTTTGCAATTGGTTTTCTATGGGCTTGTTTATTCAACCCCACAAATGTTTAGCATGGGCTCCTTCTGGCTTACCTTTTGGGTTCATCCCCCTTATCAAATTCTATTGCCCCTTGATGGTATTAGGATCATTGGTGTCCCCTTTGGCTTTGTTTTTTTCGGCTTTTCTTTTTTATAAAAGGTTCTACACAAGAATGTTCAACATGTAAACATGCTCTTAAAACTAAGGGATGTCTAAGTGGCTTTTGGTATCCTATTTCAATGTTTCACCGAAAGGTTTTCCTTTTTGTTTTGTTCTTTTTTCTCTTCTAAGTTTTTAGAATCAATTCATTGTTTTTTACTTAAACCTAATGGGAGTTTTTGAGAAACTTTTAAGTCCAAGTTCATTAGAGTGCTTTGATGCCCCATTAGTTTGTTAGCAAATGGTTTTCCCCATTTCAAATGGGGAAATAGGGTTGATTTCCTCCAAGGTCATTGCATCAACTACTTATTTGGGGAGTTGGGCTTTAATTGTTTTTATCATAGTTTCTAAGTTTTTGTTGGATTTTCACCCATTTTTTTAAGAGGCAATAGGTGCGAGCAATTCGAAGCCACTCTTTTTTCAGGCGCATTTCAGATCAATGTGAAAGTGTCTTCCCTTTGGGGTTATAATATGTGTGCGCCCTTTCGAATAATTAGTTGAGAAAGGTGTAGATTGCCTTCAGGAAATTATTGCACAGAATTACATGACCAGTTTTTTACTAACATCATTTTTAATTTACCATTAGGGGTGCTTAAAGTCATGTGTGGGGTTAAGTGTTAACGTTTGGTTTTTAACCTATGCAGTCATTCTTTTTTTCCACTTGGCTTCAGGTGTTTCCAACATGTTGCACACTAGGTTGGCTCTTTCCCATCCTTTAGTCCTTGGGGTGTGACATTACATTTGTAGCAGGCGTTTGGACCCTATAGGAATCCACCTTCTTGGTTGCGATCATGGTGGGGAGAGGATGACCTTGCATGTTGTTATGTGAAATGCTTTTAAGGCCATTGTAAAAGACACAAAAATTCATGACTTGCAAGAGCAGACCCATGTCATTTTGCCCATTTCCTTGTAATCTTTGCACCTTCGAATTGACATTGTGTTATTAGTTCATGGTGTCCACAGATTGGTAGACGTTGTCATTGTCGACCTCATTTGAATTGATTTGGTTTTGTAGGCTATTTTTTTTTGTGGGGTTAATGTGATAATCACAACTTAAGTGAAGGACGGTCTTTATCATGATCGATTCCCAATATACATGTTTACTCTAATTATAAAGGTTTTCAATTATTTACACCAGCAAGCGGACGAGTTTTTTCATCAATGTGCCAACATGGCGTGAGGAATGAAAGGCACCAAAAGCTCTCCTCTTCCAATTTTGCATGCATTTTTATAGATAGAAGGTGTTAGTGATGTTATGACATGAGTAAGCATTTTTTATTTTGAGACATGTAGTTGCCTTAGGTGAAGGTTCATCTAGGCTCGACGTCCTTTTAGGAGCACTTCCCCTTTCCTTATTTGCTATGCTTTTCAGGGCAAGAGAGGGTTCAAGGACTTGATGTTCCCTTTGTGGTCTGCCCTTATAGGTGGTTCATTTGTCTTTTTGGATGGGTTCCTTCCATTTTGTTCTGTGTATTCCCCCTTTTTTTTGGGTGCTTTGGTTATTTTATGATTGGTAGGGTTTCATCATCATGTTGCTCTTGATTGTGTGGAATGGCAAAACACAACTCCAGACCCAGGTTGATGTGATGATAAATCACAACTTTTCCTCCTGAATTCCTGGTTATGTGTTTAGCCGAACCTATTGACGTATAGTAATTTGGCTATTTCTAGCCAGCAAAAAAAAAAGGCCACTTGTAACTTGTGCCAAAGACTTGATCAGATGCACATTCACCAATACTTGGGCAGGCTGCCCGATTTTCCTTAGTGGTTGGAACTATGGACGGGCAGTGATCTAGCTAGCCCTTAGCATCTGGAAGTTGCTACTCCCCGCAAGGAGAATGGCTATCACTTAAAGAAGCTAAGATGTCATATCTCTATGGCCATATGTCTTTAGATTTTCTAAATTCCTTGATTGTGAAGCAACAAGTTACTTGCCAACTTGCAAGCGTCCAAATGAACCACCATGAACCAGCACTCTTGTGGATCCTTGACAAAAACCATCCTCTTGTTCATTGGCCTTGCCTACCAAGGCAAGGATATTGTTGTTTAGATTCATTATAGAGTATAATACTAGCTCAAGGGATTTTGGCCCCCCCTAGGTAGTAGGTCTATTTTTATCCAAGGGTTTTTGAAAGATGATATTTTGGCTTGTGTTGAAACTTGAGATTAGTTATAGAGTTATGATATCTTGAAGGATTTTGGTTTTCTCTTAGAAGATTTGTTGAAGATTATATTTTTGCATGGTGAAATATTTGAATTTTCATAATTTTTTCTTTTGCCTTAATATAGTTTTTAATGTAAATGGCAAGGCCATAGTGTGACAAACCCCTTGTTTTTTTTGGCTATTTGCCTCAATTGGCCACAATACTTGCCTCCTCTCATAAGTCATATCATTTGAGCCAATTGCTTGGACTATCAAGTGCATGATAGGTAAGGTAAACTTTTACATTGGCCACTTGAAAAGCCTCTACTCAAGTTCACTAGTGGTTATTTAAAAAAAAATTCCTTGGTTTCACAAAAGTGAACCTTTTTTTTTTTTTTTTTGCTGAAAAAACACATTTTTCCTTTAAAAAAAACCTTTTTTTTTTTTTTAAATTTTTTCTCCCAAAAAATCAAAAAATAATGCAAATTTATCCCCAAAAAAACCATTTTTTTAAAG
>Ga0116227_10005795_pt1 | contig 25637 bp, 13 predicted proteins | sample S1TSphgellanicum_FD_89693 | JGI IMG/M metagenome (GOLD analysis project Ga0116227, IMG submission 89693) | Host-associated microbial communities from peat moss isolated from Minnesota, USA - S1T2_Fb - Sphagnum magellanicum MG | ecosystem: Host-associated > Plants > Peat moss > Unclassified... | reverse complement strand
TCATGTCATGATTTTACATGAATTTCTTTTCTTTTTCATGTTAATAGAGTCTAATACTGCACAACCATCAAAGAGCCATACAAGCTTCAAATCTCAGCTGCCCCAAACAACCTCTCCCCTCTTGCTATCTTCTTCCAAAAATCTTGACATTCACACTTGGTGTTAAGGACTCAGAGTGTTGAGCTCTCTAACACCATGCTAGTCATTGATGACTTAACTCATTTATCATGAAGATTTTATATTAAGCTAACATTCACTTAACATTAAGCTATTGCCCGTTTAACATTGAGTGCCACCTAGGATGCCACCTAGATTTTCATTTAACTTAACAAGTGTGAATGCACTGTAAAAGCATCTCTTCTGTCACATAAAACTGCCATCTCTGTGGCCTTCACAAGCTTCACTACGAGTGACTGTGATCTGGCTTTAGGTATGAGAGAAAAGTGGGCATGAAAGACGCCAGGACAGCAAGGTGCCCTAGGTTGATATCAGGACACAAATTAATTAAGATTTGTAAAGTTGAAAATTTGAGAAAATTCTCTTGATGTGTCTGAAAATTTAGAAAAAATATATCATTGTTTTGCCTAATAATGAGACATTTCTGAAAATCTCAATGGATATCAAATTTGTACAAATCTGAAAATACAATACAAATTTTTAAAAGGTTACTTGATCAATACAAAGTTAAGAATTTTTGTGGGTAGGAATTGTAATAAGCTTGTTAATGAATTGGCATTGGAATTGTGTGATATATGATTATTTTGTACCTACTCAGCATACTTAAAATAAGTTAAAATTTCATAGCATTTTCCTACTTTATAAACCATTGAGGTGGAGGTCCTAAAAGGAAAGGGATTTGACCAATGGTTCATAACTGCCTTCACATGTGTAAACCAAGTTTGACCCTCTAAATGATGAAATCTTAAAATAAATGAGACTTCTAAATGTTAAAATCGCAAAGTAGTTATTCATGGTGCCTAAGGTACCCAAGACAACCAAAATCACCTATTTTTCAAAATTTTAATTTTAACTGTCTTCTTTTTGTGAAATTTAGCCAGTGGAAAAAACACTGGATCTTCATGCAACACTTACTATGGAGGCTAATCAAAGAAAGTGCTAAACTCTGGAGAAAAAAAGTGAGTGGGAACTGTAGTCCAAATAATTAAAGAAAGTGCTAAAAGCTGGAGGGAAAAGGTGAGTGGGGAGTCTAGTTCAAACTTCCTTGCCCACACCTAATCCCTTAAGAATGACAAAGAGTTTGGACATGGAGTGCATGAAGATGTGAGGTGGGTAAACTTTCAAGTTATGGAAGGACCACTTTGAAGACTGTTTTATAGTCTGCATGCTACTGTTTTCACAAGTTTAGTAAGTGGTATTTAAGTGTATTAGGTCAATATTTATGAGGTTAGCTGGAACTCATCAACAAGTTTGTATGGTCAAGATCATGAAGTATTTATGTATGGTTAGGATAGATCAGCAGTTATAGAAAGTGGATTTGGTAGGGAGTTTTTTGGAGACTTAATCAGGACTGAGTATGGTCTGTGCATTCATTATTTCATCATAGCAATTCTTCATAAAAGAAAACATACTGAAGTAGTAGCTCTAGGGTGTATCCAATACAATTCCTTGGGTATCATGTATAATGTAGGTAACCCAAAGGCCACTGAGAAATGATTGAAGCCATGTAAACCCTAAACTTGAATTAGTAATAGTTCACAAAATGACTACCATAACCTATGACTGATAATGGTACTTCTTCGCCAAATATTTATTTATTTAAAAACACAAGGTTTGATGGTTCCAAATTAAAATTTTCAAAATTTCAACAGTTGAGGAATAAGTATGCAAAATACACCTTGTATTGTATATTTGTAATAGTAACCCAATGGTTAGAACAATAGACAGTTTTTCACAAAGTTGACAGTTAGATTCTCAACAATTTCTAAAAAATCAATATATATATATATTTATTTATTTATTTATTTTTGGGCTAGAGCTTTTGCAAATTATTTTGTGCTGAACATCAGTCGTAGGTAGGTACAATATAGTTGGTAAGGTAGTGAATGGTCATCTGAACTATAACCTGGTCGGTTTATGTGGAGGCCGGTTATATGGACTTTGACACACCTTGCATTATCAAAACTTACATACAGGGAACCAGGTTAGATTTGGGATTAACTTGCACCTCCAAACCATTAAAGAACTCATTTGTCTCAGGTTGCCAAACAGGAGTGGTTATGGACATGAGATATGTACTTCAAGATTATGTGTTACCTTTTATGGAAAGAAACACACTCGACATTATTCAAGGACCATCAAATGGTCACTCAAGAGTAGTTGGTCATGGATCCAAATGGAAATCAATTGACATGCTACATGTATGATTTATCATCTAAAATAGTCCATAGACTTCGTTGAAGGCATTTGAATGTGAATGCACTTGCTAGTACTCATGTGGAGTGTGCTAACAATTTCAATGATGACTTCAAAAACAAGATGAATGATATATGGAGTATATTGGGTTCCAATGCCTTAGTAGAAAACGGTGAGGAAGCTCATGGATGGATGACATTACCAAAATATTGGACAACTGTTTTGGTAGTATGTTGGGATGTAGAGGATGATGGTGATGACAACTTTGCATGAAAAACAATTTGAGGCAACACCATGCATTTCATGATGTTGGAAATGATGAGACTAAGGTTGCTGAAAATGCAAGTGGATGAGATACTAAGTGATTTGGATCCTACCAGTATGGATTATTTCATTCCATTGGGCTGCCATGTCTCTGGTTCCATTCCATTAATTGCACACTTTCAGTTCACATTTCATTGCATATTACTACTTTATACTTATGTTTCTATATGGGAGTTACTTAGATGTTGGTGATGATATTAGTTTATGAGAAGGAACTTGCAAAAGTTGTGTTTCCCAATTTATGAGTGAGCTGACTCAATTCAGTGTTGGTGTTTTGAAAGTTCTATCAGGAAATTGAAGGTCTCATGGGGATTTCAATAAAGATCTTGGGTGTGAGAATCTTGGCCAAGGAATTAGGGTTTCAACAGCAATATTACAGATGAAAGTCATGGTGGTGCTTGATTGGTTGAAGTCATGGAGTTCAATGTTGGTAGTAAGACATCCATCCATATTGGATGTGGGCTTTTTCCCAGGAATTCCACATGTAGGTTTTCTCAGAATGGACGTAAGATATAATGATCAATTCCATGAAGTAGAAGAAGATCCAGGGATGAGCAAGGAATAGTCCAAAAATGGTTAAACATTTTAGAGCACAGAACTCCTTTCTTCTAGGAACTCATAAGTAAGTAAAAGGCATTGTCTAGAGAACTACTGGGTTCTGTTGACACTCAGCTTGATGAAATCAATTGTGTGCTGAGATACTTGGGCTGAACCAGCAGCTGACCATGATCATCAATTTTGTGTGAAAACATTTTTTTGGCCATGCATCTCCAATTGTCTTTTGTCTATTAGGTGCCATGAGAAGACTGAAACCCATGATACAATGAAGCAAAACATGCGAGGAAGTTGGGGAAGAAAACTAACTAATCACCATGTCTCTGGTACCTGATTTAGTTGGCATTGAGGAGGACCAATGAAGACAATGTGTAATCCTATGCTCCAGTACATGGCGCCTAAAGAAGATGCCTAAACATTGTGAGGACAATTCAGGAAAGCTCACAATAAAATCTGATTTTTATTGAAGAAAGGGAGAAGTTTTAGAGCTGGACATCTGGACAACACAAGAAATTAGCCCTTGAATCCTTTTTGCTCACATATGTTTTATACTAGACTTTTCTACTAAAGGAAGTCTACAACCAAACTTTGGTATTTTAATGTATGTTGTAGAATATGGCCCAACATGATTTATTTATCTGTTTAGGATGATCATAGAAGTCCCCTGCTTGATCCATCATCCATGTTGCAATAATGGTGGGAGACTTTAACCTTTGAACCCAATTGATTCAAACCAGGCAGTTGTTGGTTACAGGTTTAGGGTTTAGGAACTGGTTTTTGCAAACCATTTCATGGTTGCAAGCTTTAAGTTTTTGTGTGCTGCTTTTGTTGCTGCACTGTTTTGAAGAATCTTAAAACACAAGGTTTGGTATTTGCCTTGTGCTGTAGAGATGGCAGCTGATCCCCAGTGATCTCACTGTGAGCTCTTGCACTTTCTCTTGAAACCCAATCAACAGACAGAAGATTTATAGATTGTTACATAGAGAGAGAGACACACACACACACACACTGTGCGCGCGCACGCGCGGGGATGTGTGAGTGAGATGGGTGGATTCATACAGAGTTAGATGTTATCAGAGAACATTTGAATGGTGTTCTGCAAACCAGAATGATGAGAATTTCTACATGAGCATTTTCCAGCAGTGTGTGGAGTGTTGATACTGGCAGCTCAACTTCTATATTTCGCTAGCATTTGTGACAAGTCTAACGGTTGCTTGGTCATTATAAGTGACCAGCTTGGTCATTGTGGGTTCCTTTGCATCAGCTTGCAGGCCTGGGCGGTGAGAGGATGTAGCAAAGTACTAGCGTTCATGTTTGGATACAATCTTAGTCTTAGATACTGAAGGACATTTTTCCCCTTGCTACTTTCTCTCTTGAGGCTGGATCTGTAGTCATGATCAGAACCTTGACTGCCATGCCTAATTGCTTGCTTGTGAGATTCCCAGACAATTTCTAAATTTTGTGTCCTGTGTGGCCATTGCAGGAGCTTGCCATAAGTCTCCATGAAGTACATCAGACACTGAATTAGAGGAAGATGATCAAAGTTGCAGCCTAATGATATGCTCACTGGAACCATGGCTGTGATTTTGATCAACTGAGAAATCAAACCACTTTGCTGCTGAGGTAAGAAAAAGCTGCAGATATCAATCTACCTGCTGGAACCTTCAACCCTAATATCTATTGCTCACAATTGCCTCTTCAGAGCTTCAACATTATTATCTGTTTGTGCTGCATCTGACTTCAACTGGACTTTTGTTTTCAGAAGATGCAGGAAGCCTTATATGGATCCAAGGTTTATGCTGATCAAGCAAGCTCTTGATTCCCATTTCTTCCAGAATGAATTTCAAGTGGACAACTAGTCTATAGCAGAGTAAATTCAGGTAGTCTTTTGATTCACAGCTGCCATCAAGCTGAAAGGAAGATGAAAACAAACAAATCTGTCACTGTTGAACTTCTACCTCACTTGGGTTATAGCTCAATTGTGCATGCCTTGAGGAAGCCATAGGAGTGACAATTCACTGCTCTGTTGGAACTAGTTGATCTAGGGCTATTGCAAGAGCAGTGTAGTTCAGTGCATGTAGAAGTGCATTTTGTGCAAGGATAGATTCAGATGGGTCCTTGATATCCACCATGGCTTCTAGATAGTCAAAGATTTTTGTGTTTTCTGTTGCCAGTGACAGCTCCTCTGAGTAAGACAGCTATCAATTGTATCATTTCAATGAGTCTCTGCTCATGGAATCATGGTGGCAGTTGAGGTTGGAGAGCTGGAGTACAAATAAGCCCATACTGCATAACAAGGAATGAGCATCTTCATGCAAGTCCAAAAACCCTAAAGTCTTGCTCTTCTTTTTCATACAGGCAAACTTGAGATGAGTGTAGGCTAGACTTTTTCAGTAGAGAAATTGATATTGTACTTGGGCAGAAAGAAGTATGGGGCATCATGTGCTCTGGTCTGTAAAATGGAGGTAGTCTAGAACAGCTCATGGTACTACACATAATCATCACCTGGGACATGAATTTGTATAAATCTGTTCTTTGTTTTGTCACAGCATGCTAATGCATTGGTATGCTAATTGGTGGTGGAGAAGCATTTTGTTTGAATGGCCTTAAGTGTTTACTTGGTCATTGGCGCCGACTTTTCTCATTAAAACTCTAGGTTCCAGGTGTTGTACTGCGGGCAAGATGCCATAAATTTCAAGGTTTTGTAGGGCCATGCACCTTTTGACCTCAGGGTGCACAAAGCAAGGCTTTTTGTCAGGCCCAGGTACGGTTCCCATCTTCTTCTCCTCAAGGTTTTTCTCCAATAGGTTACATCCCAGCATAGGAGTTTTTGAACTGTGAAGAGTCGTTGTCAAAGATTTGAATATTGTGTAATCTGAGATCAATCGTGAGCAAGATGAGTTTGATGTCTGGCAAAATTTTAATATGTGGACTGGCATCATGGGCACACAATGATTCTCTCTCTGTGGTCATGGGTGTCTTCAGGATATACAGATTTGAGACTCCAAATCGAGATGTTGCCAAACATGGTAACACAGTTTTCTCTTTCTATTGACCTTGTCAAATTCTATGGATTGGAAGCAAATTTGTCGTGTGTGACAGATCAGAGCTACTGGTCATATCTAAGGTGCATGATGACAAACAAGTTGCTAGGTGCAATTGCGATTTTAATAAGTGCTCACTTGATCATTGGGCATTACAAAATTTTGAGATTTTATAGCTGTGCGTAGTTTTTTCTGGGCATCACTGACATTAGCCCCAAATCCCAAAATGGTATTGCTGTTGGCTGAGTGTATTTATTGAGGAAAGCCTTTTGATAAGTTAAGAGTTTTCTTTGTTTTTAATACCGTACAACCAGAGAGACTCAGACTTATACTGCATGTGCCTAACAACTCCTTCTACTTGCAAAATCAAGTCAAGGTTGTTCAGACTAGCTGGCAGAGGACTATCACAGATCTGCACAAGTCAGTAAGAGGCTTCATGAATATCATCAAACTGATCCCTGCAATCAGTACGAGGCCACAACTATGAGAATCTGAGCATGATCTTCCTCTACAATGTATGTTTGTTTCTCAGGCTTGTCTGTCTGTCTACATGATTTTACTCTCTAACTTCACCAGGAACTTAATCACCACCACAATAAAAACTCTTGCCCCAGGGACATTTAACAATCAGAGAACTGTCAATGCTTGGATAATTTGTGTCTCTGACACCTTGATCTGCACCCTCAACCTGATCTGTGCATCACTGTTTGTGAATTGAATAATCAGCTAGATGCTGTCTCAGATGCAGGATGCAGATCTTCTGGCTGGTTCATCATCCAAACACAAATCATTAGTTCTTGGAATTTGTTGCCTGCTGCTGGATTAGCCATTCCTGCATTATTCTGGTGTAGACATGAAATCTGTGTTGCTCATGATCTCAGTGGCAAAGACTCCCTACAGATGATGATGAAGATATATAGATCTTTGTGCATATCTTTGGTGTGTAATTTGCTGCTTGGACCTACTTGGAGATGATCTTCAAGCATTGTTGAGGATAAACTGGGTCTTGACAGCAAACAATTTTTAAGTATGAGTGTCAAAATATTACTTACATTAAATATGGACATATATAACATGACATTAATGTGGCAACAAATTTGCAACTGTATGACATTTGTTGTATACAAATCACACTGGAATGTGATGGAGAAGTCATCAGTTTGATGTTTGATGATCCAAGACTGAAGTCCTTCAAACTTTGATTAATCTCTGCATTGCTACAACTGGTACTATATTGTCTCATCATGAGAAGACGATCAATGTCATCTCATCAGAATAGTGTTTAGAGGATTTGACATCATCGTAGTACAAATCCAAAATTCTTCAATCTTTTCTGCTGCCCAATCCATGATATCACCAGTTCCAGACATGACACAAATCAGATATGATATCAAGTACACAAGTTGCCATTGCAGTGATCTTCACATGTCCTGCAATGACCTGCTGCTGCAGAATTGATTGAGTGCAGCAGCCTTCAACAAGCTGCTGGTGCTCATGAGATCAAAAGACCATAGATCTAGAGTCGTATAGGGAATTGGAGGTTAACAAAATCTCAAAGACTAGCATGACCTGGCAGACATATTCCAGGGAGCTCCAAGGTTTACTTGAGGGAGCTAGCTAGGACTGCTACATGAATTGTGGGCTTTTCCAGCCCGAACTTCAATTGTAATCCTGTTGTTCACATGGTGAAATTGTCGAATGTAGCTAAGTATTCACAAGCAAATACAACTTTGTCAGCTGCAAAAATTTGAGAGACTCAAAAAAGAAGAAGTTCCGGAATCATGTCATGGGTGTTCTTTCAAGGATCTAGCCCAGAATCATGTCATGTCTTTCAAGGATCCAGCCCGGAATCATGTCATGGGTGTTCAATGATCCGGCCGCGTGAGACTTATTGCTAGAGAGATTCAGGTGAGTCCTAGAGTTTTTTACATACCAGGAGGCGCTGGAGGTGGTCCTTGGCCTGATCCAGGACGGACAATATCCTCCAGAAGCCCTTGATCTGAGGCTCCCCGACTAATTTCCTGACTACTTTTCTGCAAACTTTCCTCACTAATCTGCTGACCGCCTGCACCACCTGATGAAGAAGACCTAAGAATGTTCAACCGTGCTGCAGCTTGCTGTTGCTGCTGCTGACGATCGGCCTCTAGTAGCTGCTGTCTTATATCTTGTTGGCTTCTTTGCATATTGAGTGTCACGGATCGAACAAAGTCTAGCTGCTGCCGCTGCTGTTGCTGCTGATGGTGATGAGAACCAGCAGCAGTAGCAGCTTGAGGACTAATCAATGTGTTAGAAGAACTTGGGTTCCTATCACCCCTAGTGCTGATTGTTTCTTGGCCTGGAGACCCTGCTCTTGCTCTAGAAAGAAGTGATGAGCCGCTTTCCCCCTGCAGCTGTTGACCACTACTTGGCCCCGGATTCGTTATCATCTGCCGTCGGGTCTCCTGCTGTTGCTGCTGCTGAATGAGAGCAGTAAATGGGCCAGCTTGAGCTGATGATCCAGATGCTGATACTGAGCCACCAGCTTGCTGCAACTGCCACTGACGAGCAAACTGAAGCATGGCTGCTGAAGAAGAAGAATCCGGGGCTGATCTGATGCCAGCAGCAGTTTGACCTTGACCTTGCGGCATCTGTCTAGGAATGAGCTGGGGCAAACCTGAAGATGATGATCTAGAAAGAAAATCCTGGTGAGAGCCTGCTGTGAATTGCATCGGCTCCTGTTTAACAACAAAAGATTCTTGTAGTCCCAACAATGATCGGGGAGCTCTGAGAAGCCCCTCTTGTAAGCTGATGCTGCTGGTACTGGCCCCTGCAAGACTCGGAGCTGCAGACTGATCTACTAATTGTTGGCCAGGCGCCGCAGCACCTAACCCTACTAGACCTGAAGTACCAGGTCCTCTAGCAGCAACCGAGTGTTGTAAACTTGCAAAGTTGGATGGAGCTGGAAAGTTCAAGCCGGCGAGTCCCGGCGCCATGTGGCTTGAACCTGGAAAACCTCCAGGACCTTGGAAGCCACTGTGGGGTGGAGCGAAGAGCCCACCACCTAGTCCCAGTACTGGCCGCTCGCCGAAGAATCCATGAGACGGGGAGGATCTATGGAAGCCCGGCGTCTGATGAGTGTGCGTGCCTTCGTAGGTGGTGATGACTAAGCCTGAATCTTCACATGAGCGCTCCACTCTCTTCCTCACAGGACAATTGGGCGTTGTGCATCGATAGTAGTTTCTGCGCATGCGTAATACATGACAGAGAACATCATACAAATTGATCAATCCAAAATCTTGAGCTGCTAAAAAGTAGTTCATGATCTCATCAACAGCAATGGGATGATCAGTACGAGATCCTTGATCTAGAATTGTTTTCAAATTCCTCAGCCTGCAGATAGATGCATGGTTTGATCTTGGTACCTGGGATGGGGGCTGTTTTTGACGGCTTTCTGACCATACTTGCGCCACTTGAAGCCGTCGTCCATGATATCCACATCCGTTCTGGTCTTGATGGCGTACCGGGGCTCTCGCACCCTCTTGGCTCCGCCTTTCTTCCGTGGCCTGTTCCTGGACACAACGCGCGCACTACCCAACAAATTAACATCAGCTAGCTGCACATCCCTTTTCCTTCAACCCAAAAAATAAAATCCCGTGTTCTTGCAAGCTGATCTCCCTAGTAAATTTATTACATGATCTCTTCAGAATGAATGCAAACATCATGCATAATACAATTATCATCATGCAGGAATCTGTAGCAACAGCTTCCGGCAGATTCTTCATGCTGAGCAAGAGGATTCAATTGAACAATTATATAGCCTTGAATCAGACATGTAGTCCAACAAGAACTCTAGATCATGGACTAGTTCCCACAGCAATATATATCATCTTTTGTGTCCAAGGATCATGCGCTGATTCCCACAATACGATGATCTATCGCACAATTCATGAGCAGGATCGCGACAGCTGGTGATTTGAACTAGACCAGCTCAAGAATTCTTCAAGAGCTCTCATCAGCTTGATCATCCCATGATTTCACTAAACATCCAATTAAGAACTCAAGCTGCAGCGCTCCATTCTGATGATTGCTGCACGTCTATGCTACTTTTGTTCCCATGAATTCGCTGCAGGATTTTCATGAAACCGCGTCCTGGACCCAATTGGCAACGCTGCACCATCTCTACATGATTCTTAGAAACCAGCTAAAAGCTTATGTCTTTGGCGTAACTTCCAGGTGTACGTAGATCTATCCGCATGATCGAGCAGCTGACGCGACCTATCGTGATTTCACACCATGCATGCAAAGACTTTGACATGTACAGAAGAAGAAGAAGAAGAAGAAGATACGGCACAGCTTGCAGGATCTCTTGCCCAGCTGCAACTGCAATATCCAAGATATGATCTTCCTGGGTCATGGATTGTCAGAGCTTACAGAGAATGCTGCTGAAGTCTCTTGGACTCGGATCCAGACTTTGTAGACTGTTCTTCCCCACCAGCTTCCTCCAACGAACGCTCCGGCGTCTTCCTCTTGGCACTACTTGCGCCCTCTTCGCCCGCCGGGCTCGCTGCCGTTTGGTGTCGGCCACGGCTGCTACTCCGCCTTTCGGCGTCGTCGTCTCCCTCACTCGATGAACCCAGGGACAACGATGAGGTCGGCGTCTCAGTATTCATCGTCGTCGACCTCCCTCTAGCTGCAACACCGGCAGCTGCTGGCGGCTCGACTGCATCAGCAGGACCTCTGGGCCCGGCGCGAGGAGCTACTGCTGGGATTGGAGTCTGCTGCATCGAGCTTATGGACTCTAAGCTAGCGGGATGCCACATTCTTCCTTGCGGTGGCCCGGCGCCATACAAAGATTCGGAGCTGGTGGGCTGCACGGCCGTAGAGCTTCGACTTCGACGGCCTGCTGCAGCCTGTGCAGCGGCATCGAGGCCGGCCGACGAGCTCGACATTCTGAAGTTCCCCAATTGCGCATCGAAGCTCTCATGTGGTCGACCGGCTACAAACTCGACGTCTTCGGGGCGATCGGAAAACCTAGAACTGTAACTGCTTGGACCAGGTCCTGGAATCTGGGAACCACCGACCACAACACCTGAGCCTTGTTGCTCGAGTCCCTCGTCCTGTATGAACCAAGCTGGAAACTCGGACATGAACTGTAGGTCTCGATGGAAACTGGAGGAACTGCCCGGGGTATCAACGACGTCGCGGTAGAGCTGCTCTGATTCTTGTTTGCCAGCCTCTTGCTTTGTCTGCAACGATCTCGGCACTCCGGTAGCAGGATGCCTGGAAGCTGAAGATGAAATAAAGGGCCAAGGGTTCAATGCGGAACCAGCAGAACCGCCGCCGCTGCTCCCCGGCGGCATTCGCGTAGCGTAAGAACTGGATCCAGCTGCTGCAGAAGCGTCATGCGTAGATGCAGCAGGAGAAGGCGCAGCACTAATTTCTTCCTGTTCACTCTTCAGACTGCGAAGAATCTGGTCCAGGTAGCTCTCCTGCAGGCTATGCATACCTGAGTCTTCTCCTTCCTCGTTCGGCGGCTGACCCGCCATGGCCGCCAATCCTCAGAACTTTTATTAAGACGGAGATCTACTGCAACGCTCCCAGGAATGATCTAGAATCTGCAGTAAGAGGCCGAGGCGTTCCAACCCAATTGCCATTTTTGTGAGACAATCTCCACGGGCTGCACGCGGCCCGGCTAGGTTAGAAACTCGCAGTATACACACCTGACGCCGACGAGCTTGGGTGGCTTGCGCAACAAGATTAATCTTGTGACGTGTGCCAAACAGCGCACAATTGCTTTGCAGCTCTTGATCGATGAGCGGAGACTATTGGAAACTTCTTGATGAAGCTTGCGATCTATTTGCAGCCTCTAGCTAGCTACACCACGTCTGCTGTCAGTCACTCACCAATAAGTTCAGGATGATCATCGAGGAGCTCGAATCTTCTTCTTCTTCTCCTTTCAGTTGAGCACTGCAGCTAAGGCCACGATCCAGCGCAGCTCAATTCCAAAGACTAAAATGTTGTGGGACTTTCTCCAAATCCTTGAATTCCAAATTCTTAAGAAAAAAATTACAGCAGCAGAGGAGGAGAGATCAGATGGGAAAAAGATGTGAAAGACAAAACATGGAGCTGCCGCGAGCGGGGATGATCAACGATACCCAGCCCTATATGTGAATATTGACACAATATCAAGCTGGTTTCAAACTCCGGATCTGTCCAGAAGTGCACAAGCCCTAAAGCCAATATCTAGCACCCACTCGACTTCGACAAACCAGGAATTCTCCTGCAATGCTCCCACAAAGCTGAGAGATTTGGAAGCAAAGCTCCATGCGAGCTGATGAAAGTGTGCGACAAAGTTTGGAAACTGTTTCTCGGTGCAGCTCCTCGCCGGTGTTATAAGACAAGGTGGCTCAGCTTCAACCTGATTCAGATCAAATCTATTGCAAGCGCCAAACTCTAGAAGTCACAGTGCGCGAGCTTTTTCAAGCTCAAGCTAGCTATAGTGCAGGCCATTTTGGTCATCAAAACTTTCCAGTAACAGAGCCTTCCAAGTTTCAATGCATTTAGGTCTTTGGAAGTTCTGCGTCTAGACGTCTAGAGGCTGTGTGGGTGGTGTTGAAAACCTACACTCGAAACGTCATGAGTTGAATGCATTTTTCTACAGGGCCCGCTGCTCTAGAACATGAGAATCAGCTTGAGTGCCTGCAAAGTGCATGCGCCAAGCTGTAACCAAAAACAACTCTAGTACGAACATCTCTCGAATCATCACCTTTCAAAGCATGTGAAGGTCTTGACAAAAGAATTGATCAATCTATGCGAGCAGACTTTAAACCTCCTGATGCTGAATATGGTCCTAGTCAAGCTGCTGCTACAGGCAGCAGCGATGGAGATCTAGATCTGTACAGCTAGCTAGCTGTTTGTTATTACTACCACCCAGAGACAATATGAGCATTTAAGAAACACCCAAGAAAAGCTAACTCTGCAGCCCCAATTCTTAATGGCAAATAACTAGTAGAAGTCTAGAAGCCAACGGCTTGGAGTTGTACAGCCAGCTGCTGGCAGCACACAATCGCCGTTGGACACACTCTGTTGTGCAAGCACTAGAAGATCAAAAAGGGTAGAGGGGGAGGGGGGTGCGGGCCGAGCTGGGACACAAGTAAGTCGACTACCTGTGAGCTGACTTCTGGCACACACACGCTGATGAGAAAGGTCCACCGTGATATCATGATGATCAGCTTGGTCCACCATCTGAAAAGTCCAGCAAAGGTTTGACAATCAAAAGACCGGCGCCCTGACTGGCTTCCTGCGTGCCTGTGTGCCTGCCTGCCTGCCTGCCTGCCTGCCTGCCAGTGTTTGTTTCAAATCACAGCAGCTCAAGCCAACAGGCCACAGAAGAAGATTCACAGAAGAGAGAGAGCGCTAGCTAACTCTCGAGTACAAAACTAGCGGCACTGCAGCAGGATCGGATGATCAGCTTCTCAGAACCTGAAGAACAAGATTCGAAGAAAACCCAGCAGCAAAAAAATGAAAAATAAATCAAAAAACGCAACCAATTTCCTAGAAATTCAAACAAACTTGTATGAAAACAATCCCTGGACCTAAATTTGCTAATTTTCCTCATGAACAGTGAAGTTATAGTATCCCTAAACTAGTGACCAAAATTACTTGGAACAATTATCTGCTGGGCTCAGGTAATTCGGGGCGAAATCAATGCTTGCTGCAACAGGACAACAAAAATCAGCTGCGCTTGCAACAGGAGGACAATCTCCAACAATAATACAATTTACACATGATCAGAAGTTTCTTCGGTTCCAATTTCACTGGACACAAGTCTTGTCCATAATTAAAGCTCTCTGATCTGCTGGACACTTACATGAAAGTACCCAATAATATTCTTTAATTTATTGTGTATCTCGACTCTGCGTGTTGTTGTTTTTCTGCTCGTAACTTAATTATGTTCTGAAGATGTGATCGACGTCTAGACTCTCTATTGTAAGAGCAATTAAATTAATTCGCAGCTTGAATCCACCAAATTTCAGCAAATCCCAACATCTAATTCATTCCCCTGTTGAATCCATGAAATTTTCGCAAATCCCAAAATCCAATTCACTGTTGAATACATGAAATCTTCGCTAATCCCAAAAATTAATTCCCTTGAATCCATGAAAATTTCGCAAATTCCCAAAACGAATTAATTCCCTGTTGAATATTATATATATATATTCTTTTCGGCAAGTTGTAATTCTACTCAGGCCCTGGGCGATGGTGAATCCACACAAAATTCATTTCAAACAACAAAATTTCATATAATTGTAAAGTAGATATAATTTTGTGCTGGGGTGCAAGAATCATTATTACTAACTAAAATAAATAAATGTTCCATGATTCCAATGAAATTGTGCAATCTCGCCTGAGCTCGAATTATTACAGTGGAACAAATTCGTGAATTGGGGGATATGCAGCAGCTCAGTGTTCTTTTTACGAATTTTTGTTTGTAGCCAAAGTGGCTATCATCCTTAGGGAAGATTTAGCCAAATCTGGCTATAAACCAAATATGAAGTACAGACCTTTAATCTGTCTTTCTATATTTTTGGTTAGACACTGAAAACCGATTATAGAAATACAGCGATTTTTAATATTTTTTCTGACCTCTGGCGATTGAAAACCTCCAAAAACACTTAAATTTTCGAATTTTAAAATTTAAATTTCACGTTTTAGCAAAAAGAAGGCTGAGACTCCAGCTTCTCACCCAAAATAAATTTAAATCTAGCAAAAAAAAATTAATTTTGAAAATCTAGAAAATCAAAAAGGGGGAAGTCAGCTAATAACTTGTTGGTACTTAGCGACAGGAAGATTGATTTGATTTGAACTGTGGGCGGTGTGTGTGAAAGCGATGGAGTCAAAAGAGGGCCGCATGTTGCGGCTTTTGACCGCCGCTGCAGTCGCCGCTGTTTTTCACCGTCGTGGTGGTGGGCAGGGGTGGGCGCGGGGGGGGGACGGGCGGGACGGGGAGGGTGTTCACGCGCCAGCTGCGATTGATCAGTAGTTTCGACGTCGCTTGACTAGTCAAATTTGCTTTTAATGCTCTTGTTTGTACTGTAGAAGTAGGGAGCGACTTTTTAGCCTCTTTCGCTTCCGTTGTAAGAAGTGAAGGAAGAAGGGAAGGCGCAATTGCTGACTGTCCAAGTTGCTGCTGGGTTCAAAGTTATAGGCTAAGCCTTCTTTTCTAAGGAATTTTTGTTTGTAGCCGACTTGGCGATCATCCATACAAAGATATATATAAAAGTAGCCATCATCCCTAGGAAGCTTTAGCCAAATCTGACTATAAATCAGAAAATAAATCACCACTCTTTAATCATCCTTCTATATTTGTGGCTACACAACGAAACCCAAGTATACAAAAATTTGCTATTTTTACTCACTTCTGGCAACTTGCAAACCCCCCAAACTCAGATCTTTTTCAAAATTTTAATTTGAAATTCTCTTTTCTCAAGGCGAAATTTCCCGAGTGAAAAAAGGGCCGAGAGACTCCATCGAGGATGGGAATCAGAAAAGTGGAGGAAGCTGCTGATGATGACTAATAGCTTAGAACTGTGCTGATGATGACTATTAACTTAGAACTGTGTCTGGAAGACCGTTGTGCAGGACCCGGAAGAAAATTTCAGTGTATTTGCAAGTCGCATTATAGAGTATAACATTTATAACATTTTTTTCCTGCTTCTTTTTGCAAAACATGGAGAGAGAAATGCTCCACCAAATTATAGAATGGAGAAATCTTGTCAATTATTGGATACATACTCTGCAATAGTGGCATGAAACAAGAAGCTCCTGGGTTTCCACCAATTTTTTTATTTTTCTCTTCATTATAATTTCCTTAAATTTCAACATTTCAAAGAGATAATTTCAAAAAAAATTCCAACATTTTCAAAAATTAATTAATTACTGCCAAACCTGAAAGGGTACTATGGTGTAAAACATAATAATATTCCTGAGATGTCATTTACATGAAAACTTATGTTGTAATTTTGTTCTGCAATTGTGAGCAACAATGTATGTACATACGGTATAAGAAGCTTGAAGAAGCTGGGTAACTTACAACAGATGAATCTGCTTGTGTTAGAAATATATTATTATTCTTTGCAAACATATATATATATATACATATATATATATATAGGATCGAGGACAGTGATGACCAATAAGATCCAAAGCTAACTAGCTGTTAGCATTTCAGCAAATTCCACTTGACTGGCCAGGAGTCATAGAAACTCATTATGCCAAACAGCACCAGGAAATTCCTACCACATGTTGCATGTGGACATGAAAACAAGAAAAGAAAGAAACCCCAGAAAGACGTTACATCCATATTGTACCTAGTTTGATGGACCTCTAGTTCTTTCTTTTATGTAAGTAGCTATGGACATGCAGCAGCAGCAGCAGCCAGGAGGTATGCAAACCAGAGAAAGAGCCTGAGCTGGATCCTTCCTTTGCTTCCTGAATCCTCAGTATTTACCACAATTTTTATGTAGCAACGCACTTGCTTGCTTGCTCACTCCCTAGGCTTCCCTCCAAGTATACAAAACGCGGTCTGGTGCTGACTGGTGTTTTTAATATATGAAGTTTTTTTATTCAGCAATAAGTGGTGATCATCCATAGGAAGATGTAGAAAAAGTGACGATCACCCATAGAAAGATTTAACCAAATCTGTTTATAAACCAGATAACAAGGACAAATCTGTAATGATCCTCCTGAAACCAAATATAGAAATCTGGCGACTTTTCCTTATGTTTTCTGACTTCTGGTGCAGATTGAAACTCTAAAAGGGAAATGCGTTTTTATTTTTATTTTATTTTCCTTCTGGAGAAAATTTCGCCAGTAAAAAAGAAGGCTGATAGCTGCCGACATGCCTATTTCCCTGCCTCCCTTCCCATCCCACCCCACTATCCTTAGTGGATGCCGATAATTCAGCAACTGTTCATTTGGCAGTTTGGCTATGGATCTGGGCCCCCTCCCTTTTTGAAATCATCTGCATTTCTCTTCTTCAACCATTTTGTAGTGAAATTCTTCACTTTGTTGGAATTTCCCGGTTCCCAGTTCCAACAATATTTTGAAATTTAAAAGAACCTCTGATTCCTGTTCAAGGATTTTAAATCTTTTAGACAGAACCTCCAGTTCCAGCCTCCAGGTTCTTCAGATTTCCAAGACTCTTCATTCTTGGTTCTTCAAAAAACTAAAATCTTATGCAGTTCCAATTCCAAATTAGATCCAGCTCTACTTGCCTACTCACAGTCCAAAATTGATTTTGAAAAAAATTTAGTATAATAAAATCAATAAAAAGTGACCACCTATATCAATTTCGTGCCTAAACCCACAAAAATAATAATAATAAAATATTTGTGTACTCAAGACATGTTCCAAAAGTAACAACTGCACGCCTAATGCCACCATTCCACCCTACCCGAGCCCCAAATCTATTATTCCAAAAAATGTATACCCGAATTTCTTTCTCAAACTAACAACATGTGTAACCCCCAATGCATTAGCTTGCATTTATGTGTTGCATTATCTGACTCAATATTTGGTTTTTCTTATGATCTGCCAAAAACAGAAGTAGCAAAGTAATTGACATCCCATACTATTTCAAAAAAGTCATGTTGACGACACACAACTCTACAAGTCTGCAGTGTGCACATCACATGATGAATCATGATTTTGTTCAAAAGTAAACACTGTGAAGTCAAGAAGAATTTGCACATGTGTACACATTCAAGGCAGAATTCAGCCAGATTCCGGAAGCAAGGCACTTGAATTTTCCCACACTATATTATTCTATTGTTTCTCAAAACATGATCCAAAAACTGGGAAGAAGGGCCACATCCTTTTTTTCTTTGTGCACACCTGTTTTTAAAAAATTGAAATTTTCTCTCTCAAATTCAATGAATTCTTTTTTAAATCATCAGAAATTCTTTAATTCAAAACTCTTTTAAAATTGCCAAATTTCTATGCACTGATCAACTTGGTAGCAAAAATATTAACAATAAGTTTTCCTTTCATATTTTGGAAATAGCCAAATTTGTCTAAATTGGCTTATGAATGACTATGGCCTCATCTACATCACAAAATCGAAAAATAAGAACTGAAGGATCTCAGCTCTGTTAAAAAATTGTCAATATTTATTACAAAATCAACTCTGATGATGAGTTACAAACTGATGACAATGTTTTTGCCTTCACATCTTATATCCAAATAAATGTCATGCCATCAAAAACTAACATTCAGCAAACTAACTCGGTGTCGCACGCACACACACACACATATGTATAAATGGGCAGCCTAGCCCCATGCGGTGCTGGGCCCCCAAGAAGCCCACAAATCATGGCTGGATAAAAACACTCAATGGGTGGTGCGAAGGTGCCTGTGCTCTGTCATGGAGTGTTTTAAGAAGGGCCGTGTGAAAGATGTTAGCTGCCAAAACACATCCTTCATATTATCATGCAATCATGTGGCTCACAACTCCAATGTTAGCTTTCAAACTGTGGCTGCCTAGTGTGTATACACATGGTCCCAATATACATTAAAACACTTTCAAGTTGAAGGGACCACGCAGGAAGCTTCTATCTGCGCTCTCTCTCTCTCTCTCTCTCTCTCTCTCTCACACACAGATGAGCCATATGTATTTCTGGTTGCTTGCACTTGTTACCTACTACTGGAGTCCGCCCACAAAGAGGGAGGGAAGGAGGGGGTGGGCTCCAAGCAGCAAACTTTTCAGGAATTGAATGTAATCCCTGTACTTGTACCTAAAAAACATTGTAACAATAATTCAGGGCCTAAAGCATTATAAAGAACCAGAAAAAATTATATATATAATTTTAAATTTAGAAATGATCCAACTTTTGACATAAAGATCAAAAATAAATAAAAATTAACGTCTTTCAATCTCATCATGAAACCATTAACCTGAATGTGTTCTTTTTTGACAATTTTTTTCATGTTTTTGACCCCCAAAAAAAGACAGAAATTTCTTGATTTTTATTTTAGTGTAAATTTGACTAGTTTGGCTAAATGTTTTGCAAAATAATTGCAAATTTTTATATTAAAATTGGATGGGGAAAACACCAGTTAGGCCTTTCATTGGACTTACGGAATATTGATTACAAAATTTTGAAATTGAAAGTGAACAATTTCAACTGTATTTGTGACTTACTGTTATTATGTTAAAGTTGATATGAGACTTCTGTTGTGTTGCAAAGTAGATAACTTGAGGTCAAGTTTGTATTAAAAATTTTGTCTTTCTGAAAAGAACCCCAAAGTGGGAACCACAGCCTACTCTTTCCAGGGGTTGTGCTTGATTGCACCACAGTGTGATGATGACGATGATGATAAAGCTGATGAAGAGTGTTCAATTATTGTTGTTCCAGCTTGTGATCATCATAGGTGAACAGCAGGGGGGGGAACACAGGGAGGGGAAGAAAGCATGAGGACAAAGCCCATATTTGCTTTAGGCAATTTCTCATTGTTGGATAACAACATCCCCTCATGCCAGCCAGCAGCACACATAGAATCATAGACAAGAATGACCAGAACACCAGCAGCAAGCAGGTCTATTGTCCACAATCAAATCCACCTGATTACTTGACCCATCACCCACCAGTTGTTATAACTTATGACTTATCAAGGAATTACAACTGAGTTACCTACCAAGGTTCAGCTGTCATAAGCAGTGTTGTGCAGGTATATTGTCTTTCATATATCCTAGGGTAAAGGGTATATATAAATTTTCAGTTTATTTACCCAATGGATAAGGGTATATTATGATTTTTTTTCCATTAGGGTGGGATCTGGGTAAACAAATTTTATAATTTTGAATAGATAGTAAGGTCTGGGTACCCTTATCATATCCCCCTGGTTAGGGTTTAAAAAAACAGTGAATAAATTTATCTTATTTATTGAAACATGGGAAAAACAAAATTCACACTTTGAAATTTATTTAGACAACTTTCATAGGCCTAAATCCAGTGGGACTATGCACATATGTGATGTCAAATTACAATGAAAAAATTGCATGAGAATGTTTCAATTTTTAATTCCTAAACATACATAAAATGAGAAGCCATTGACATCAAATTGGACAACATGCCACTTGCCCTACTAAATATAAATGTAAATCTAAGAATCAAAATTTGTCATACCAACAAGTTCAACCTAGTGATCTAATTGGTCTTCAAACTCCTCTTCAATTTGATCTAAGAAATCTATTTCAACATCCCCAAAGTCATCAAAAGACTTAACCCTTACAAATGCTTGACAACTAAAGTGTGGATCATCTAGCTAATTCTTGAAAATTAAAGCAAGTTGATATAAATTTTTGATTCCAAGTCAACATCTATGAAGCCCTATCAAAACCTCAACAATAAGAAAAATCCATTATGCTTCAATTTAGCTTCTCACAATACTTAAAATCTAATGACCCAAGTATCCAACAACAAGAAACTATAACTCATGTGTTTTCCATCATTTTAATGGGTCTTCACAAAACTTTGCGACCAATTGTCAATTTTGAAAACATGCAAGTCCCATCGCACATATAGTCAAAAACAAATTGTTAGCATTACACATTTGATTTAGATATATTTTATTAAAATCTATGATTGCAAAAATTAAAAACTTACATGTTTCATGACAATTTGATCTTAAGTCAATCTTGCACCAAACATCAACAATAGTCATTCTTGGGAGGTAGAATTTGATGGGTGTTTTGCAAAAGGATGAGTTTTTTATAAGTTGAACACAAAAGGTGAATTAGAGTTTCAAAATCATACCTTGTTCTAATTGTGGGTTTTTCTATTCCCACATCACTACTCAAAATAAAAGGATCCTTGAATATGGGATCAAGCATTAAAGCCAACATCATGTGAGTTCTTTTAATCAAATTGATGCAAACAGTCCAAAAATGGAACAAACATACAAATGACTTCTAATCACATGGACTACTTGCTAACAAGAGCAATTTTGCATCAATTGAAATGGGGGAATAGAGCTCATTTAGATTTCTAATTCAAGTCTCTCATTGGTCAATTTCACACAAAGGTTAATTGCATTTGCAAATGCATCATTCAACAACCAATAACCATGACATTGATTTAGCACATAGCTTGATACGACCTAAGCCAAGGTTGAAGTAATGATTTTTGCTATGGCCTAAATATGTGGTGTTGGAAATCTACCTTATAAAACCAATGTTTGTTGATTGTAACAAACATGAATAGTAACCCTAAATTCATGGGCTTGTTGGAACATTGTTAAATTCAAAGTAAACTTTATTTTCATTTATGTGATTAGTTTCCATGTCACAAACTTACAACCAAACAAGCTTTTGTCCACTCTACCCCTCCTTTTCCTAAATTTTTTTGGCCATGTTTCAATTGAAGATTGTGTAGATTTTATGTTTACAAATTGAAACCTAAACTTACCTTCTTATTAAAAGTGGCATATTGGCAAGTTTTTAAAAGGGCATGACCAAAACAAACACCTTCAAGGGTGTAAGCAAGATATTTTGTACATACTTGGCACCTTGTTTTCTACTTGAAAACATGAAAAAAATAGTCTTTAAACTTTTAACCTTCCTCTAGCATTTTAAACAAATGAAATTTTTAGTTTTTTTTATGGGAATCTCTAGCATCCTTCTAGCTTCTCAAAGCAATTTGTGTCATATCATTTAGACTTTTACAAATATCCCAAAAGTATCCCCAACAATTACGTCATTTTTCAAAGGTTGGGAATGATTTTAGTTATCAAAACAAATTCCATTAACAAAAAAAATAATATTAAAATGTACAGCACTTCAATATTGAAGTGCTTGAAAAAAAAACCAAATATTTGCAAATATATTTCACCTACTTTCAAATTTCAAGTACTTGAACTTTATTTTTAAACTGCCACAAATTTTATGTTTAATTCAAATACTTGCAAGTAGTTTTTAAAAACATGATGATAACAATTTAGCTTTTGAAATCCATTCAAAAAAAAGTTAAGAAATAATGTACCCAAATATAATATTATTATCCTTATAAAATCATATACTCGTTAATCCTTTTATTTAAAAACCCCACTATATTGTTGCTTACACTACTTTTTTTATAGATTTTACCATGTTTTCACCATCAAATGGTGCTAATATCCCCAATTTTTCATAATTAACAATTTGTTTAAAAACATTTGTCATTATAGATTTTTTTTTTTAATTTTCATTTTTCAAATAGTCAATAATTTTGTTACTTAACATGTATTCCTTAAACAAAGTTTACAATTGACCAACAAAATTAATTATCATAAAAAAAATTTCCTCAACTAGAGAAATTGTGACATGATTTGGTTCCCAATCCAATGTTAAGAAATTAATCAAAAGGACAAAAGTATCAAATGCACCTTTGTTCATCCAAAGGTCAAATGTTACTATGATAAAAACTACAACAGTGACGTAGATGTCCAATTTGATTAGATGTCCACATTGACAAATAATCGAAAAGGTGAATAATGGGTGGACCAATTTGCCATAGATCCAAAATCCCTATTTACTCAAAATCTTGATCAAATTTTGGACATTACACTTAATTTACATTTGTTTCTTGCATATTTTTTCCATGTCATTAATGTCTCATTTACAATTTTTCTTTATTGAAGCATGTAAGCAAAAATACCATAAAACACCTCTTCCTCCAATGTGATATGGACTTATCAAACAATGCTCCTAATTAGCCCATTCAAAAGTTCATAAGTATGATCCTAGAATTCAATTAATTCATTTTTTGTACCCTTAGTTTCCTTATTATGATATCTTATTAATTTCAAATCCCTAACACATACCCCATCAATCAATGGACCGTATCATAGTCCACATAAAAATGGTAGTCACAAGTATGTTCCATGAATTTTCAATTCAAAAGTTTATGGCTTTTACGATTTTTTAGAATTTGTAAAAATATTTTGTGCATCATGTAGATCTTTAAACCAAGTTTATTTTAATAAATTTCAAAATTTATAAAAGAACATGGACATTGCAATGACAACCAGAAGGCATAATTGGCTTATGTGACACCCAAATTTGCACTATGAGAAATCACGTTTGTTGAAACCACACTACCCTGCAACTAACACTCAAAAAACAACTCATATACAACTATTATGCAACTATCCCTTGGGTATTTCAACTACTATGCAACTATCCCCTTAAAAATATTGTGTACTAATAAATAAACTACCAAGTTAGAAAAACAATTAATTATATTATAGTTGCAAGTGAGTTGAAAATGGGTCTTCTATACGATAATTTATACACATTGTGCATACATATGTAGTCAACCATGTTTGATTTTTTCAAGAGTTACATTGTAATTACATGTGGCAATTATTTTAGAACTATTAAAAATGTGTTACTAAAACAACAACTATGTTGCAACTAATGTACAATGTATATACATGCAATCATGCCACATGTCCACATTTCCACCACCCATTTTAAGATACATTTGTAATTAATTTTCGATTATGCTCATTGATACAATTCGTATGGCCACTAATGCGTCACTACTAAAGTACTATTGTTCAACTATTAATGACTATAATACAATTATTTATAACTTAATATGGATACATATTCATCAATTATTTATATTTTCATCATATGTGTTTCATTTTGAATGATTTAAAATCTTATGGGAATATAGGGTAGGAGTTTCTTTAGGTGTTACCACTTGGAACCATCACACCTTGATTTTTTGGCCCCATCAAACTTTGAAAAATAATAAGAAACATTTAAATAAATATTTTCATTTTTTTAATGAATACATTTATTAGGTTCCATAGATTTTGAAATTTCAATAACATTATTGTGTATTTTGATGTTTCTAATCCTTGCATTTAAAAAAAGTTTCAAGAATGTAATGATGGTTCCTTTCCATAATTTTTTTGGTTAAGAACAAAAATTTGAAATGCAATTTTGGAATTTTCCTGAGAATTTTTTTCCTAAGGTAATTTGAAAGTTAGATGAAAGCAAATTAAGGGTGACCACTTTTCACCAAAAAAGGTGATGTATAACAAATATTATAGTATGTAGTAAGCTAAAATCTTGATGGTATTTTTTGGCTATCCTAAACACAAGCAAAAAATTTAAAATTTTGCATGACAACATTTTGGAACTCAAATTTTACTTTGAGTGAAAATTAATCTTGATCCAATGATTATATGAAGAGGATTGGATAAAATTAATGTACATATAATATATAACTTATAATTTCTCAACGGCCATAGGGCCCCATGTTTGTGGTTCATGAAACAATTACCAAACAAAAAAAATTGAAAAAATAGTGCAATGCCCATCTATAAATCTCTTCCTCTTTGATATGGTAGTGGTTTTTTCCTTATATATATAGTGCATTTATTGTTCAAAAATGCAAAAAGCACTTTTTTTTTTAATGAAATTTCATCCAAAAACTTTAAATCTCTAAATGGTCCTAGATGTCATTCATGTATATCACTATCATACACCATAAAAAAATTCACCCAAGAATTCCATCCATAACCTTAATTTTGAAGTATATATGCAATTTTTTCAAACTTTGTGACAAGTTTTATTTTGTCACAAATATATTCCATATGTTTAAGTTTTTCATTTTTTATTGGATTTTTAAGAATAATTGATTAGATTAAATTTCAAGTTAATCAAATATACTTAAAACAAACAAAAATAATCCAAGATGTGATGTCCATACATTACCAAAAAAAGTAATTGCAAAAAAATTATACTTGTGATTACAATTTTTGGGGGGCTTAATGCGCTTATGCGCAATCATTATATTTTTAGGTTTTTATTAAGAAATTAACTGAATAAACATAATTTAGTTATGAATTTCCAAAGTTAAGGCTATCAATTTATGAAGGGGTCATTTTAATTAAAAATAAAGATATTTAACAATTTCAAAAAAAAAATTCCAAAATAAACTTCAAACCATATATTAATGCATGCAATTGATAAACATGAGGGAAAAAAAAATTAGTTGTGAAAATTTAAAGTAAAGGGCCTAGGAAAGTGGTTTGGTTGTTTTTGGTTCCTTTTCATTCCTTGAAGTGGTTTCTAATGATACCAACCAAGGATACTTTCACCCAGTGCTACCTTAAGTTTTAGACATGATCTTTGAAATGCAAGGGAAAATGCGTGATGAAAAAATAACAAGGAGAAATGAACTTTCTAACTTACAAAACTTTTTTTTTTTTTTTTTTTTTTTTTTTTTTTTTTTTTTTTTTTTTTTTTTTTTTTTTTTTTTTTTTTTTTTTTTTTTTTTTTTTTTTTTTTTTTTTTTTTATATTTTT
>Ga0116227_10005794_pt1 | contig 25637 bp, 21 predicted proteins | sample S1TSphgellanicum_FD_89693 | JGI IMG/M metagenome (GOLD analysis project Ga0116227, IMG submission 89693) | Host-associated microbial communities from peat moss isolated from Minnesota, USA - S1T2_Fb - Sphagnum magellanicum MG | ecosystem: Host-associated > Plants > Peat moss > Unclassified... | reverse complement strand
GGGTGAGCCTGTCGAAGGGTGAGCCTGTCGAAGGGCGGCATCACGTCGTAGCCGTGGATTCGTGTTGGCCGTCGCTGCCGATCACGCGAACCCGGGGCGTGGCGGACTTACTTTGCGGGGGCACCAGTTGGAACTCCACGACCTTGACGCCGGAGTCCGGAATCGCGACGTTGACCTTGAACGGCGCGCAGATCTTGTCCGTGCAAAACGATGCGACCCAACCCTTGGGCACGTCGGCCGTCTTCAAGGCCACGTTACGGCCCGCGACGCCGGCCACGATCAGGCGATACTTGATCGTGTTGGGCACGCTGCCGGGCAGGTCGCTCCCGGTCCACGGGGCGAGCGAGACGGCCGGCCCCTCCGACGGCGCCGTCAGGCCCAGCGCGACGGTCGCCTCCTGAGCCTCCTCGAGGTACATGTCGTGCCGCGAGTCGTCGCCGGGCAGCTTTTCGGCAAGGGCGAGCGTCGCGTCGAAGTGCGCGCGCGCGTTCTTCGAATCGCCGTTCTTGGCGTACGTGCGCCCGGCGTAGAGATTGGCCCACGCGAGCGTCCGGATCGCCGTGGCCTTGGTGGGACTCGCGTCCAGTTGCTGTTTCGCGAGCCCGATGGCCCGATCGAAGGTCGCGTAGGCGTCTTCGGTATGTCCGGCCTTGGCTTGCGCTAGCGCCAAATCGACGAGCGGGTGCGGGTCGTCCGGTTCGAGCGCGGCGAGTTGCTTATCGGCGTCGACCGCGTCGTCGTATTTTTCGAGCCGCGAAGCCGCTAATGCGATGCCCGAGAGCGTGTCCTCGTTCTTGGGATCGATCGCGAGCGCGGCGCGATAGGCGCTCAGCGCATCCTGCCAGAGCTCGCGGTCGCGCGCGGCGTCCCCATGCAACCGCGGAAGCAACGACGTATCGTGCACCGACGTGCCGACGTTGACGAGGGCGGCGATCGCCGCGTCGCGCAGCGTCGCTTCTTCGGCGCGCGTGCGCAGCAGATCGGTCGACTGGCCCTTGGCCGCATCGCTTTCGTCAAGCGCCTTTTCCGCGGCTGCGATCGCGTCGTCCGCCTTCTTCGCATTGGCTTCGACCGAAGCGGCGTCGCCCGTGTACGAGATGCTCGGATCGCTCAGGATGCCGTCGATCTTCTGCTGTAGCGGCGAGACGATCTCGGCCGTCTTGCCCTCCTTGGCCGCGGCCACGAGCGCGTTTAGCTGCTGCGGCCCGATCACGTCGATGTAGCGCGCCCGCAAAATACCCTGGGGATCGATTACGAAGGTCGTGGGAAAGTACTGGACGTCGTAGCTCTTCTCGAACGATTTGTCGCCGTCGATCGCCAGCGGATACGGCACGGTTTTCGACGACGCGAACGCGCGCACGACCGGCGCTTCTTCGGTCGTGTCGACGCCGAGCACCGCGACGTCCGTCTTGGCGAGCTTGGGCGCGCTCGCGATCAGATCGGGCATCTCCTCGCGGCACGGCGGGCACCACGTTGCCCAGACGTTGATGACCAGCGTCCGGCCTTTGAACGTATCGAGGCTGACGCTCTGGCCGTCGATCGTCTTGAGATCGAAGGCGGGTGCGGCCGCTCCCAGCGACGGGCCGGTCAGCGCGTCGAGGGACGCGAACGACGCGCTCGGAGCTCCGGCGGCCAGGGCGAGCGCGCCGAGCGCGGCGGCGACAACGAAGGGCTTCATCCGCCCTCCTTCGTCATCGGCGCGACGCGGACCAGCCGAGCTCGAGCCGGTTCGGACCAGCCGCGGCGACAGATCAGGAACGGCGAGCTACTCGGGTGGCGTAACTCAGCGCGACTCGCGACCGGGCACTACACTCGCAGCTTATAACCAAGCGCCGTCATCCGCAGCGCGGTTCCCACCGCCAGGAGCGCCAAAACGGAAACGATCCCGACCGACACCCAGAGCGGCACGTCGCTGCGGCCGGTGAAGGCGTACCGGAACGCGTCGATCATGTAGAACATCGGGTTGAACAGCGACAGCCGGCGCACGAGCGGCGGCAGGAACTGCATCGAGGTAAAGACGCCGCCCACGAAGACCAGCGGCGTGATCACGAAGGTCGTGAACACGGCGATGTGATCGAACTTCTCGGCCAGCAGCCCGAAGATGATGCCGATGCCGCCGAAGAGCGCGGCAACGAGCAAGATCATCAAGAAGTAAAGCGCCCAATTTTCGGGCAACGTGTGGACCATCAGGAAACCGACCGCCAAGATCAGTAGCGCGATGGCCAGCGCGCGCAAGATCGACGAAACGATGAATCCCGTCACCAGCTCCGCGGCCGATAGCGGCGCGACCAGCAGCTCCTGGATCGACGACATGAAGCGGCCCTGGAACACCGAACTGGACGACTCGCCGTAGGTCTGATCGATGACCTGCAGCATGATGAGCCCGGGGATCAGGTAAGCCGCGTAGGGCACGCCCCCGATGTTCGCAACGCGGCTACCGAGGCCGAGTCCGAACACCAACACGTACAGCACCGTCGTGATGACCGGCGGCCAGACGACCTGATTGATCACCTTATACGTGCGCACGAGCTCGCGCTTGATCAGCGTCGCCAGGCCGACCGGATTGCGAAATCCCCACACGTCCATCAGTGGCGCACGAGGTCCAGGAACACGTCTTGCAAGCTCGAGTGGCGGAAATCGACGTTCGCGATCACGTAACCCTGCGCTTCGAGCTCGGACAGCGTGCGGGCGATGTGCGAGGGCGCGACGTTCTCGAAGTGCATCGACCGTCCGCCGCGTTCGTAGCCCACGCCAAGCGCCAGCAGGGCCGGGGGCGCGACGCCGATCGGCTTCTCCACCGTCACGGTCAAGGTCGTGGAATCGCGCCGGGCCAAGAGATTCGCCGTCGACTCCATCGCGGCGATCCGGCCGCCTTCGACGATCGCGATGTTGCGGCACAGCGACTCGGCTTCTTCGAGATAATGCGTCGTCAGAATGATCGTCGTGCCCGCGGCGTTGAGCTCGCGCAAGAGCTCCCACAGCTCGATGCGTAACTCCACGTCGACGCCCGCAGTCGGCTCGTCGAGAATCAACAGCTCCGGTTCGTGGATCATCGCGCGCGCGAGCGACAGACGGCGCTTCATGCCGCCCGAGAGGCGCATGAACGTGTCCTTCGCCTTCGAGGTCAGGCCGAAGCGTTCGAGCAAGCCGTCCGCGCGCGCCCGGACCGCCGGGCCGCGCAGACCGAAGTAGCCGGCCTGATAGATCAACACGTCGCGAATCGAGAGGTAACGGTCGAAGTTGTACTCCTGCGGGGCCAGGCCGACGCGGCGGCGCGCGTCGCGCCAATCTCGCACGTTGTCATAGCCGAAGATTTCGATCGTGCCGGAAGTCAGGGTCGCGAGGCCGACGATCGCGTTGATCGTCGTCGTCTTGCCCGCGCCGTTGGGCCCGAGGAATCCGAAGAAGTCGCCGCGCGCGACCTCGAGTGAAATCCCGTCGACGGCCGTGAACTCGCCGTAGCGCTTGTAGAGCCGGTCGACCCGCAAGGCCGGCAGCGCCGCGTTATGGGATGCGTTCATCGAGTTGCTTGTACCGGTGACGGCGCAGCACGGCGACGCGTTTCTTCGCGCCGGGCATGCCGGACTTCTCGATATCGCGCGCCGTCTTGTCGACGTCGAAGGCGACCCGGCGATGCTTCACTTGCCAACCGCCCGGGCGCTGGGTGAGAATCGCGTAACCGGCGCGCGGATCGCCGTCCTTGGGCAAACCCGCCGAGGCGACGTTGACGAAGAGCCGGTCCCGCCAGATCCGCGAGTAGGGGAGGTGCAGGTGTCCGAAGGCGATCGTCTGCTCGGGCACGCCCTCGGTGACGCGCTCGAGAAACGCATCGCCGGCGTCCGGCCAGATATGTTCGTCGTCGGTCTTCGGGTTGGCGTGCACGACGAGCAACCCGCTGCGGTCGCCGCCGAACTGAAGCGCGAACGGCAGTCGCGCCAGCCAAGCCACACCGTCCTCGCCGAGCGCCGCCCGTTGCCACGCGATCTGCTCCACCTCGTCGGGGTCGTCGCCGGGTTCGGCGCCATCAGAGATATAGCGATCCGTATTGCCGCGCAGGCAGAGCGCGCCGCGCTCCTGCAACCGTTCGACGACCTCGCGCGGACGCGGGCCGTCCATGCAGAAATCGCCGGCGCCGACCAGCGTGTCGGCGCCGCCTTGCGCCGCTAGATCGGCCAGACACGCATCGAGACCACGGAGATTGCCGTGGATGTCGGAGAAGATCGCGAGCCGCATCGTGTTAGTCGCGTTTGAGCGCGAGTGCCAACGTCGACGGCGTCGCGCCGACCTTCCCGAACTCCCACAGATCGATCGCGTCGACGAATAGCTTGGCTTTGCGCAGCAGCGGGATCGTTTCGCGGAAGCGCAGGTTGGTCAGCACGCGCCGCGGACCGAGCGTCAACACGCCCGCGCCGTAATCTTCACCGCGCGGCGCGACAATCGTCCGTAAGCCCGCGAACGCGGCGCCGTCGAGCAGGCCCGCGGCGTAGAGGATCGTTTCGGCATCGACGAACGATGCGACCGACCGCAGGCGCCGGACTTCGGCCGCCATCGCGACGTCGACCGTCTTGCGGCCCTTGGTGGCCGCATACGCCGCCAGTTGTTCGCGGCCGAAGGCGTTGCCGTGCGCGAACCCCGGGATGCCGGTTTCGGCCTGCCGGCGTGTGGCCACGCCCATGAAGACGGCATCCGGTCCCAGGAGGACGTCGCCGCCGTCGAGCAATCCCGGGGCCTCGATGCGCCCCACGATCGGCACGCTCGCGGACGCGAGCGCCGCCTCCACGCCGGCGACCGCCGCCCGGCGCGTCAGGTCGCTCGGCCGCATCAGGAACGCGCCCTCTTCAAAGACGACGGCGCAGTCGGCGGCCAGCGACGCCAGCGGCGAAGGCGACGGCGTTTCAAGGCGGATCACCTTGACGCCGAACGCGCGCAGGCGAGCGGCGAACAGTTCGAATTGCTCGAAGGCGCGCTCGACGATCGCATTCGATTCGCCGTGCGTGGGCGCGACGGCGGCCAGCGCAGCGCTCGGTGGAACGACGAACGCCGCGCGCAGCGCGCCTGAATCGCCGCGCACGAACGGCGCCGCGAGGTTGGACGAAACGGTAGTCACGGGACGAACTTCGCTTAACGGCTGACGACGGCCTCGGCTTGCGCCAGGAGCGCGGCTTGGCGGCGAGCGTAGTCGTCCGGCGCGAAGTGCGTCCGGTTGGCCGCCAGGCGGTCCGCATCGCGCGAGAGCTGTACCAGGCGCGCGGTCCGGTCCGAATCGGCATCGGCCTCGCTTTGATCGGTGTCCGCGAGCAGGGCCGAGATGCGGTTCCCCTCCGCGCTGCCGAGCTGGACTGCGGCGTCGACGTGTTCGAACGGCGCGGGGTCCGCCGCGTTCGTGAAATAATCGGCCATGTCGGTTGCCAGCGCGTCACCGAGCGAGAGTGCGGGCAGCCCCAAAATCTCCTCTTCGGTTTTGAGAACGCTGACCGTCGAAACGTGCCGCATCCCGATGAAATGATGCTTCACGAACGGCGACACCACGACGGCATACGAGCGGTGCTCGTTGACGTGATCGCGCGTCGATTGCGCGTCGTCGGGCAGGATGAAGATCGCAGTCGAGCTCCATTGGGGGATGTGCGTGAGGTAATCGACGATGCGGCCGAGCGCCCGGTCTCCGTCGGCCACTTCCTCGGGCAGCGGCGGAATGTTCTTGCCGTCGCCGCCGTGATCGTCGGGCAGCCAAACGTACGTGAACGCGGGCATCGCGTCGGCCTTGACGAGCGGGTCGAAGTCGCGGATGAATTCGGCCGCGCGACGGACGTCGCGAACGCGCAGGTTCCAACCAGGATAGTTGAGGTCGACGTGGCCCGCGAGCGCGGCCGGGGCGGGGACGTCGAGCGAATAGCGGCCGCCCAGCCCCGAGGTCGGCGCGGTGTCGTCGTCGGTACCCAGGAAATTCGGATCGTCGGTTTTCGGATCGGGCGCCGCGCCTTCGTCGTAGCCCGAGACGCGCACGAAATCGCCGTAGTCGCGATAGGTTTCGCCGCGGTCCGCCAGCGAGTTGAAGATGTACCCGTCGCGCGGATAGTCTTCGGGATCCTCGTTCTTATTGACCAGCGGACGCCGGCCATGCTTTACCAGTAACGTTTTCTCCGTGAACACGCTCGCGATGCCCGCGCCGAAGAATTGGTGACCGGCATCGGATTCCTCGGCATCGGCGTAGAAGTTGCCGGCCAGCGCGTAGGTGCGCGCGAGGGCGTGCAAGTTCGGCGTTACCGTTTGATCGAAGGCAACGTAGTCGGGACGCCCGGGACCGTATTGAGCCCCCGCCGCGTCGGTCAAATCGCCGAGCATCGAGTCGTACGTCTTGTTTTCTTCGAGCAGGACGACGACGTGTTTGATCTTCGAGCTGGGATCGCCGCCGAAACGCTGCGGCACGAGCGGAAACGGCGCCGCCGCCCGCAGGACGCGCAGGTAGGAGAGCGCGAGCGGCGTCGTCCGGCGCACGTCGCTGGTCCTCAGATCGATGCGCTCGAGCGTCGACCAGACCGCGTTGCTGTCCGCCACGATCGACGAAACGTGGCCCTTGTTGTCGACGTAGGCCGCCTGATCGCCCGTGAAGCCGCGATCGGTGCCGAAGCCTTTGGCGTTGGCGACGAACAGGTAACGGCCGTCGGCGGAGAGGGCCAGAGCGCTGGGAAACCAACCCGTCGGAATCAGACCCATGCGATGCGGATGCAACGGGTCCGACGTGTCGAGCACCGCGATCGCGTCGATGCCGGCGAGCGCCACGTACAGCCGTTTCTCGCTCGGGCTCAGGACCAGCGCGTCGGGCTGGGTGCCGTAGGGTCCGCGGTTGTACAAACGCAGTTCCGTGCCGCCTTGCGCCTGGATCTGCTGTCCGAGCGAGACCGTCACGACCCGGTCGACGTTGCTCATCGCGACGAACGCGTAGGGCTTCGTGCGCATCGCGACGATCGCCGCCGGATGCGCGCCGCCGACTTCGCGCAGGCCGTCGGGCGTGCGATCGAGCGCCACCGTGGCCCCGGTCCCGGCAACGAGGGCGCCGCCCGGGCCGGCGGTGAGAACCGCCAGCGACGAGGCATGGATGAGATCCGGCGGCACGTTCGCGAACGGCGGCGCCATGGTCGGCGCGACGTTCGCGTAGGACATCAAGCCCTCGTTCGCCACCAGCAGCCCGCCGCTCCACGGTGCCGCGGCCAGCGGAAAATAACCGACCGGCACCGGCGTCGCGGCCACGCTGCGCGAGGCCGTGTCGATCTGCGCGACGTCGTCGCCCAAGTTGTCGACGACGTACGCGAGCGCGCCCGTCGGCGAGAGCACGATCGTCGACGGAAACGAATGGCCTTTGTTCGCGAAGCGGTCGTCGGTCGGGCCGGGAATGTCGATGCGGTGATGGGCGTCGGGCGCGAGCACGCCCGCGGCGTCGAGATCGAACGCGTACACCGCGTTATTCGCTCCGCCGCCGGCGAGAACGAGCGTTCGCGCCGGGTCGGCCGGATCGCGAAGCGCGACCAGGCCGACGAAGAACGTCTCCGCCGGATCCTTGTAGCGCGAGACGACCGTCATCGTCCCCGTGTCGACGACGGCCAGCGAGTAGCCGCCGGTCGTGACCCCGTCGATCGCGCTGACGGTCTTCTCTTGCCGTTCGTCGTCGTTGGAGACGATCGCATACTTGCCGTCCGGCGTTAGCGTGACGCCGAGGGCGTTCATGCCGACCACGACGCTGCGTCCCGTCGGATGGAGGATGCGCCCGGAGGGCAGGACTTGCCCGAACGGATCGCCCAGCGACAGCTGGCCCGCGGGTTCGGTGCCGGCCGGCGATTGAAAGATCACCGTTGCCCCTCGCGCGTCCCCGCCGGACGGTGCGCTCGATCCCGCCTGCGGCAGCGAGATCACGGCGAGCAACGCAGCGAGGCCGAGCAAAAGGCGAAACCGGGGCATTCAATCTCCAAACCAGACGCGAGAAACCACCGTTCGCTTAGGGCGCACGGCGGAACGCTCCTTTTATACGGGGGGACACGTCCCCCCGATCCCCCGGGAATGCGCACGGCTTCGCCGTCCGGCATTCCGGCCGCGGACTCCCGCGGCTCTCCACGGGCGAACCACCTTCGCGTGGCGCCGGCGCGTCGAGGTTAGGGTTTGGAGAGCGCGCGGGCTAGGCGGGCGACCGCTTCGCGGGCGGTCGTGTCGTTGAGGTCGCCGAACCCGAGCCGCAGGGCGGCGGGTCCGCTGCGCGTCGGGTACCAAGGGTCGGCCGGCATCGTGAGGACGCCTTCGCGCGCGCACGCCTCGAATGCGGCTTGCGTGGATAGGCGTGCCGGTAACGGTAGCCAAAGCGTCGTGCCGGCTGCGGGCGGCGCGACTTCGGCCCACGGCAGCGCAGATTGCAACGCGTCCACGAAGGCGTCGCGGCGAGCCCGGTAGAGGGTGCGCGCGGCGCGCAGGTGCTTCGCGTAGGCAGGCGAGTTCATGAAGCGCCACAGCGCCCGCTGTGAGAGGGTCGAGGTGAACGAGTCGGCCCGCATCTTGGCCGACTCGAGCGGCCCGCGCAGCGACGCGCGCGCGAACACGTACCCGACGCGTAGCGCCGGAAAGATCGACTTCGAGAGGCTTTCGATCAGGATCACGCGCCCGTCCGTGTCGTGGGCGGCCAGCGGCGCGGGCGCCTCGCCGTGGAACGTGAAGACCCAGCCCGTCTGGTCTTCGAGAACGACGACGTCGTACCGCCGCGCCAGCGCCACCACGGCTTTCGCGCGCCGCTCCGAGAGCACCGCGCCCGTCGGATTCTGGGCGAAGGGGTTGACGTAGAACAGCCGCGGCCGATATTCGGCGAACACACGCTCGAGGTCGTCGACCCGGATTCCGCCGGCGTCGGCCGCCACTTCGACGTAGGTCGCGCCGCGCGCGTCGAACACGCCCAAGGTCGGCGCGTACGAGGGCGACTCGGCGGCCACGACCGCGCGATTTTCCAATAACGTGGCCGCGACGATGTCGGCGGCCTGCTGCGCGCCCGAACAGATCACGAGGTCGTCGGCTTGGGCGGCCACGCCGCGCGCGCGCAGCGCCGCGGCCAAGGTCGCGCGCAAGTCGGGATCGCCGTTGCCTGACGCGTACTGCATCGTCTCGGGCGGATCGTCGGCCAACGTACGCCCGACGCAGCGCCCGAATTCCGCCAGCGGAAACGTTTCGGGCGCGGGATGGCCGGTCGCGAGCGAAATCGTGCCCGGGACGCCGGCGCGCGCGAGCCGGTCGAGCACGCCTTCCATCCGGGCCCGTGAGAAGCCGCCGATGTCGGGTTCCCAGCGGCGCGCGAACGGCGCGCTCGGCGCGGCCGGGGGCGCCACGTAGGTGCCCTTGCCGACGCGTGCGATGGCCCGGCCTCGGGCGACCAGCGAATCGTAGGCCTGCGAGACGGTGACGAGCGCGATCCCGAGCTGCGCCGCTAGTTCACGCATCGCGGGCAGCCGGTCGCCGGCCACCAGTTCGCCGCGCTCGATTCGAGCGGTCAGCTCGTCGGCCAACTGCACGTAGAGCGGCCGCCGGTCGCGCGCCTCGAGCAGAATCCCGCCGAGGCTCGCGGGGGCAACGCCCTTCACGGGGTGTCTAGACGGTAACCGATGCCTCGCACCGAGGAAATTTGCGGCGCGGCGCCGACCTCGGCGAGTTTCTTGCGCAGCGCGGCGACGTGAACGTCGACGACGCGCGTCGGCACGCCCGACACGTCGTTCCACACCCGTTCGAGGATCTGCGCGCGCGTCAACAGACGGCCCTCGGCTTCGCCCAAGAACCACAGGAGGCGAAACTCCAGTGCCGTGAGGCTTACGGACTTTCCGTTTTTCTCCAGCGTGTGCAAATCGCGCACCAGGGCCGCATCGCCCAGTTGCAAGCGGCCGTCGTTATCGCGCAGCCGCGAGCGTTCGCGGCGGCGCAGAAAGGAATTGATGCGTGCGACGAGTTCGTTGCCGGAGAACGGTTTGCTGATGAAGTCGTCGGCGCCCAAACCCAGGCCCGTCAGTTTGACGTCCTCGCCGGAATGGCCGCTGACCATCAGGATGTACGCATCCGCCGTTTCCGCGATCGACGTGCAAACGTCCAGACCCGACATATCGGGTAAGCCGATGTCCAGCAACACCACGTCGGGCCGGTAGGCCACGACTTGCGCTAGCCCGTCCTTACCCGTGATAGCGATCTTGGTCGAGTAACCCGCGCGCGTCAACATCGTTTCCTCAAAACCGGCGATGTCCGGATCGTCTTCGATGATCAGGATGCGTGCGCGAATTTCTTGCGTCGCCAAGACTCGTCCCTAAACGCTCGCCGCGAGGTCTTCGCCTTCGGAAACCAGGAGTTGCCGGCGGGCGACGCCGTCCTCGGCCGCGGCCGCCGCGACCACGCGCGCGACCGCGTCGACGACGCGCGTATCGAACACGCTCGGCACGACGTACTCCGGCCCGCGCTCGGAGTCCGTGATGATGCCGGCGATCGCGCGCGCGGCCGCCAGCTTCATGTTATCGGTGATGCGTTCGGCACGCGCGTCGAGGGCGCCGCGAAAGATGCCGGGAAAGGCCAGCAGGTTGTTGACCTGGTTGGGATAGTCGCTGCGGCCGGTCGCCATCACGGCCACGTACGGCGCGGCCAGATCGGGCATGATCTCGGGCGTCGGGTTCGCCATCGCGAACACGATCGGGTCGCGCGCCATTCGCTGGAGATCTTCGGGCCGCAAGATGTTGGGCGCCGAAACGCCGATGAACACGTCGGCGCCGCGCAGCACCTCGGAGAGCGTGCCGCGGCGGTTCTCGCGGTTCGTGTGTTCGGCCAGCCACTCCCAATGCGAGTTGTCGTAGTGTTCGCTGCGGTTGAGGGCGCCGGCGCGGTCGACCGGAATCACGTCGCGCACGCCTGAAGCCAGCAGCATCTTCATCGTCGCGGTGCCGGCCGCGCCGCTGCCCGCCACGACGACGATGAGGTCTTCCATCCGCTTGTTGACGACGATCGCGGCGTTGATCAGCGACGCGAGGATCACGACGGCCGTGCCGTGCTGGTCGTCGTGCATGACCGGGATGTTGAGGCGCTCCTGCAGCTGCCGCTCGATCTCGAAGCAGCGGGGCGCCGAGATGTCCTCGAGGTTGATGCCGCCGAAGATCGGCGCGATGCGCACGACGGTCTCCACGATTTCGTCGACGTCTTTGGTGTCGAGGCAAATCGGAAACGCGTCGATGTCGGCGAACTGTTTGAAGAGCATGCACTTGCCCTCCATCACGGGCGCCGCCGCGAGCGGTCCGATATCGCCGAGGCCAAGCACGGCCGTTCCATCGGTAACGACGGCCACCGAGTTGCGCTTGATCGTCAGTTGGAAAGCTTTGCTCGGATCGCTCGCGATCGCCATCGAGACGCGCGCCACGCCGGGCGTGTAAACGGTCGAGAGATCGGAGCGCGTCTTGACGGGAATCTTCGGAACGACCGTGATCTTGCCGCCCAGGTGCGCAAGGAAGGTCGCGTCCGAGACGCTGACCAGGCGTACGCCGTCGAGCCGCTCGATCGAGCCGCGCACGGCGTTGGCGACCGCGTCGGAGGCGACGTTCACGCTGACGTCGCGGGTCGCCACGGCCTTCCCGACAGAGCGCATGTCGACGGCGCCGATGATGCCGCCGGCGTCGCCGATCGCCGAAGCGACCGCGCCGAAGGCCCCCGGAGACGTCGGCATCTCCAAGCGCATGATGAGCGTGTAACCGATCGCCGGTGAAGCCATGCCAATCTCATTTGTGGAGGGTGCGCATAGCCCCTCGCGGTTTGGCGACGACGCCGGGGACTGCCGGCCTAATGTGGCTCCGCCAGGGTGATGTCGAGGGTCACGTCGGCCTGGTCCCCGATGGCGGGATCCAAGCGGGTGCCCTTCATCCCGAACGCGTGCCGGTCGATCGCGCCGGTCGCGTGGTATACCGGCTGAACGGCCGTGCCGCTTACCATCACGTCGAGCCGTTCGGGCTGGGTCACGCCGTGGATCGCGAGCGTGCCGTCCATGACGAACGTCGCGGGGCCGGTGACCTCGATTTTGGTGCTCGCGAAGGTCCATGTCGGAAACTTCTTGGTGTCGAAATAGTCGGGGCTCTCGAGGGAAGCGTCACGGTCGGGGTCGCCCGACTTGATCCGCGTCGCATCGAGAACGGCCGTGACGGCGGCCGGAATCGTCGATCCGGCGAGCAGGGTCACCGACCCGTTCAAGATCGGAACCGTTCCGGTGACGTGTTCGACGAAGATGTGACGGATGCTGAACTGCGCCTTCGACTTCACGGGATCGATCGGCCGCTGCAACGCGGAGTCCGCGGCGGCCGGCCGGCCGCGCACGTCGAGCGAGGCGAGGAGCGCGACGACCGCGCAGACGACGGTACGCTGTGCCGTACGCATCAATAGGCCAAAGAAAACTGGATGTTCATCGTGTGCGTCGTTTGCGGCGAGTGCGCGATCACGTCTTCGATCGTGAGCCGCGAGTTCTCCGTGGGCCCGTAACCCAGCAGGAGCACGCCGTCGCGCGTGAATCCGTTCGTCGGATCGCTAGTTCCCTCGTAGCGGCCCTCGGCGTAGAGCTTGCGGTCGAACTGATACCGCAATTGGGTGAAGCCTCCGCTCGATGCGCAGCCGGCGTTCGCGACTACGCCGCAGGTTGAGTCCCAGCCCTGTTGCAGGATCGTTTCGCTCGACAGCCGGCCCCACTGATCGTAGACCAGCCCGTACCCCATTCGCCGGAAGACGTCGGGGCCGGCGGGCGTCGGCCGCGTGCCGTCATACCGGTAGGCGCTCAGACCCACCGGACCGAGCACGTCCTGCGCGACCAGCATCGTGTCGGTCCCATCCGAGGGCAAGCCGCTCTGCCGGTCGTGACCCGGTCCGGCGAAGATCTGGCCGCTGGGGCCGTGCAACGGATCGCCGACGCTGAGCCTCACGCCGATCTTCGGATCGAAGAAGGTGAACGGGTTCGCGCCCACCGTCTGCACGAACGGCGTGTAGTCTTGATACGAGTCGCGGAAAGTCTCCGGGTCGACCGGCACCGGCAGCGTGAACGAACCGGCCTGGACGTACACCGGGATGCGCGCGTCCCAGGGGTTGACCCGATCGTACACCCAGGCGTCGCGGGTCAATCCATGCTCGCCGCCGTCGACGGCGTACTGCTCGACCAGATAGCTGGCCCGCGATCCGACGGCGCCGGCGGTGAACAGCTCGACTTCGTCGACGATGGCCTTCGGCAGACCGGCGCCGCCGGGGCCGTCCCCCTGCTTTTCGCTCGAGTCGAGCAGGTTGATCTTGGCCGAGAGCGGGAACGCGGGACCCGGCTTCACGCCGGGGATCCGGTAGCCGCTGGCCATGAAGGCGGCGCCGAAATCGTTGAGGTGCGGAATCACGGAGTGGCACTTGCTGCACGTCACGTCGTACTGGTGGGCGAACAGCGGGATCGCCGGCGCGGGCTTGGGCCGCGCCATCAACGCCGAGACCAGCAGGCCCGCCACCACGAGCAACGCGGCGAGACGAGCGGGCAACGCCAGCCCAAAGGAACGCGTACGGTCCACGGTAGCCATGCCACCCGCGATTAATTAGGCGCTCCTCGTAAACCTTCTAGGCGCCCCGAAGTTTGTTGCCGGGCCGGCCTACGTTCCCGAGACGGTCATCTCGGCAACGCGAAACGACGGGCCGACGATCGGCTGATCGAAGACCAGATCGCTCGCGACCCGGTCGATGCCGGCCAGCATCTCCGGCAAGCTCCCGGCGATCGTGAACTCGTCGAGGGCATGGGCGACCTCGCCGCCCTCGATCAAGTAACCGCGAGCGCCGCGGCTGTACGTTCCGGTGACCGACTCGGTCGAAAACCCGATCGTGTCCAGGATCAGCACGCCGCGCGGGGTCGCGGCGATCAGGGCTTGGAGCGAATCGGGCCCGGGCTCGAGATAGAAGTTGTTGGGGCCGATGCCGCCGCCGGCCGCATTGCCCGTGCTGGCCGCGCCCAGCCGCCGCCCGTAGTACGAGTCGTACAGGAACGTCCGTAGGACGCCACGCTCGAAGACGACCGTGCGCCGCGTGGCGACGCCCTCGGCGTCGAAGGGCGACGTGCCCAGGCCCCCCGGCCGGCGGCCGTCATCCACGATCGTCGCGAGAGCGCTGCCGATGCGCTCCCCGACCTTATCCGCGAGAAACGAGTTGCCCGTCGCGACGTTGGCGGCGCTGACCGCGGCGAAGAGGTCGCCGAGCACCAGGGACGCGACGTCGCGCTCGAAGATGACGGGGCAGCGCATCGTCGGGGGCTTGCGCGCGCCGATCAGGCCGACCGCCCGTTTCGCGGCGGTCAGCGCGACCCGCTCGACCGATTCCAAGCTCGCGTAGGCGCGGGAGGCCGACCCGTATGAGGCCGCATATTTCGCGCCGCCGGCTTCGGCGATGGGTCCCGTCCCGATGTTCGCTTGAGACGTGCGGTACGCGCCGGCGAAGCCGTGCGAATTGACGAGCGCCAGCGCCACCGTCTCGTCGGAGACGCGCGAACCCGACGAGTTGACGATCCGCGAATCGACCGCTCGCGCGACCCGCTCGAGCGCCAGCGCGTCGGCGAGTTTGTCCTCGGCAGGCCGCGCTCGCACGTCGTCCGCGTACAAACCGAGCTCGTCGCCGGGCGGCGCGTCGCCGGCGGGTTCGGGCAAGCCGGCATACGCGTCGCCGGCCACGAAACGCGCCGCCTCGACCGTTTCGCGCGCGAAGTCGCGCAGCGATTCGGCGGACAGGTCGCTCGTGACCAGCGACGCTTTCGCACCGCCGCGAAAGACGCGCAACGTCACGTTGCGCGCGGTCGACTGCTCGAGCTTCTCGATCTGAGCCGCGCGAGCTTCGGTACTAAACCGATCGCCGACCGTATACGTCGCTTCGGCGGCATCGGCGCCGCCTTCGAGCGCGAAGCCGACCACCGTCCGCGCGAGCTCGAGTTGTTCGTCAAGTCCGCGGTCAGGCAACGCCGGAGCCTCCGACCGTGACGCTCGAGAGCTTGACCGTCGGCATCCCGACGCCGACCGGCACGTATTGGCCGCCCTTCCCGCAGGTGTAGTACCGGCCGGCGAACCGGCCGTCGTTGCCGACCATCGTGACGCGATTCATGACCTCGGGGCCGTTTCCGATCAGGCTCGCGCCGCGCAGCGGCGCCGTCAGTTTGCCGTCCTCGATCAGGTAGCCCTCGGCCAACATGAACACGAAGTCGCCCTTGCTGATTTCGACCTGGCCGCCCGCGAATGAGCCGGCGAAGATGCCGCGCTTGACCGAGCCGACGATCTCGTCGTACGTCGATTCGCCGTCGGGCATGAAGGTGTTGCACATGCGCGGTTGCGGCATCACGCGATAGGACTGACGCCGGCCGCTGCCCGTCGAGACGCCGCCCATCGCGGCCGCGCTATGCCGGTCGTGCATGTAACCGCGCAAGACGCCGCGCTCGACCAGCGTCTTGTGCTGGCCCGGCGTGCCCTCGTCGTCGACGGTCACGCTGCCGCGTTCGCCGGGCAGGTCGCCGTCGTCGTAGATCGTCACCAAGTCGCTCGCGACCCGCTCGCCGATGCGGCCGCTGTAGAGCGACGTGCCGTGCTGGTTGAAGTCGCCTTCGAGCCCGTGCCCGACCGCCTCGTGCAACAGCACGCCGCCGCTGCCGGCGCCCACGACCACTTCGAACTCGCCGGCCGGCGTTTCGATCGCGTCGCAGTTGACGCACGCGATGCGAGCCGCTTCGAGCGCGATCGCTTCAGGCGTGCGCTCGAGGAAGAAATCGATGCTCGAGCGGCGGCCGTCGCCGGCGAAACCCGTGCCGCGCTCCGTGCCCTGCGCCACGCACTGCACGCCGAAGGTGACCAGCGGCCGCCGGTCGCGGACGAAACGGCCGTCGCTGGTCGCGATCGTCACGTCCTGGAGTTCGTCGGTCGCGAACACGTTGACGGTGCGGATCCGGGGATCGAAAGCGCGGGCGGCCACGTCGGCGCGCGCGAGGAGATCGGCGTAGGTTGCCGACTCCGCGCGCAGCCGGCCGGGTTCGGCCGCCAAGTAGAACGGCGGCGGCGAATCGGGAAAAGCGGGCAGATGCACGGCGCCCGCGCGCGCCGCCGGATCGCGCGCGATCAGCGCCGCGACGCGGGCGGTTTCCAATAACGCTCGCTCGGAGGGATCGTCGCTGTACGCGTAGCCCGACCGCTCGCCCGAAATCACGCGAACGCCGACGCCGGTCGTCAGCCGGATGCCGGCGTCGTGGACGCAGCCTTCCTGAAACCGGAACGAGCGCACGATGCGCCGTTCGTAGAACGCGTCGGCATAGTCGGCGGCGCCCAGCGCGCGGGTCAGGACGCGCTCGAACGTCGCGGAATCGGGTTGCATGACCGGGCCGCGTTCGCGACGCCCGAGCGCGGTTCCGGCTATCCGGGGATACGCCCAACCCGCTTCAGTACCGCGCGAGGCGGTCGAGCGCGCGGTCCTCTTCTTCGTAGACGACGTCGGCATCGGCGCGCGGATCGTTGAGGATGAAGGCGAACGCGACGCGGCCGTGATGTTCGGTCTGGATCGTCCCGGCCAGCCCGTTGACGTTTTCGATGTGACCGCTCTTGGCACGCGCGCGTCCTAGCGCGGCGTGGAGGTCGTGGTGCTTGACCGTCCCTTCCATGCCCACCAGCGGCAGGCTCCGGACGTACGTGTCGCCGAGCCGGCCGCGCACGACGGCCGCGATCAGACGCGCGAGCGATAGCGGCATGATCCGGTCGCTGGGCGCGAGGCCGCTGCCGTCGTAGAGCTGCAAGCCGTCGCGCGGCACGCCGAATTTCGTGAGCTCCGTTTTTTCGAAGGCGACGCCGGCGGCGTCGGTCCCGGGCCGGCCGCCGCCCTCGCCGACGATCCGCAGGAGCGTCTCCGCCGTGTGGTTGTTGGAGTTGACGAGCATCTCGCGCACGATGTCGGCCAGCGGCGCCGAGCGGTGCGTCCAGAGCGGAACCGCGCCCGCGGGTGCGGCCTCGGCCCGGTAGCCGCCCGCCAGCCCGATGCGGCGCTCGCCGAGCATGTAGGCGACGACGCCGCCCACGTAGCCGGGGATTCCCAGTACCGGCTTAAAGTATTTTTGCGTTTCGCCTTGGGCGATGTGACCGTCGAGCGCGTACTCGGTGCGCGGTTCGCTCGACGTGTCGTTGGACGCGGCGTTGGCGACGGCGCCGAACGTCGGCAGCTGCGTCTGGCGTTCGATCGTGACGTCGGTGTCGTCGCTGGAACTCGCCGTGTGCACCGCGCCGGAGAAGGTGATCGAATCGTTCTCCGGCACCGGGCGCACCAGCGCGTCACCGCCGGCTGGATCGGGCGTGACGTCGAACTCGATCGTGTCTTCGTCGACGGAAATCGCGCTCGTGCCCGCCGCATAGTCGTAGGTCAGGTCGTCGGGATCCCAGCGCGGATTTTGCTCGGGCCCCGAGAAGGCCGTATCGTCGACGCCCAGCGCCCCGTCGATTTCGCGAATACCCGAGCGCGCGAGCGTGCCGACCCCGCGCCGCAGGTCGTCGGACGTCAACGTCGGGTCGCCGCCGCCGACCAGCCACAGGTTTCCGCCGAGCGTTCCGTCCGGATCGGGCGGGGCGGCGGCCACGAAGCGCGTTTCGAACCGATGCTCGGGGCCGAGCTTATCGAGCGCACTGGCCGCGACGACGAGCTTGAGCGTGGAGGCGGGCGCGACCGGCACGGTGGCGCGACGCTCGAACAGCGGCGACCCGTCGGCGGCCAGCACGACCAAACCCGCGCCGTCGCCGCTGGTGATGTCGTCGCTGAAGATTCCGTCGAGCGCGCGGCGGACGTCGTCGCGCTGGTCCGCGGTCCACGTCGGCGCGGGCCGGGGTACGAAGGGCGACGGCGTCGGGGCCGGTTGGAGTGCAGTCGTCGGCGGGGCCGAATGCGCGCACGACGCGCTCGCGAACAGGACGGCGCAACTCGCCGTGCGCAGGAGCTGACGCAGCGTCAGATGCCGGCGCCTCCCTCGAACGTCGGGTCGTAAAGGGCGGGACGGTTCGCGAGCGCGATCGTTTCGAGCAGCGCGATCCACTCCGCATCGCCGACCCGTTCGCGAATCCGCTGCGACGGCCGCGTCGCCCGCAAGCAGTCTTCGCGCAGGACCGTCATGCCGAAACGCCGGGCGCGACGCATCCGCTCGAACGCGGGCGCGCCGTATTCGATGAGCCCGACCGCGCGGTCGAGTTCCCAGCGGAAGATCGCGCCGGCCGGGGCGACGAAGGCGAAGTGCGTGCAGTAGGGGAGATACTTCGGCCATTTGGCGTCGGCCAGGAAATCGCTGCGCGACGACTTGATTTCATAGATTCGAACTTGCCGCGTATACTTCGCAATGCCGACCACATCGAAACGCAACCCCGTGTTCGCAGCGGCAAATTCGCTCGCGACGTAGGCATACCCTAGGTCGCGCATTCGCTGCGTCGCGAGCGACCGTAACTCCGCCGTCGCGAGGCGACGGCCAGCCGTCGCCGTGAGGGGAATGTAGTCGAGCACGTTGACGGGCCGGGATTCGGGCGGCGCCCGCCGTCGCCCTACGTGGGCGAAACCGCGGCGCTCAGCGCAACCAGTAGTTCGTGTTGATATGGCTACCGAAGAGCGCGAGGTGAGCGATGTACTTCTCGTCGCGCAACTGGTCGTTTTGCACGCGCAGCCGCTTGACTTCCTCGAGCAGCGCCGCGTGCTCGCGGGCGCTCGGCCGCGGCGCGCGAGCCGAAACGGAAGTCTTGGAACGTCTCTTCATATCGTGAGATGCCCTCGGGGTTTAGAGCCTTACTTGGCCGGAATAAGTCGGCAACAATGCTAACGATTCCTTGTCAATTGACTAGTCGAGCCGCTCAGAGCGCCCCTGGCCGCGGCGCGAAAGCGGTACTTGGGGAGCGTAGCTTTGACCTGTGTCTCTTGCTACGATGGAGCGCGTGAAAGCGAACGGCGACTCGCAACGCGGCCAAGCCACCTTCATGTTCGATCCCGACGAGATCAAAGCGGCCGACGAGCCTTCCCGGGACGGTCCGCGCCTGGTCTGGATGATCGTTTCGCTGCTGAGAAACCGCGAGTTCGCGTTCGACGGGTACGCGGCGATGTTCGTGGTCGGCGAGCGCACCTTCAAGCGCGACGTCAAGAAGTTGCGGGAGCTCGGCGAACACTACGGCTTCACGCTCGGGTCACAAAAGGGCGGCCGTATCGTGCTCGAGCGCTTCGACGGCGTTCGTACGATCCGCCCCGGGGCCGCGCCCGAACCCGCGGTCGGCGATACCCTTCAGGCCGTCGTGGACGCGCTCGGCGACGTGATCGGCCGTCAACTCGCCGGACACGTGGACTTGCCGGGCTCCTCGATCGACCGGTTCCTGCGCATCGCGACGCCGCGTCTGCGAAGCCAATCCGCCGTCGCCGACGTGTACGCGGAGCTCCGCGAGGCGTGGGTCGAACGCGCACGCGTTCGGTTCAAATACCCCGCGCGGAGCGGCGCGGTCAGCAGTGAACGCACCGTCGAACCGTACCTGACGACCTACGTTGCCGGACGTTACTATCTGGTCGGCTTCGACATCCGGCCGCGCACCGGCGGCTGGCGGCAATACGCGCTGGACCGGATCACCGGCCCGATCCGGCGCGCGGGGACGTTTTCGCGCCGGCCCGTGCCGCCGGCGTATCGCGGCGAAGACGCGCTCGGGCTCTTCAAAACGCGGCCGGCCGTCGACGTGACGATCGCGTTCTCTTCGACGATTGCCGAAGCCGTGATCGGACGCGAATGGCAGCGTTCGCAGCGGTCCCGGCGCGAGCCGGACGGTACGGCCACGCTAACCCTGGCCGTCTACGATCTGGCCGAAGCCGTGCGTTGGACGCTCGGGTTCGGCGCGCAGGCGCGGATCGTCGCGCCGCCTGAGGCCGTCGTCCTCGCGCGAAACTTGGCGTCCGAAATCGCGGCACTCTATGCCCCGAGCGACGAACGCTCGCGGTTCGCCTGACAGACCTCTGACATTCGGTCCCGTGTAGCCTCGTGCGCGTCCGGCGGCGTCTTGCCGCGGCGCGTTAACGGGAGTTACACATGCACGCTATCGTCCATTCGCTTGCGACGGTCCTGGCGTTTTTCTCACACCTCGGCCACGCGGGCGGCTGGCTCACCGCTTTGGACGACTCGATTTCGTCCGGCGGACCGACCTAGGCGCCGTTATTCCTAATTCGGCGCAGCGCGCCAGCAATCGCGCGCGCGAAGACACGCCGAACGCGGCGAACACTTTGCGCGTGTGATTGATCACCGTGTGCTGGCTGCGGTCGAGGGCGTCGGCGATGTCCTTGGCCGTCTTGCCGCGCAGCAGTTCGAAAAGAACGACCCGCTCGGCCGGCGTCAGCCGGTCGACCGGGCCTTGCGGAGCCTGCCAGGAACCGAACCAGGCCGCCGGGGCGCGTTCGAGCGCCGCGTGGACGGGTTCGAGCCGATCCTCATCACCCGTCACCTGGTACAAGTCGAGCGCGACCAGGGCGGCGCGCATCAAGAAGCCCAATTCCAGCCACAGGTCGAGCGCTTCCGCATACGAACGGATCGCCGTGCCGCGCTGGCCGAGCGCTTCGGCGACGCGGCCTGCGGCGACTTTCTCGAATGCCGTGACGCGCCGGTCGTACTCGAAGGCCAGCAAGGAGTTCCGCTTCGCCGTCAGCGACCGGTATTTCGTCAGCGCCTTACTGGCTTCGGCCGGCATCAGGGACCCGCATTCGATCGCGAAATTCGTCAGCGCGACGCGGCCTTCGTGATCGACGCTGCTCCAGCGGACTTTCGTGAGGATGTCCCACGCGCGCGCCGCTTGGAGCTCGGACGCGCGAACGTCGCCGAGCAGGCGGCTCGCGACCGCGGCATTGGTTTCGCCGATCGCGGCGTAGGCGGGATTGGGCGCCATCACGACCGCGTCGCGCGAGAGAATCCAGGCGCGTTCGATATCGCCTTCGAGCAGCGCCAAGAAGCGCAAACACGTTTGCGCGTTGAAACGTTCGATGCCCAAGCTGGCCGGCCAATCCATTGCCTCGAACTCGCGCCGCACCCGTTGGCCGAGTTTGAGATCGATCGTTTCCGAGGCGATTATCCCGAGCGCGTGGATCAGCCGGCCTCGCAGGCGAACGTCGTCGCGCGGCCCGGCGCTGAGGTTCCCGAGCGCGGACAAGAAGTGCGCGGCTGCGGCGGAAAAGCGTTCGCGCACGACGTCGATCCACCCCAGCAGGGCCTCGCTTTCCGCCAAATGGACGCCGGCGCGCACGTTCCGGGTGACGAGTTCGACGGCGCGGTCGTAGCGCCGGTTCTCCCACTCCTCGACCGCGAGCAGATACGCGACTTCGCCGGTGCTGCGAGGATCGACGGTTGCGAGCGCGGCCCGAACGTTTTCGAAAGCGGCAACACTTTCGGCGGCACGACCGAGCCCTTTGAGCGCCCCCGCCTCTAACGCCATCGCGAGCAACCGGCCCGCGGGTTCGGGATGAAGCCGCGCCGCCTCAGCCGCGGCCGCAAGCCACACGTCTCGCTCGCCCTCGATCCGTGCGATCCGCGCGCGCATGAGTTCCGCGCGCGCCAACTCAACGCGACGCCGCGGCCGCGCGCCGCCGAGCAACGCCTTCGCCGTCGCGAAATCCGCGCGCTCGAGCGCCTCGGATACGCCGGCGATGGCCGCATCGAAGTCGGCAACGAAGGCGGCGGACTCACGCGTCGAAGCCACGGGCAACCTCCGGCGATTGCATCACCGCCTTCTTGCTCGCTCGACGGACGTTTACCTAGAGCGCCGGTGTAAGCTACGCTCCCGGTTCGCCGGCCACGTTTTCGGGTTCGCGTTCCCACCGCAAGATTGCCAGACCGTCGGGCACGAGGCCTTCGCACCAGGTGAAGTAATACGCGCGCGGGGTCGTGCCGCCGAAGCTGTACGGGTGAATTCCGCCGTCGACGACGCGCCCGCACGCGCGCTGCAGGTGCGCGGCGATATCGGGTCGCGTCGCGAGCGGTTCCTTATCGACGAAGAGCGCGCGCTGCGGCTGCAGGCCGTCGGGGTACCAGGCCCGCGACTCGCGGCCTTGCCAGTTGTAGCCGATTACGACCGGCGCGACGCCCGCGTCGAAATCCATGACCGAGGAAAGGCCGTAGCCGTCGGTCATGACGACGGCGTCGCGTTCGCGCGCGAGCTTGGCGGCGTCCTTGGCGACCATCGCATACGTCATGATCTCGAAGGGCCCCCCGTTGCGCAGTTGCGCGCCGGTTTCGCGGTTGACGATCTTGTAAATCGGAATCGGCGCGAACGTGACGGCCAGGATCGCGGGCACCAGGATCGCGCCGGGCACGACGCAGATCGTCGTCCACACGATCTTCAAGCGATTGGACAGCTGCGTGTACGCGACGCCCAGCATCGCCGAGAGCGACACGAGGGTTCCGAAGATCCAGTGGATTTCGACCCGCTCGACGAACGCGAGCGCCGTCACCACCACCAGTTGCGGGAGCGCCGTCCAGGCCAGGAACGCGTTGCGGGGGCGCGCGGCCAGCAGCAGCACGGCCAGAAAGATGCCGGGCGAATAGGCCGCGGCCTGCGCGGCGATCAGGGTCGCGACGCGACGCAGCGAAAACGAGTGGGCCTCCTCGTGGCGGTAGGCGAGGCCGAAGAGCAATGTCACCCAGTGATGGGATGCGTTCCAGACCACGAAGGGCGCGTACGCGACGAGCATCACGGCCAGGGCGAGCGGCAGGCCGCGCCGCCACACGTGTCGCGCCTCGGGCGTCAGCGCGTAGGCGCACACGCCGAAGATCAGCGCGAAGCCGAGCACGCGCGAAAGCAGCACGCCCGCGAGCGCCGCGCCGAAGAGGATCCAATCGGAGAGCGCGTCCCGCCCAAACGCGCGCGCCCCGAACCACAGCGCCAGCGACCAGAACATCAGGTAGGGACCGTCGGGCGAGGCGGAGCCGAAGGCCAGCGACGCGAGCGGCGTCAGGGCCAGCGCGAGCGCGGCGACGGCCCCGGCGCGCTTATCGCCGCCGGTCAGCTCCGTCGCGCAGCAAGCGATCGCCAGCGACGCGATCGCGCCGCAGAGCACGAAGCCCAGCCGCACGAACCCCGGCGAGGAACCGAAGAAACTGAACGCCGCGATCGTGGCCGCCACCGCCGGCGGATGGTCGACGTACCCCCAGGCCAGGTGCCGGCTCCACTCCCAATAGTATGCTTCGTCGCCGGTCAGCGGCAGCGTGAACGCCACGACGGCGCGCACGAGCACGATCAGGGCGACGATCGCCCAAACGAAGGCCGTCACTCGTGCGGCTCCACCAGTCCCCCGTTGACCCCGATCGTCATGCCGTTGATGAAGCTTGCCTCTTCGGAAACGAGAAACCGCACCGCGTACGCCACGTCCTCCCAGGAGCCCGCATGTCCGGTCGGGTTATTGGCCGCGAGTTGGCGCGCGCCGGCCCGGTCGACGTCCTTGTTCCGGATGTCCCCCGGCTCGACTACGTTGACCGTGATACCCCGGGCGGCTTCCTCCAACGCAAGGGCGCGGGCGAACGCCACCACCGCCGCCTTGGCCGCCCCGTAGAGGCTCATTCCCAAGGCCGGAAGCGTCTCGTGGGAACCGTTCATCCCGAAGAAGACCAGCCGCCCCGAACCGCGCGCGCGCATCGCCGGCAGCGCGGCCAGCGCGAGCTCGACGGCGCTTTCGTAGTTCCCAGCCAACATCTTGCGGCAATCGTCCATCCCGAGACCCTCGAAGCGACGGACCACGATCGGGCCGACCGCATGGACGACGGCGTCGAGCCGGCCCAGGCCCGCCTCGGCGGCCCGGACCGCGCGTTCGGTCTCCCCCGGCTCGCCGTGTTCGGCCGCGATGACGAGCGGAGCGTGGGGGCTGACCGCGCGGACGCGCGACACGGTCTCGTCGGGCGGCGTTCCCGAGGTCCGGTACGTGAAGGCGACGCGGTAGCCCGCGCGAGCGAGGTCGATCGCGACCCCGCGCGCGAGGCCACGCGCCGCCCCCGTAACGAGGGCGGTACGAGGCTCTTGCACGCTTGGGCTTATTGCCCGCGCGCCGTTTCTTCCCTAGCCGCCGCTCGCGCCGATTCCGAGCGGAAACTCCGGCAGGGCGTGTTCCTCTTCGTGGGCGCGGCGTGCATCCCGGCGGCGCTCGCGCTTTTCGGCCCAGCCCATGATGTAAGTGTACATGACCGGCACCAGCGCCAGGGTCAGGACGAGCGAGCTGATCAGGCCGCCGATCAGCACGGTTCCCATCGAGGCGCGCTGCTCGGCGCCTTCGGTCAGGCCGAGCGAGAGCGGCAACATGCCGAAGATCATCGCGCACGTCGTCATCAGGATCGGGCGGAAGCGGATGGCCGCCGCCGTCCGCATCGCCTCGAAGACGTCCAACCCGCGCTTCTTGCGCTGCTGGTTGGCGTAGTCGACCAGCAGGATGCCGTTCTTGGCGACGAGGCCGAAGAGCATAACGATCGCAATCAGCGAGAACAAGTTGAGCGTCTGATGGCGAATCGCGAGGCCGCCGAGCGCGCCCACGATGGCGACGGGCACGGAGAACATGACGATCAGCGGCTCGACGAAGGAGCCGTAGAGCACGACCATCAGCATGTAGACCAGCAGGAACGACGTCGCCAGGGCCAGGCCCATGCTCGCGAAGGTTTGGTTGTAAAGATCCGCGTCGCCGTCGGCCAGCGCGTGCACGCCGCTCGGTAAGAAGCCGGGTTCCGCGATCTTCTTCTGCACGACGTCGAGGATCTTGCCCAGCGGCACGTTCGCGTTGGGATCGACGTCCGCGGACACGAGTTCGACCCGGTTCCGCGCCTGCCGCTCGATCTTCGTGGGCGCGGTCGTCATCGTGAAGCTGGCGATTTCGGAGATCGGGATCAGCGCGCCGCTCGCGGCGCGAACCTGCAACTGCCCGATCGTGGCGAGGTCGCTGCGACGGCTCGGCGGCAACTCGATGCGCACGTCGGTCAAGCCGTTCTCCAACCGGACCCGCGTCGCGATGTTTCCGCCGATCGCGATGCGGGCCACCGTCGCCGCGTCGGCCGGCGCGACGCCGAGCACGTTGGCGCGGCGCGAGTCGATGCGAATGTCGAGCCGCGGGCCGTTGCTGTCGGCGCCGGTCTGTACGTTGGCCGTTCCCGGCTGCGCTTTGATGAGCGCGGCCAGCTTATCGGCCGCGACCGCGAGCGCCGCGTCGGGGCCGGTCATCGTAAACTGGATCGGCGAGCCGCCGCCACCGCCGCCGCCGACGGTCGCGATGTGGTAGTCGGCGCCGGGCACCAGATAGCCGAGCTTGCGGGCGTCGCCGAGAACCCGGTCGGTCTCGCGCCGGCGCTTCTTGTCGAGGATCACCGTGAAGTCGGCGACGTGGCCGCCGGTCACTTGTTCGTCGCCGATCTGCTTGTCGCCGACGGTCGCGAGCACCGAAGCCACGCCGTCGATCTTCAGCAGCCCCTGCTCGAGCCGTGACATGCCGGCCGCCGTCACCGCGAGCGGCTGGCCGACGCGATATTGCAGCGAGCCGCTGAGCACGCCGGTATTCGTCGACGGGATGAATTCGGAGCCGATGAAGCCCGCCGGCACGAGCGCGATCGAGCCGAT
>Ga0116227_10005793_pt1 | contig 25652 bp, 30 predicted proteins | sample S1TSphgellanicum_FD_89693 | JGI IMG/M metagenome (GOLD analysis project Ga0116227, IMG submission 89693) | Host-associated microbial communities from peat moss isolated from Minnesota, USA - S1T2_Fb - Sphagnum magellanicum MG | ecosystem: Host-associated > Plants > Peat moss > Unclassified... | reverse complement strand
TACACGTCCGCTTACGCAAACAGCGCCGATTCCCCCTTGGCTATTTGAGCCAACGGTGATTGCAGCCTCGTACCCCATAAGGCTAATTACTCACCGGTCCTATCGCAACCGCACAAAATGTTCCTATATAATGTTCATATAAACTTTTTATTGGGTATAAGAGCAGCGCCATAAACAGCAAACTGGCCAGCCTCATCTTAGAGCGCTGACCAGCCCAAGCCTATAATAGCATCAATCCCCAATGGTGGCGGTAGCTGACCAGCCAACAATAAGGTCCGACCCCAAGGCGGAAGGGATCGACACGGTCTCATTCGTCGCATCGACTGTGACGCTTAGAACTGTGCTTCCGCCACCCAGAGGCCACGCCCGGTAGCTAAGCGGCGCAGCAATCAATTGGTGCGGGATGACCACGCTGGTTTGCCCGGCAGTGATGGTGGCCGTGCCGCTGTTGCGGATCTTGCGGATGGTTGCCGCCGTGCCGCTACCCGCCTTGGTCCCGCCCAACCAGCCAACCTGTACGAAATTGGTGATATCGCCGGTCCAAGGGACATCGGAGTTTAGAAACACGGTACCGATACGGTTCGACAGCGAATTGGTGTGGTCCTGCACCAACACTGGCGTGGTGATGCTCTCGAACATCACGCTATCGATGTTCAGGGGCTCTCCCCCGGAAACCTTGATTCCGATGCCGCTCGAAAAAGCATGAAGGTTGAACAGGCGCAGATTCTGGTTTGCTGTGATCTGGAAGGCGGCTGGAGACGTTCCACCGCTGATAGCCCCCCCAACGAGCTGGCTGCCATCAAGGTGCGTCGTGTTGATGTTGAAGGCAGAATCCCTGAAAAAGAAGGAGTGAACCCCAGCCAAGGTCTTTCTGTCCGACCTTGCGCCCGCCTGAATTGACACCCCCATTGAGATACGTGGCTGGGTGTTTGTGGTGAGGTCGCCGAAGACATTTACATTGCGAATGATACCCGTAGTCATGCCATCGAGGGTAAGGGCTGCTACCGATTGCGTGGTGGCTGGGTTGAACACGCGGATTTCGAAATCCTCAAGCGTGACGCCGCTGGCCGGGATCGTGTTGGTGGCCCCCGTGTCGGATCTGACCCCGGTAAACTGCGGAAAGGCAAGCGCCTTGCCGCTCGGCGCACTGCTGTAGAGCAGCGTGCCACCCTCATACTGCGAACCGACCGTGTCGATGGGACGCCAACTGGAGACGCCCACGCCCTTGATCTTGACGACCGATCCTGCAGTGACCGTCACCGTATCGGCCAGGTTGAATTTGCCCTGCGAGAGCTGGAGGTAGCAGGTCACCCCGCCCGTGACGTAGGTCGCAGAGCGAATGGTCTGGGGAAGAGCCGGGCACGCAGCCAGGGCGGTGGCGATCAACACCTCATCATGGTTGTCGCAGGCGGAGACATAATCAGCCTTGGCCTTGACCCTTGCTGGGGCATTACACGCCGCAAGGAGGAATTCCGGCATCGTGCGAACGGCGGCCTTAGCCTGCAATGCCTGCTGGACCGCAAACCCGGCGCGCGGGTCAAGCCCCTGCGCCTCCACCAGAACCGGCTGAGCTGCGAATGTGGCCAGCGTCAGCCAAAGCGCGATGCGCCTGATGATATTGAGCATATCGCCTCCTTACTGGCGCAGAGCGGCGTTGAGCGTGCCGCTGGTGACGCTGACGGTCAGGCAGTAGGCCACACCGCCGGTGGTGGGCGGCACATCGACCGCCTCATTGGCGTTGGTCGTGTAGACACCCCAGGCTTGACCCGCGATGGTCAGCGCGTTGACGGTGACGCAGCTATCCGCGCTGGTGCCCACCGCGATCGAGCCGGCCCAGATGCCGGTGGCGACCAGGCGCACCGGGTAACCGGCCTGCGCGGCAAACGGCCCGGCGACATATGCGCCGGCGCTGCCGGTGGCCGGGCAACCGGTGGGGGTGATTGCGGTGGTGGTGGCCGAGATGGCGCAGGCGGTCGAACCGGCGATGGCAGCGCTGGTCCGGAGCCCGCGCGTGGCGCTGACCGCATAGCAGCGACCGTCGGTGTCCATGACGCAGGGCGCGCTCATTGGGGCGGACCCCGCCGGCGCAATGGCGCCGCTTGCGGATTGGCCGTGTGCCGGCGTCGACAGGCAGACAAGCGCCATCAGCGCCGCGGCGATCGCGGATGCTCTCATGATAAGTTTTTCCCGTTGGAATGAGGCGGCGCGCGGCGCCGATCGGTGCTGACGGTGCGCGATCGCGGCGGAGAATTCCTCCGCCGCGACATTTTCAGGAAGGGCCGATTTCCGCCATTTTCCCGGTGTCGGGAAAACGATGATACCCCCGGCCGGTACCCCGCATTTTGAGCGCCCGCGCCGAAGCAGCGGGCGCCTGCAGGTCAGGCCTTGGCCAGGCCCAGCTTGACCAGGATGGTGTGGCCGATGCTCTCGAGCTCGGCGACGCCCTGGTTGTAGATGGTCTGCACCAGGCCGATCGCGAAATCCTTCGTGGCGCTGAAGCCGAACTGGATCAGGATCTGCAGGGCGTCGACGGCGGCCTCCTCGAGCTTCTCGGCGCCGGTCTTGGTGGTGTCCGCCTTCAGCTCCTCGATCTTGGCGCCGACGGCGGTAGCGACCGCCTGGGCGTTGGCATCGGTGGAGTTGGTGAGCGCGGCGATCGCGGCCTCGATGGTCGTCAGCGAGCCGCTGTCGATGGCCTTCAGCAGGGCGCTGCTGGTGATGAGCAGGCCGAAAATCTTGATCGACATATCAGTTCTCCGTGGTGGTGGTTGGTGAGGAGTTGTCGGTGCCGATGGCTGAGCCCGTGCGATTGCCGACGCGGATCATATCGGCCGCCACTTCCACGCTGCTCGCAGCTCCGCTGGCATGGAGGCTCACAGCAGCGGCGCTATTCCCAGCGACAACGCTATTCTGAAGGTAGGCATAGGTCCTGCCGCCGATCTCAGCGGTGGTCTCGGCAGTGACGCTGGAGCCGTCATCGAAATAGACGGCCAGCAGGCCCGCGATGATGCCGATGAGATCGGTCGCAGCCGCGAACTGCGGGGCGGAAACGTGGACCAGCACAGCAAGCGAGGCGAAGCCCGCCAAGCTGCTGGGCTGCTGCAAGCGGCGAAGCACCTTCAGCAGGCGCGCGCGGTTTTCAGGGGTCATGCGGGTGTGCTCCATTTCGCCCACCAGGCCGTTCCCGGCAGGAAGCTCTTGGTTCTGGGGTCCCATCCGGGGTTCAGCTTGTAGGTGGGCAGGCTGGCATCGTAGGCGAGCCGGGTCGCGGCGTATGCCTTGGCCCCCTGCTCGAGCCCGACCTTGGCCTTCCAGTCGATGTATGCTTTCTTGGTACCACCGCCGCAGATGCCGTCCTGCACGGCGCCTATGGTCCGCTGCAGGAGGCGGACGCCCCAGTACTGGCCGGAGCCCCAGCATTTATCCATGACGCTGGCGGTGATCTGATCCCACGGAAGAAAACCGAGATGGGGAAGATCGTAATAGAGCGCGACGCCCAGATCGACGGCCAGATCGAGCGTGATCGCCCGCATGTCCGCGTTGGTGAGACTGTAGCGGGACACGCCCTTGTAGAGCGCCAGGGCGGGCGGGGTGACACCGTATTGCGAGCCGATCAGCTTGCCATCGCCGACCTTGCCGCCCTGATAGTTGCCACCATCGCTGGCGCGCATTGAGAGCACGCCTTCGTGCGCCCCGATGGAGCCGCGCATAAAGGTTGCGGGGGTCATCATTCGCCCACCCTCCCCGTCTTCCACCAGTCGGCGAAGCGGATGATCCACCAGGCCAGCGTGGCGATCGCGATGATCATGGACAGGATGGGCGTGATGATCTGGGCCCATTGCGAGACCACGACGGACACGCTGGCGGCCGACGCGCCGATATCGCCGACGTGCTTCAGCACGGTATGAGGTTGGGTCACGGGTTTGCTCCGGGCACAAAAAAAGCCGCCTGGGGGCGGCTCATGGGAGGCTTGGTGAGATCGCTCAGCCGGTTGTGGTGGCGCTGTCGCTGGGCTTCGGCGCCGCCGTGCTCAACTTCTGCGCCGTATTTAGAATCGAGATGGCATCGACACTGAGAGCCTGCACCACGCGATCCAGCCGAATGGCGGTGTCGACGTCCAGCGTGCTCCGGGCCGCCTTCAACGAGGCGACAGTCGCATTGATGCTGGTGGGCGAGCCCAGCGCGGTGGCCACGGGGGTGATGGCGGCGAGTTGGGCGACGCGCAGCGCCTCGGCGTCGGCCCAGGCGGCGTCGGCCTGCTTGAGCTGCAGGGCAGCGAGCGCCGCCTGATCTTCTGCTGTAAATTCGGTCATCGGGTCCTCCTGAGATTGTCAGCTTGGCGGCACCGGCCAAGTGATGTTGGCCGGGTCGGCCTGGGTGGTGATGTCGCGGAGGGCTTGGCGGTAGGTCGCCCATGCCGCTTTCAGTTCGGGCGAGATCGGCCAGTCTGCCCTTTGGGTTTCGTCCGAACTCACCAGCTTGGCGAAGCGCTCGCACCGGATGCGGTGCCAAAGGCCGTTTGCGCTGACCCGCACCTGTGCGGCGGACATTCCGTCCGGGGCAATGATGTAGGCGCCGGGCATCGACACAGGCAACGCCACCTCACCGAGCCCGGCCTGTGCCGCCGCTTCCGTTCCGGTATCTGCCCCCATGATGAGGCGCGCCGGTCCTCCCGGCGCGCCTATCGCAAACAGCTTCATGCATACCTCCGCATGGTGGTGAGAGTGGCCTGTCCCGCCCTGATCTGCAGGATCGGGCCGGTGCTCCACCAGAGGAACTGCACCCCATGCGTCCCGCCGCCGACCGCCAACTTGCCCAACAAGGCGATGCTGTCAGAGGTAGCGATGCCGCCGGTCTGGAATACCGAGACCCCATCAATTCTGACCTCGGCCTGCCAGCTCTGATTATCACCGGCATAGGACTGCTTTGCCACGGCCAGCGCCATGATATCGCCGGGGCGGTCCATATAGACCGAGAACGACACCAAGGTGCGGTAGCTGCCGTCTGTCGAGCTGTAGATGGGGTTGCCATATTCATCATAGCCCACCACGCCGGAGCTGGGCGCACCGCCATACCAGTCCTGACTGCTGTAAGCCTGCTGCATATAGGTGATGCCGTTGGCGACGATCCTGTCAGCCACGATTGAGCCCACATCCAACTGGCCGTGGATCAACACGTTGCCGTCGCCATCGGTATCGAGCGCAGGCTTGTTCTGCGCGCCGAGGCGAACAGCATTGGCCTGCAGCTCGACGCCACTGGAGTCACCGTTGGCGAAAAGGCGAACCGCCGCCCGGCTTCCACCCGCCGTCACCACCTGCTGCAGATAGGCCTCAGTGCGGCCCTGCAGATCGGTAATGACCCCCGCCTGGGTCAGGACTGTGGCCTCCTGCGTGTAGCCGGTTGCCACGCCGCCCAGCTCGAACTTGAGCCGCCGGAAGGCAACCCAGTAGAGATAGGAGCCCACGCCAACCATCAGAATGCGGCAGCTTACCGCGCCCGATGGTGCTTGCGGAGAGAAAACGGACGCGGCGCGGTTAGCATAGGCTGCCGTCACGCCGGTGGTGGGGCCATAGTCATGGCGCATTTCCTGCGTCCCGCCAGCGTCACTGTACCAGAGGATCTCAATGCGGAACGCACGATCCGAATTGGCCGCCTGATACATTTCGGCTTCGCAAGCCAATGTGTAGACGCTGTTGCCCTCCACCGTGATCGGATGAGAGCGCAGGTAGTAATAATTGAAATTGCTGTCTGCGGGCGGGGAGCAGAAGAAGCGCGAACCCCACAGCGTAACGTCAGTGCTCCAGCTTCCGGAGATGCCGTCCCAATAGGACATCCCCATTTCGCCGGAGCTGTTGGGTACCAGATTGGGGTTGCCCGCCGTCAACTGCAGCGCAAAGCTTGCCGCCTGAGATTGGAGAGTAGCAACCGCCGATGCGTTGTTCGACACAGATGCCGAGAGCGCGCCAAGCGAATTGCCTTGGCTCTGGACCGTGGCGCTGATCGAGTTGACCTGGCTGGCAAACGCCGCATCCTGAGAAGCCCTGGCGGACGACTCCGAATTGATGGCCGCCTGCACAGCGGTAAGCTGCGCCCCCGCGCTCCCGGCGGTATAGGGATTGAACGCGGTCTGGCCGGATTTCGCGGCGCCGACATAGGGCCGCCAGAACCATGCCCAGCTGTCTCCCTCGCCCGGCAAGGTATCGCGCTTGCGCAATGAGATGAGGGCCGCAACCGTGCCACTAGGTGCCTGTGCAGCAGGAGCTCCCAACTGCGTCCAATTGTTTGGGTTCGTTCCACCCGTCGCAACGGCCTGCTGGAACTGGCCATGGACCTCAAGCCAGTTTCCAGCGCTGTCTAAGAAGACCAGAAAGGCATCCACCTGGCAGCGATGGGCAGCAACCCAGGTGTAGGCCTGATACCACTGCCCAGCCTGCGCTACGATGCCTTGGGTGGCATAGAGCAACTGGTTCTGATCGTTGACAGAGCCCAGCTGGTGCAGGGTGATGACGTTCTCCCCCTGAGGATGCCAGGTATCGTCGGGCAGGTTAACCCCCACCTCGTAAGACATGGCACCGCTGCTGGCGCCCGCGTCCCATCCAGCAAGTGATCTGTTCGGAAAGTCCGTGTTCGAAAGCGAATTGCCACCGGCGGTAAAGGCGGCGGCAAGGCTTGCGCTCGAAGCGGCACTCGATGCCGAACCGCTGGCGGAGGAGGCAAACCCCTGCGCAGCACTGGCTGACGTTGCCGCCTGCCCGGCATAGCCCTGGGCATTGCTTTCGGACCCCTGAGCCGCTGTGGCCGATGACCCAGCGCTGGACGACGATGAAGCCGCGCTCGATGCGGAGCTCGACGCAGCATTCGCGCTCCCCCCAGCATCCGACGCGGATTGCGCCGCCTGCGAGGCATAGGAGCCCGCAGCGGTCTTGCTACCATCCGCATCATTCGCGCTGGTGGCCGCCTGCCCGGCAGAGGTCGATGCTTGCCCGGCGGCGGTCTGCGCCGAGGTTGCGGATTCATGTGCGCTGCTGGCGGACTGCCCCGCCGCCGTCTCGCTTCCGGCCGCCATCGAAGCGCTATTGGCTGCGCCCGATGCACTGCCGGAGGCTGAAGTCTCCGCAACTTCAGCCGCCGTCTTTGCGTCGGTGGCCTGGTCGCGCGCGGTTTGGGCAGCGGCCTGGGCGGTTTGCGCAGCACTGGCCGAGTTGCTCGAATTCAGTGCGCTTTCTGCCGCGCTTGTGGTCGAACCGTAGGTCAGGACCAGATCCGCGATATCGGTCTGCACCTTCTGGATTTCCACATCCATGCGGTCGAGGAAGACGCTCGCCGCGCGGATGCCGCCGCCATTGGTCGCCAGCTCGCCCTTGCCCGGCGTGGTGATTGAGCCGAGGTTGGTGCGCGCCGGGTGATCGAGGCTGGGCAAGGCATCGGTGCCGGTGGTCGCGGCAAAGGCCGTCACCGCGCCGCCGACGCGGTCCGCATCCTCATAGTAGACGTAATAGGTCGTGCTGAAGAGCAGGCCGGTGATGGGCGGCACATTCGACAGATGCACCCGCCGGTCTGTGTAGATCCGGTCATGATCCGCAATCGAGATCATGCAGGTGCTGTCGTTTGCCTGCTGGGCGGTCAGAAGCCCAGAGCTGGGATCGGTGTAGCTGCCCGCCACCAGCGTCTGCAGATAGCCCGCTGGCGCGTTAGTTCCGGCGACCACTGGGCCATAGATGGCGCGGGCGCCGATCACGCCGCGCATGCGATAGCGCACGCCGACCTGATATTTCGTGCCCGAGGTGACGCCCGTGATTTCCTTGCGGGTGACGCTGGGCGCCTCGAAGCTGGCGCCGATCCAGCCGATTTCGAGATCCTGATCGACGACATAGGGCCGATAGTCGAACACCACGGCATCTGCGTTGGGGTCGCTGCAGGCGCCCGTGACGATCAGCGCGGCGAGGCTTTCGCCATTCGCCTCCAGCTGAGTGCCTTCCACGCTCCAGTCGAGCGTCGGAATGATGACGTCGGGATTGTAGGAATACTGGGCGATGGCGGGTGCCACGCCGGTCTGGCCCAGCGCGAAGGCATGCTTGCCGTCCGTCTCGCCGCGCAAGGTGTAGCTGATCGCCCCGGTCTGCGCATCGATGCCCCGGCCCGTGATCAGCGTCTTCAGCGAAAAGCCGTCTTCCGGCGCGAAGGTGACACAATCGCCGAGGCGATAGTTGAGCCAGGCCGGGCCCAGCGGCACGTTGCCCGGGCCGATCTCGCGGGCATCGCAGATGTCATAGAGAGCAAGCTGGCTGGCATGGGTGACATTCTGCACCAGCGGATAGGAAATTTCCTTGGTCCGCTCGTCCCCGTCCATTGCGATATAGGCGTCCACCAGCACGCCGGCGCCGGGCACCATTTCCCAGTCATGCTCTTCCGAGCGATAGACCGGCACAATGCCGTTGATGCGGGTGCGCCGCGATTGTGTGGCGGCCAACGTGCATTTGCCGACGATGTCGTTGCGCGTGATGGTGGCCAGAGAAACGCGGGGCGCCCGGTTGATGCAGCTATAGCGGCCGCCGATCAGCACCGGCTGCGCACCGCCCGCCTGCATGATCGCCTTCATGCTGTTCCACGGCGTGTCCGGTCGCGTGTAGACCTGCCCGCCTACCTTCCAACCGCGCGCATCGTCCAGATTGGCGCCATCGACAAAGGGCGCCATGTCGATCGCGGACACCGGCGCACCGATGCCGGCGACGCGGATGCCGTTCTGCCAGCGCCCCAGAAGCCAGGTCAGCCCGTGGAGGTGCGGGTTTTCAGAATAGACATAGGTCGACTCATCGAGCGCGCGGCAGGTGCCAGATCCGCCGGGATAGGTGCTATCCTGGCGCGGATCGTAAACCAGCACACCCTCGATGATCCAGGCGGGCTGCGGCTCGCCGGTGAGGTTGTCCTTGGCCTTGCTGTTCGTGCAGAAGGTGTTGTGAACGGCAGCAAGGCCTGAGAGCTTGTTGACCGGACCCCACGTAGGATAGGCCTCGTAAGCGCCGGGTGCGATCGGCGCCGGGCAGAGGCCACGGGTGCGGTGCTCCCAGATATACCCCTTATAGCCATTCGAGGCCTGGGCGAGGTCGGGGTAAATCTCAGGATCGTGAGACCACGTCATCGTGGTCTTGTTCATGAAGCTGGTCTCGTAGCCCTGGATCGGCCCCAGCGAGAGGACCGTCGTGAAGCCCTCGAACATGTTGTTCGTGCCCCGGACCATGCGGGCAACGATGTTGCCCGAGGTTAGGGTGCGCCCCATCACATAGGGAATGCCTGCGTAGGGGTCAGCCTTCCACCGCGTTTGCTGGCCCCCTTGCGTCTCCTTGGGGAAGACGGCATCCGCGATCATCGTTAGGTCGATCGCGGCAGCGGACAGCAGGACACCCGCTATGAGGCCGCTTGAAACGCCTAATACGCCAGCAGTTGCGCCCACCACACCTGCGAGGGATGTCGCCAGGGAAAAGCCCGCAGCGAGACCCGCGCCGACGCCTGCAGTGGCAATCACGCCCACTGCGATCGCCGCATATTTGATCACGCCTGACATCGATCAGCCTTTCGGGTCGGCGCGCCAGGCCGCGACGTATTCGAGCGGCTGAAGGACGATGAAACCGCCGTCGCTGCGCGCGCCATCCCCGTGCCAGCCACAGACGCGGCCGTTGCCCAGAGCCACGGTCAGCGCGCCGAGCTCCGCCATCGCGCTGGGCAGCTGGATGATGTCGCCAACGATCGCCGAGGCGGGAGCTATCCGCACCAGGCCGAGCGCATCGAGGGCGCTGGCGAGATCCTCATGGCCGAGCTTGCGCATGGCGGTGACGGCCGATCGCGCGGTGCGGTAGGAGCCCTTTGCCGGTACGCGGACGCGGTAGCCGAGGAGGCGCAAGTGACTAGCCACCATACGCGCGCAGTCAGCTTGCCCCAGGCGCAGCGGCAGACCCTTCCACTGGTCAAGGGTGGCCTGCGCCGCGTCGCGGCGGCGGATGAGGCTATGATTGCTCTCGACATGGTCGAAAGCACCGTTGTGGGGATCAATCATGTGCGTGATGTCGTCGCCGTATAGCTGGGAAGGTTGCTGCGCGTGCTGACCGCGTTGGCGTCGATCGCCTGCCCCCAGGGCACGGTGATCTCGACGCCGGTGACAAGATCGAGGCCCTTTTCGCCGGGCCAGACGCGCTCATGAAACGCCGAGGCAAGGCGCCGGCCTTCCTCGACCATGAACAGCCGATCGGCGGTGCTGCCGACCTTGAACTCGACCCGGCGATCGTTGTTGTCCCAGCTGACCGTGGGCACATCGAGCTCGCCGGTGAAACAGGTGTAGACCTCGCCGATCAGTAGGCCTGACACCGCATTCACCGCGCCCACCAAGACATTGACCACCGAACCCTGCAGGGTGGGGTCGACCATGAGGGCAAGCGCGAAATCGCCCGCCGGCACCATCCCGAGGGTCACCGACGGGGCCTGGTCACCAGTGCTGTCCGATAGCCCCTTGATCGAGTCCAGCGTTCCCCAGTTGGGATCGCGGCCCGTAAACAGGTTCCCCTCGACTACCAGCTGATAGCTGCCATCGAGGAGCCGGATCGGGCCGGAAGGAAGCAGCAGCTCCACCGCCCCAAACAGAGTTGGCCTCGGCCCTGACAGCGCCGCGAATGTATCAGGATGCAGCTCGGCCATCAGAAGTCTTCAGAGACCGAGATCGTGCCAAAATCGGCATGGGGCGTAGTGAGCCGGTCCCAGCTGGCCTCGTTGCCGCTCAGCGAGCCCTGCAGGTAGGGGGCGGTGAAGTTGCAGTTGTCGCCGTCCGACGTGAGGACCCGCAGCATGGGGAAGATCTGCAGGTTCAAAACCCCGCTGCTATTGGCCTTTCCATCCGCCGCGGCGAAATGGAGATAACCGCGGCCAGCGTGGACCATGGTAAAGGCCTGCCCTTCCCGTACCGTATAGCCGCTGCTGAAGCCCCGCATGGAGAGCGCGATGCCGGACTGGTTCCCGCCGTTGACCACCGGGGTGCCCGGGGTGCCGATCGTGAACCCATCCTGCGTGAAGGTGACGATGGCGCCATACAGCTTCGCCTGGCGCAGCTTGCTCGACCAGATCCGGCCGTCAGGCTCGGCAGGCATCACCGGAAGGGTGATGTCCAGCGCGTGGCGCGTGCCCAGGCGCATCAGGTTCTGGACCGGGCCGCCTAGCGCGGGCTTCAGCTGGCCGCCGAAATCGATCATGCGCACCTTGTCGGTCTTCACGCTGCGGCGCGAAGGCAAGGTGATCGGGTCTGTCATGGTGTGATCGCCTCAGGTCGGGATGCGCTGGCTGGCGGTTTCGGCCATCTGCTGCTGGGCCATGCTCGGCGCCGCTGCGAGCGCGGCGGTGGCATGCTGCTGCGAGATGGCGACCATCTGCTGCATGAGCTGCGGAGTGGTGATGGCGCCGCGTAAATCGAATTGCAGGGGAGCGAGGACCATGGGCGATTGGTAGCCCATGCCGGAGATCGAGGGCATGCGCGGCGCCAGCAGGCCGCCGGTGGCAAAGCGGGGAAAGGTACCGCGATTCATCGCATCGATGGCGGGCCAGTAATTCCGGACAGCCTGGGCGTTGACGATGCCCTCCTGGTCGGAGACCATGATCGGCTTCTTGCCGTTGACCAGGGCAAGGATGCTGTCCGACGTGCCCGTACCCGGCCCGCTGATCATGCCGTTCGCGCCGCGCGTGCCGCCGGCAAAGCCCGGCAGGCCCCCTTTGGCGAAGCCGAGCAGGCCGCCCGAAGCCCTGCCGGTGACCTTGCCGCCGGTGGACAGACCAAAGACCGAAAACGCGAGTTTCTGAAAGGCCAGCTTCGCCAGCTGGCCCGCCACGCTCGTCACCATCGACTTGATCGCCTGGTCAGCATCCTGCGATCGGGTGATGACGTTGCCGAAGGCATCGCCAAGGTTATTCAGCCCCGAAACTTCGATGCTCTGCAGCGACGTGTTGATGTCGCCGACGTTGTTCTTCAGCTGCTGCTTGTACGCCTCCAGCGGCGATGCGGTGCTGCGCTCGATCTGGGCAACCTTTGCCGGGTGCTGGTCGTCGATCGCCTGAATTCGGTCGCCGGCGCTGTCGCGTTCCGCTTGTGTCGATAGTGGGTTAGCGAGCACCTCCTGCGCCAGCGATCGCTCGCGCTGCTCCTGCAGGGCCAATATCCGGAGCTCGACCTCCCTGCGCTGCTTGCTGGTGGTCGCCATGTCGGCCTCGATCTGGGCCATGGCGAGTTGCCGATCGATGCCCGCGACATCCTGGGTGGAAGCATCCTTCACATCCTGGGCGCTGCGCTGCAGGTCGATGTTCTTCAGCTTCTGCAGGCGCGTCTGCTCGCTAAGGTCGATCAGATGGGCCGCCTGCTCGGCCGAGATCTTCTTGGCCGAAAGCTGGTCGGCAATCTTGCGCTTGCTGGCGGCCGCCTCGGCCTCGATGTCATCGCGCAAGAGCGCATCGCGGGCATCTTCGCTGGCGGTCGTCTTGGCGGTCGCATCGAGGAGCTTGTGGCGCGCAGCGCGCTCCTGATCGGTATAGGCCTCGTCCTGATTGATCAGCTTGACGCGCGCGGCTTCCGCCCGCTTGGCCAGAGTGGCCTCGGACGGCCCTTTCCGGCCTGTCTTTTTGCTATCGTCCTCCTCCTTTTGGAGGGCGCCATAGCCTTTGACGTATTCGTCAGCCGATTTCAGCCCGAGAAGGTACTGATTTGTGAGGGTGTCCTTGCCCGCCTCGGCACGTTGCCGCACAGCTTCCTTCGGATCGACCAGCGCACGCGCCTTGGCCTGCAGCTCCATGACCTGCGCTTTGCGAACGTTCGTATCGGCGTCGCCGGCAGCGGTTTGCGCGTCAGCCAGCACTTTTTTGCTGGCATCCAGTCGGGCACTTGCTCTCGCCAATCCGGTAGCAGCAAGTGCCCGTTCCCTGGGATCGAGCGCATCATCGAAGCGCGATTTTGCGTTGTTGAAATCATTCTGTGCGGCGTCTTTGCTGCGGCGCGCGTCCGAAAGATGCCCCTGAGCTTCAACTTTCTGCTGCTGGGCCTGCCCAGCCATCATGCCGTTGATCTCACGGCGCGACTTGATCTGGCGGTCGAGCTCGTCGCCCAACTTGCTTTCGCGCTGGATCAGGCCCTCAAGCGTGTTGCCGAACCGGATGGTCGCCTGCTGAGCGACGGTTTCCGCCTGAGCCTGTTCCTGAAGCTTTTGGGTCGCCTCCCCCACCTTATCGGTGAAGATATCCATATGACCGGCGACAGTCGCCAGAATGGAGATGGCCGCCGTGATGGCCACGCCCCACGGCCCGCCCATGACACGCCCGAATGCAGCCATGGCGCCGGTGGTTTTTCCCGATTCCGAGGCAGCATAAGCCGAGGCTTCGGCGATGCGGCCGAGCTGCTCGGTGAAAATCATCATCGGCGGCAAGCCAGCGGCGAAACTATCGGTGCCGGCGCGAACCGAATGCATGAACATCTGCGAGGATGTGCTCATGCGACTATGCGCGTCATTCACCTCGTTGGCCTTCGGCGTGATCCCGCCGAGCTCGATCTGCAGGCGCTCGAGCGCGCCCGCCTCGGCCTGAAGCTGAGCAAGGCGCACGCCGGCCGAATTTTTCCACTCCTGGATGCCCGCCAGATAGGTCTGCTCGGCAGCAGTCAGCTCGCGCTCGGTGGTGATCGTGCGGCGGGTCGCGGCCTCTACCGCCTCGATCGAGGCCAGCTTCGCTTTTTGCGCTGCCACTGCCTTCTGGGCGGATGCCAGGCCAACATCACCGCCCGAAGACGCGAGCGAACTGGCCAGCTTGTCGATTTCCTTCGCCACCTGGGCGGAGGAATTGCGCACCTTGTCCATCGCCCCTTCGGCGATATCCGCCCAAGGACCAAACTTGGCCCCGGCCTTGCCCAACGCCGTTTCCAGCTTATCGGCGACGGCCTCGGCCGCGTCGCCGACGTTTCCAAGCTGCGCGGCGGCGGTCTGTGTGTCGCCTTTGAGCAACTCGGTCGCAACGCGGGCCTCGATGACCAACGGTTTCGATGCCATCGCGACCTCATTTCATCTTGTGCAGGACCTCCACCAAGCGCTCAACGCGCCTGATGGAACCGTTCAAACCCTTCCCACGCGGTCCAGAACTCGTGGGGGGTGGATTGCCAGAAGCAGTCCGGGCCCCAGCCCAGAATGCCTGTGGCGATACTGATCAGGCGGCGGCGGGCTGGCCGTTCATCGTCGTCCCCGTCGCCGCTTTCAGCTTTCCCGCAGCGGTGTACTCCCCGGTATAGGCCATCGCGAGCATGCCGCCGATCGGCTCCATGGCTGCGCGCATGCCCCCGGGTGCTTCGAGGATCAGGCCCGCCACATTGGCGGCGGTAGAGCCAGCAAAGCCCTGGTTGTTGGTGGCACGGCCCCAAGCGCGGATGCACTCGGCGGCGATCTGGGCCATCTCGCCAAGCGTCAGCGTGCCGGCAACGCCCTGAGTGGCCAGCTGCGGTAAGCCCTTGCCGGTGGCCCCCTCGAAGGCAAGGATTGCCTCCTGAGTTGGACGCATCACCATCTCGACGCCGTCCAAATGCAGGGAAACTTCCCCGCGATCTACATTGGCAGGGCGTTCCACCGCGCCGGTTTTCTGGGGTTTACGAGCAGCCACGGCCTATCTCCTGATTTGAAAGCGGGGCTGGCGATCAGGCCAGCGTGTCGACCGTGGGCGCCTGGTTGACGCGGAGCTGGCTGGTGACCTGGACCACGTCGCCGTTGTCCTTCTGGTCATCGAAGCTGCCGACGATCATCACGCAGTCGAAAACCACATCGGTTTCCCCACCATCGGCGCCGCCCTTGCGGATCTGGAAGCGGGTCGGATCACCCGAGGCGAAGGCGCTCTCCATGCGCGAAAAGCCGTTGGCGTCGGGCAGCGAAGGCTTCAGCTCGAGATCGATCGTCAGCTTCTTGTTCCCGTTCAGACTGGTGTCCCAGCCCTCATCGTCCTTCGACGAGGAATCGATTTCGGCACGCGAGCGGGAGACCTTCATCTTGGTCTGCCCCTTGATCTGGTTGAAGGTGCCAGCGGTCGAACTCTCGATCCACAGGCGATAGTCAGAGCCCAGCAATTTGCTGCCCATAGTTGTTACTCCCAATGTGAGGAAATTCAGTCGTCGGTCAGGGCGACGACGTGAAACTGTGTGGTGCCCACGTAGGTCACCCCGTCGGTGTCGAGCTCGACGTTGTCGTCGAGGAACTGGAATTCGAGTTTCCATCCGGCCGGGCGGAGGATCTTGCCGTCCAGAATGCGTTCAACCTGCTCCTGCAGGCCCAACACCGGGGCATTCTCATCGCCCTGCCACATGCTGACGATCGTCAGCGAGACGTAGCGATCGGGATCTCCGCTGCCGCCGACCGGCTTGCTATCCATCGGGCCAATGACGACCATCGGGCCGGTGAAACCGTCTGGGACATCCTGAAAGACCGTGGCGCCGGAGATCCCGTCCTCGAGGGCGCCATACGCGGCCGAGGCGGTGATGGACTTTGCCCCGCTCATCAGGCGTCCATCACATTGGCGGCGGCCTGGTCGTAGGCCTTGCCGAGATCCTGCCGCAGCTCAGAGCGCAACTCTGGATAACGCCCGGTCACAAACCTTTTGCCGAGCATGGCCTTCACCTTGAGGGGGTAGCTGTCGACCAGCTTGCCGCTTTTCTTGTCCAGGCGGGCCTTGCCGGCGGCGATCATCGTCGCCCAGCCACCCCGCGATCGGCGCACGCTGACAGTCTGGGCGCGGCGGCCCAGATCCTGAATACGGCCGTAGAACAGCGCGGGGCGCCAACCGGCGGCACCTAAGAGACCCACGACCAGGCGGAGGGACTTCTCGTAGACGCGATAAGCGATGCCCTGCCGGAGAGCGCCCGTTTTCTTCGGTGCCTTGTCCTGCATGGCCTTGGCAAGTTTGCTCCCGGCCTCGCTAAGCGGCTTAACAAACTGCTTCTGCGCCTCAACCGGCAAGGCGCGTAGCGCGCGCTGCTTTTCGGCGACGCCGCGAACCCGGGTGCGAGCCATCAGGTGGGCACTCCCGATTCAGCGGTCATGACCAGATCGCGCCGATCGGTCGAAAGCGCCGCGGATTTGATGTTGAGGGGCACGGTGCCCCACATCAGACGCATGTCGGCCGTGATGCCGGGCCTGGCGGAGATCGTGACGCGATAGAGCTGCATCTGGCGCTGAACGAGATGGTTCAGCGCCTCGTCGCCGCGCAGGGGGACGATTTCAGCGTGGACTTCTGGTGCAACCGCGATCCACTCAGGCTCGCCATCGGGGCGCTTGCGGCCGCCCTTACCGTTATCGACCAGATTTCGCCGCTCGATGGCAATCACTTCGCGCCTGGCCGCCGCCCTCGTGCCCATCAGAGCCAGATCCGGTGCGAACCGAGGCGCGATGACAGGTCGACTGGTTTGTCGTCATAGATCCCGCGCGCGGCAAGAAGCAGAGCGACATTGAGGCTGGCGGGCAGCGCGGTGGCATCGGCACCATAGCCCACGCGGAGCCCGACCGTGATGATCAGGCCCTCGCGATCGCGCCGCGCGCGACTGTCGCCCCATTCGCAGCGATAGCCGAGATCCTGCCAGTGCTCGTCAGGCCATCGGTTGCCCGCAGTCGGGCGAATGCCCTGCCCCACGGTACCGCCGAAGCGTTCCACCGTAGAGAGATCGATCTCGGCGTCCTCGGTGTCGCGCCGGCGCCAGCTAAGCGACAGCAGCTCCTGCACCGGGCCGATCGGGAGATGGGCGAGATCTTCCCACCGGTCAGCCTGCAGGCTCACCTCCTGCGTGATCAGGCGGGAGCCTGTGAAATCCTCGACCTCGCCACGGGCACCGGCGATCGCCGCCCCCACCTCGATATCGAAGCTGGTCAGATCCGCGTCGATGCGCAGAAACTGCTTCGCCGCCGCGAGCGTCAGCGGCTCAACAGCGGGAGGTGTGGTGGTGATCGCCGGATACCACATGGCTTTTAGGCCGCGCCCTGCAGCGCCGGCAGGCCGAGGACCAGCGTGGCCGCGATGGGCGTGCCGGTGGCATGAGCACCGGTAAAGGTGGCCACCAGCTGCAGGAAGCGCTTGCCACCGATATAGCCCAGCTTCTGGACATCGGCAGCGGCCTTGGCGGCCGTCAGCGAGCGGACGATGCCGTTGGTAATCGTCGCCGGCGCCAGCGCATCCTTGATCACATCGGCGTCGGTGACCGGGATGTAGGTCACGCCATCATCCGAATGGGTCAGCACCAGCTCGATCTTGTTGGCGTTGGTGAAGTTGATGCCGCCGGCGCCGATGGCGATATTCAGGGTCGCGCCCTGGAAGTCGAGCATGTCGACGGCGGCATCGGTGTTGTTGGCCGTGAGGACGGCGGCGGCAATGAGACTCGCCAGCGAGATGCCGGCGAAGAAATCGCGGTTCGGGGTCATGGAAACCTCTGGATTGGGATTGCAGGGAACCGGCCCCGCCGCGCGCTGGCGGCGGGGTGGTCAGTGCGGCCGATCGGTGGGATCAGTTCGCGCCGAACTTGAGGAACTTGACCGCCTCGAAGTTGACGGCGCCGCCGCCGACGCGGCGACGCATGTTGAACTTCACGAAGCCGGGCTGGGTGATATTGTCGCGGACGACCGAGGTGCCCAGGCGATCGACGATCGTATAGGCTTCCTCGAAATCGCCGAAGGCCGCCGACAGGCTGCCATTGGCAATTGCCGGCATGTCCTCGCCATCCGTCACGGCATAACCGAAGATCGTTTCCACCAGGGCGCCGTCGCGGAGACGCAGATCGACCAGATAGTTGCCCTGGCCATCCTTCAGCTTGCGGACTTCGCGCATGGTGCGACGAGCCATCAGCCAATTGGAGTTCTGGCGATAACCGGCCTTCACCTCAAAGATGAGGTTCAGCAGCACGTCCGCCGCAGCGGCATCGGCAAAAGCGCCATTCTTGCCGGTCGCGACGTACTGGAAGGTGCCCCAGGGCCGGGTGGCGTCATCCGTGGCAGCAGTCTTGTACATCAGCAGGCCCTTCGGCTGCTGAACGCCGGTACCGAGGATGAACGCGGTGTTTTCCTTGCGGGAGAACTTCGCGGTCGCCTTACCGGAGATCCACGCCTCGACGTCAATCCGCGCGTCCTCGAGCAGCTTCTGGGTGACCTTGGGATAGGCGTAGAGCTCGTTGACATCGATGGCCCACACGCCGGTCTGCGCGGCGTCGGTCTGGTTGCGCGGGACGGCCTCGCCAACCCAAGCTGCGTCGAATTCGCCGTTGTCGATCGGGCCCTCAAGGCGGTCGGTGCCAATCTGGACCACATTCGCGAGCTGACGCATCGGGGTCGATTCGTAGATCTTCTGGACCATGCGGCCCTGAACATCCGGCGTCACCCAATAGCCGCCCGAGGGATCGACGGCGACCTGCATGGTGGTGGCCTTGACCTCGTTGCGGCGCAGGTAGGTGCCCAGGTCGCCCCGATATTCCTTCAGCTGCTCGGGCGTGTAGCCCTTCTTTTCGATCAGCTCGCCAAAGGCGGCAGCGGCCTTGGCCTCCTCGGCACCCTGAGGACCGGTGAAGAGCTGCATGCGGTTCGCCTTGGCCTCGAATTCCTCCTGGGCCCGCTTCACCTCCTTGATGCGCTCGTCCAACGCATCCTGGATGCGCTCGACCTCCTCCTTCGTGAGAACATCCTCGCGCTTCTTCTCGACCTCCTTCAGGCGGTCATCGTTCTTGGTCTTGAACGTTTCGAAGGTGCTGGTCAGGGCATCGACGGCGGACTTGATCTCGCCCGTCAGAGCGCCGGCTTCCTTGATTTCGGGAGCGCGGGCCAGAGGGCCAAGGATGGAGGCGCGCGACATCAGCGCCGCACGGGTGTATTTGTGCATGAGGGGTGCTCCGTTATGCGCTGAAGGCGGCAATCGCCCTGCGCAGGGACATGAGCGCGGCCTTTTCCCCGTCTCGGGGGTCCGTCTCAGGTTGGGCACCGCCGTCACGGAGGTGTTGCTTGACGATGGCTACGGCCTTGACGGCCGCAGCGCTCGATAGGTTGCATTCGCGGCGCAACTGGGCTTCCAGCGCGCGCGGATCGAAGGATTTGACGCTCGAGATCTGCGCTTCGGGCAGGCAGGGAAAGGTGACCAGGGAGATCTCCCACAGGTCGACCTGTTTGAGCAGGCGGACGCCGGTTTCCCGGTCAATCTCCCATTCCACCGCCTCGTACCCGATCGAGAGCCCCTTCACGGCGCCGATGTTGGCCAAGGCGCGGGCATTGGCGGCCAGAGAGATCTCGAGCGCGAGGCGGCCGCTGACCTTCAGGCCCTTGTGATCCTCGACAAGGTCGGTCCAAACGCCGATCGGGCTGGCGGGATCATGCTGCCACAGCATCGGCGGCAGGCCGCCACGGGCGCGCCAGTCAGCCAGGGTCTTGGTGAAAGCGCCGGGCAGCACCTTGTCGGCCGCGCGATCGACCAGCCCAAAAACCGAGGCATAGCCGTCGATCGTGCCCGTTGTGTCGTCCCCCGCGAACTTGAGCTCGAGGAGATCGAAGGCGAGACGGTCCATGGATTATTGCCCTTCGGTAACGGGATTGGCCGCCGGATCAGCGGTCGGATTGGCGGGCGCGGCGCCGGGCTTGATCGGGGTAAGGTCGGGGCGGCCGTCCTGGACGGCCATATTTGCGGCCACGATGTACTGCTTGCCGCCCGGGTCAGTGCGAGGGTTCATGCCTTCCATCGCCAACCAGGTGTTGGCGTTGATCACGCCGCGATCGCGCATGATGGCCAGACCGTCCTGACGGCCCTTGAAGTCGCCGCGCTGAAGCTGGTTGAGATCAAAGCGGAGCTCAAGGCCCTGATCCTTTTCCTGATCGGTCAGCAGAGCGACCTCGGCCGACTGCTCCAGGCGGCCAGCCCACGGCGCCAGCGTATGCATGACGTGGGCTAGAAACATTTGCTCGGCGCTGGCATAGGTGGCCGTCTTTTCCGACAAGCCGACCATGATGGGCATGACGCGGGCGGCCCGGCAGACCTCCTCGACCTGCAGGCGGCGGGTTTCCAGATGCTGGAGGTCGACGCTCGACACAGTCTGCGAGAGCCATTTGGCGCCTTTGTCGAGGATCATCGCCCGTCCGGCCATGTCCCCACCGGGAGAAAAGCGCTTCAGCCAGGCCGCCAGCTGGTTGTACTGGTCAGGAGTGAGACTTCCCTCGACCGAATAGGCGCCCGCCTGCTGCAGGCCATCCTTGTGCAGCCGAGCGTGGCTTTCCTCCAGTGCAATACTCAGGCCAAGGGCCTCGCGCGCCAGGCGGATCGTCTCCATGCCCATCCAGCCATTCCAGCTGGGACCGCGAATGTGCCAGATTGACGAGGCGGGCAGGTCCCGCGTGATCCCGGTTTCCGATTCCGTGACCTGATATCGCAAGGTCAGGTCGTTCTGGCGATTGACGGTGACCTGGTTGGGCTGAAGGAGGATCAGCTCCTTGATACGCCCTTTCCCCACCCGGTTGATGAAGACATAGGCGTTGCCGACCAGCATCGTGTGGATGATGAGGCTGGTCCAGAACTCGAAAGCGGTCTGCCCCGGGAAGGGCTCGAGGTAGAGCAGGCGATAAAGCGGATGGTCGGTTGCCGCATCAGCGCCGTCCGCACCCTTGCGGGGGCGCATCAGCCGGGCCCGGCACTGGGCAAGTCCCTCCGACACCACGCGGGCGCAAGCAAACATCGCGGTGACCTGCAGGGCACTGGTCCAGGTGATCGGGACGCCCGACGAGCTTTCCGGTCCGATCAGGAAGCCGGGCAGCGTGTCGAGAGTCGCCGCCTGTTTGCGTGAAGGCGCAGCAAGGGCGCCAAATAGCCCCGGCATCAGCCCGCGCGCGCCCGAAGGACGGCTTCAGCCATGAGGCCCGCACCACCGAGGATCAATGCGCTCGGGTGGTGGATCTGCCACACGCCGGCGAGCACGCTGGCAAACCCCGCCGCCGCCAGCAGCTCGAGCGAAAGGCGCCGCGCGATTGCACGCTGCTTGTCAGTGACCATGTCAGTTTTCCCAGAAGGATTTGGCGGTGCCGCCCGTGCCAGCCATGGCAACGCCCAGCGCCGACATCAGCGCGACAGGGTTGTCGATCTTGGCTTCGGCGCGCGGCTTGCGCGGATAAACGTTGTCCTTGGCGTCGGGCTGAGCGACGACATTGTTGATCTGCCATTCCATGATCGGGCAGCCGGCGTGCTGGATGGTGCCGGCTAGCGTCATGGCGGCGAGCTCCTTCATGGGCTCGCTGAAATTCAGCACGATCGGGCGGTATTCGATGACCGGGAAGCCATCCTTGACCATGGTGGTGACCATCATGGTTGCCTGATGCGGGTCATAAGCGACCTGCTCGAGCTGGAAGTGCGTGCGGATCTCCTGCAGCACGAGAAGGATCTCGTCGTAGTCGATGATCGCGCCCGAGGTGACGTTCAGCAGGCCCTGGGCATCCCAAGCCTGATAGGTCGGCGTGTTGAGGACCGTTTCCTCGGGGAGAAAGTAGAAACCGACCCGGATATACGGGTCATCCGCCGTCGCCTTGTCTCCTAACGGCAGGAAGAGCAGCTCCAGCGCGGCGATGTCGACCTTCGACGCCAGATCGAGCCCGGCAATGCACCGGCGACCGCGCAGCGCCTCCAGTTGAATCAGATCAGGAGCACGAACCGGCAGCGTATCAGTCTTGCAGCGGCGCCAGGCTTCAACATCGAAATAGGCCGCCTTGGCCGCGACCCACAGGTTGAGGTGCTTCGTCTTGAAAACGCCAGACTTTCGCGGCGTTGCGATGGCATCGCGCTGGCGAGCCTTGAGGAAATCCTCCTGGACCGAGATCCCGAAATTCGGATTGGCCTTGCGCAAGGCCGCTTCCGATTTCCAGTCGTCTCCCTCGTCGATCGTATACTCGACGAAGAAGGTCTGATCCTCGAGCGGCGGCCCGCCGTTATGGCCGATGCCGGCCAGCTTTTCCCGCTCCTCGAGGATCGCCGCGTAGCAAGGGCCCGCCAGATTATCGCCAGCGGTGGTGATGAGCACCTGGACAGGCTGATCGCGCGCGCCCATGCCCGTCTGCATGGTGTCGACCTGACCGTCGTCCGCGTGTTCGTGATATTCGTCATGGATCGAGCAGCTCGGGCTCTGCCCGTCTCCGGGATCGCCCACGATGGTCTCGAACTTGCTGTTGTCGTCGACCCTAACCAGCGTTTTGGCAAGCACGTCGATGCCGAAGCGCCGGAGCAACGCCGGCGTTCGCATCGCCATGAGGCGGGCGGGCCCGAACACCTCCCATGCCTGCTTCTCGTTGGTCGCCCCGGAATAGACCTCGGCGCCAAATTCTCCATCGGCGCAAAGCATGTAAAGCCCGACGCCGGCCGAGAGTGCCGATTTGCCGTTCTTGCGTGGCACAACGACGAAAAGGACACGGAAACGTCGCAAACCGTCCGATTTGCGCAGCCAACCGAAGAAGCAGGCCAAGATCCAGACCTGCCAGGGTTCGAGCTTCAACGTCTCCTTTGATCGCGCCCATTTGCCCTTTGAGTGGGGCAGCTTCTCGATGAATTTGCAGACCCGGGCGGCCTTTTTCGGGTCAAACCGGTAGGGAAAGTCCTCCTTCCGATGGCTCTTCAGGTCATCGAGAAAGCGCTGGCACTGCAGGCGGATGGACTTGCAGGCCGGAATGTCGCCTGCGACAACATCACGCGCATAGCCCAGCGCTATACCGGTGTAATTCCGCGCTTCCTGCACATCAGAAGTCGTCGAAGTCGCCCGCAGGCGCGGCGCCCGGGGTCGCCAGGCGCAATGCGGCGGCCGGGTTCAGCATCAACTCGCCCAGGAGAGATTGCGCATGTCGCAAAGCGCTGTCCAGCATGCCAACCTCTGGCCGTGCTCGGACCATGCGGGTGACCACCAGCTGCGAGCCCACTTTCTTGGCCGATTCCGATGTGAAGGTGTGTCCCTCGACCTCCAGGACCGCCTGATACATCTGGATCTGCTCCAATCGCAGGGCCAGGAGCCCAACATGCTCGGCGAAATGGGGGTTCGAGCGGCCTTCTGCCCGGAGCATCTCCGCGATGCCATCGAAGTGGCGTTGCGCCAGATCCGACAGGTGCAACGGCGGAATCATGGGAGCAGTGCCGTCGATCGTCGCCGCGACGTTCTGCCGATCGGCGCGGTCGGTTCCCGTCAGGGCTTTGAGCTCGGGCGAGTTGGGACGCCGCCCGGAATTTGGCCTTGAGCCGCCTCTGGACACATCAACCTCACTGACCCGGGCGGCAAAACCCGAACTTTTTTACCTTTGATTTCGACCGCGTAAAAATTTGACTGAGTGTCGGTGTCCCGCCCAAATCCCCCTAGAGATCTGACCCACCCCCGCCTTTCAGGCGCCCGACCAGCGCCCCGCCGCCCTCTCCAGGCGCGATTTCTCGTTGTGGCAGGGGATGCAGAGGGCCTGCTTGTTGGACCGCTCGTCTGAGCCTCCTGAGGCCAAATTCACGATGTGGTCGACCACATACGATGCCACCTGCATGCCATTGGTGAGGCAGACCCGGCAGAATGGCTCCTCCTCGAGCACCTGTCGCCGATCTGCCACACCGGCGCGGCCGCGCTTGCGTCGATCGACCAAGGTCGGCGTCCGGGCCCACGGCTTACGCTCGGCGCTGCCCGGTGCCCGAAATGCCGGTGGCCGATCAGGCACCTTCACCCGCGTCGAGGACGTAGAGATCGCAGATGATCGGATCGACGACCGGAGCAGCCTCACCGATGCGGCGCTCGAACCGAACGTTGTTGATCATGGCATCCATCTGCTTCTGTCCGCGTGTCATCGCCTGAGCAGCACGGCCTTCGGCGATTTCCTTCGCCATCTGCGCCAGCATGCGTCGCGTGATAGGCACCACATCGGTCGGCAGGCCAGCGTCGGCCTCGTCACGCAGGGCATCCAGATTGATCATGCTCCACCTTTCCGAAACGCGGCACGGATGCCCGTGCCGATGGACTGTGCCCGATGCTCAAGGTCATCGTACTGGCTGGCTGTCAGCACGCCCGCATCGAGAGCGGCCAGCACGCGGTCCAGCTCGTCCGACAGTGGGCGCAATGCTCGCGCGATCGCCGCACCAGACTGCTCTCGCTTGGCAGGGTGACGCATGGCTGTGCTCCAGATGCGAAAGAGCCCGCCAGCAGGGGCAGCTGGCGGGCTCAGGGGCTCGAGACGCAATTATCGCGGGGTCATATTTGCCCGTTACGTGACCGTTTTGGCAGTGGCCATTTTGTGGTCACCGGGAAGGCTCCTGCCCCCAGCGGCGCACATAATACTTGCACCAGGCTTCGATCAGGCCGTCAAAATCAAAACCATATTCAGGGAAGCAGCCCCTGGGCGACGTGCCGTAATCACACCAGTTCACCGAGCAGAACATGTACTGATAAAGTTCGACATGCGTGCGAGAAAGGCCGGTCCTTTCGGCGATATCCGTGACGAAGTTGCCATATTCTCCACCACTCCTGCCCGCAGCGACACCATCCCTGATGGCGCGGAGCACCTCGATGGCGTCCAGGTCCACCCCGGCGCTGTACCCACCGCACTGGACGCCCATGGCGATCCATGGGTCCCAAAAGGGGCCCTCCATGTCATCAGAGTTTGGCGCAAAAGGATCTTCGCTCACGTCAGTGGCCTCCTGGTTGCGGCACCTTGCAACGTGAACAAAGGCCTCGAAAATCGCTGGAATGGTTCTGGCTTCATCGCGGTCGGCAGGATCGATCATCGGCCCCTCCTCAAGCTTTCGCGCGGCGATCGAGGGTGGGTCTTGGGCCGGGGCATCAGAGCAAGGGGCGGTACGTCCAGATCGTATAGAACAGCCTTGTCCTGGATCTCGATCGACACACAGGGGTCCCAGGAGCCTAATTCGTGCCAAGTGGCGGAGCCGAGCCTTCCGAGGATCGCGTCGACGTCATCATCAGTCTCGAGAATTTCGGCATCGTTGATAAACAGCCGAAAATCGCGCCCGATGATCGCTACCCTTTCGGTCATTCCGCCGCGACCTTCACCAGCTTGATCGCCTCGCTATCCAGCACCTGTCCGCCGACCCGACGCGTGGCATAGAAGTTGACGAATGGCTTGTTGCTGTAGGGATCGCGCTGCAGCCGTGTGCCGAACCGCTCAGCAATCACGTATCCCTGCTGGAAGTTGCCAAACGCGATCGGGAGAGCGCCGGGCGAAATGTCGGGCATTTCGTCACATTCCAGCACCGGATAGCCAAGCAGGCGGTCGGCCTGGCCGCAGACCAGGCCCGGCTGCCAGATCAAGGCGCCGTCGCCATCTTTGATCTTCCGCATCAGCGCGAGTGTCTTGGGGGTCATCACCCAGACCGCACCGCGCCGATGGGCGGCTTTCAGCGACATCACGACCTCGATCAGAAGCTCAGCTGGTTGTGAGCCGAGCGTACTCTCGTGGCAGGTGGGAAGATGCTCCAGCACGCCGAACGCTCGATCGCCATCTGCAATCGCTGCGGAGTTCACACTCAGGAAGCCCTTGGGCTGATTAACCCCCGTGCCCCTGACGAAAGCGCTATTCTCTGCGGCCGCAAAGTCTTTGGCGATCTCTTGGGCCAACCACTCTTCCGCATCAAACTTC
>Ga0116227_10005792_pt1 | contig 25654 bp, 16 predicted proteins | sample S1TSphgellanicum_FD_89693 | JGI IMG/M metagenome (GOLD analysis project Ga0116227, IMG submission 89693) | Host-associated microbial communities from peat moss isolated from Minnesota, USA - S1T2_Fb - Sphagnum magellanicum MG | ecosystem: Host-associated > Plants > Peat moss > Unclassified... | reverse complement strand
TGAGCTGGCCTGCAAACCCTAGATCTGGGTTTAAGCCACCTGGGTTTCATTCAAACCCAATGGCTTTGGAAGGCAAAACATCCTACACATATGATTACTGGGATAAATCAAGGCCTGTCCAACCCTGGAGAAAATCAGAACATTGGCCACATACCTATTCTCTTTGTGAAACCCACCATCCTCATAAGTTGGAATCTATGCCTTCAAAGCCTCTAGACACAGCATCTTGAATAACACCATATAGCAAATTTGCTGAAAATACAACATATTCTGATCATTATAGGAAGTGGAGAGTCCAAGAGAGTGTAAGGAATGTGAAAGAGGTTAGATGGGGACCAAAAGTGGAGAAATTTGTATGCCACACAACCTACACACAAGATTTCTGTAAATGTTCAGTAGGGTGAAAATGCAATGTTTTGATGCGTCCTAAGCCAACAGTTTTGGTAAATGGCCACCAATGTTTTCCATGATAAGAATCAATATCTCCTTGACCAACTACCTTGACATGTGGAAAACTTATTATATTTGATCCAACTTTTAATGTGAAATTATTATTTTTGAACACTATGTTTGCAAGTGTTTAAGATTTGTGTATGGTCATTGCACCTCTTCATAGCCATATAATCCATAAAAACTTTAATTTCAAACTCCTTCACAATCATAATAGTTTTTTTTTAAATCGAAATTTCTTCCAACATTCAAGTTTTCTGTGCACACTCATCAACCCTGAAAACATTAGTTTTCCTCAAAAGTCTTCAAAACCTTGGTGAGGCTCTCAAGTTAACATTTATTATTTGGGGGGAAGTTTGCACAAACAAGTATACATTGACACCCCATTTGCTGCCCAAATATTGGGCAGGTCAACTTGAATCAATGTGTCTGAAATATATAAAATTTCACAATACCTACTGTGTTGAATAATAAATATGAGTGTACATATGGTCATATTGGGTTGCATTTGTCATGTTTGTACATATTTCCAAAGTCCAAAAAGGTTAAGATTGCATTTGTATCAAAGACATATCTATTTTGATGATGGATCTTTTGCAAAAGTCTTCTGTAGAGAACAATTGTTCTGCTATAATGCATTATGATTAAATTGAAAAACAAGTGAAACTGCACCTTCTTCTCCAAGAGATTCATTTGAATGGATTTGCTGTTTGCTTATGGAATACCATTTGCTTGGGTATTTTGCCAAGTTCACTTTACCTGTTTCTGTGATTTGTATAATCACATTTATGCCATTGTAGTATATTATCCTTACGATTGCCACCTTGAAAACAGTCTGATGCACTGAAGGAGGTCATGAACTCAACCTTGTTTGTTCACCTGTTAGGGATTAATCCACCTCACTTAAGCCTGTGCCAAGCAAATGATGAACCAGTTATGTGCTGCAGTGTTGTCCAGCAGGGTTAAGATTCACTGTTGCAATTCTCAAGCACATAGAATCAGTTCATCATGTATAGTGCACTCGTAGTATCTTCAAGCAAATTGTGCTAGTTTGCATGGGTTATGGACATGAAATGCATGTAAGAATTTTTCAACATAATCACTTTTGCTACTGTTTAATTCCTGTTTGAGCAGTTTCTGAATCTTCTGCTAGGCATTGCCAGTTGTTTCAATGGGTATTAGTCTGTCAAGTTGTGTTTCAGGACCGAGATTTTTCCAGCAAGTGGTGATGTCAGCAGGTTTGTGTGGGGATTGTTTGATTACCGTGGGCAATGGCAAGTGGGTCGTCTGACAATGTGGAAATAAGGATATTCCCACGGTCAGTTAATATTCTTTCACATCTAGCATGAGGGCAGTGTCTCGTCTGCTGTGCAACCATGGAAGCATGTTCATATCTGACCCTGTGATTTTCTTCTTCTCTAGGTTTTTTAGAAGTTCTCTGCCTTGGTGAACAGTCATACAGAACAGAGATCTTGTTTGTGGAGGAATGTGTAGGTGTTGAGAAACTGTTGTGCTGGTTTGAGATGACATGAATTTACATGAACAGGGCAGGTCCAGAGAAGTATGCATCAATGTGGGCCTGTGCCTCCAAAGTAGTTCCTCTGCGACAGGAGGCTTACCTAAATCTGAGGGAAAAAGAGATGAATAAGCATAATGCTAGAATTTGTGGCACACAGGATTGTCAAGATGCAGGAGGAAGTTTTTGATACATGTGAAGGCAAAGCCGAAGAGTTTGGAGATGAAGATTTAGAGTTTGGACAAGAAGAAGATGTAGATTTCAAGGAGTTTGAAGATTTTTCAAGAAGAGATCTGGAAGATTCAGAAGAATCAGAAGACTCTAACAATTATGAAGGACTTGAAGCCTTTGGAGGGCCAAGAGGCTTGTCAGTTCCATCACAATACTGACAGGAAGCTTCAATCTATGAAATTCTTGAGTCATGGGGTTTTATAACCAAGAGGAAGAAGCAACCCACACCAAATGATTCTATGTTAGGCCATGAAAATCATCATGTTGTACAAGGTGAGTATAGGACTTCTGGAATTTTTTGCATGGTCACAACAATCATCAGAAAGTGAAGGCTATTGTGAACTACCACTTACAGTGGTCACCCATTCATACATTCTGCAAGAAGCACAAGTCAGGCTCCAGCCAGATAATTAAGGAGTATAGGAAGAACTTGATCATAACATATGATGGTAAGCAGAGATCACAGCATTTGGGAAAAAATCTGTTACTAATAGTCCAATCCATCCCAATTATTGATAGATCTCCTATTTACAAAAATGAGAAGGGACAGGTTGCCAAAGGGTGCATAGTTGAGGAATTCATGTCATAGAGACACCGCCAATTCAGTCTTCTTCCACAAATTTGATATTATACATCACCAGGACAAAGTATGTTTAACCAACTCAAGAGATGCAAATTGGGCAATGAGTTTTTACAAGCATTTAATGTCACATGCAATTGTCAAGGGACTCAGTTACAGATTTCCAACTTAAGGGCAATTTTGTCAATGCAAATATGGTGTAACCTAAAAACAATGTCATTTGTTTTTGGATGAAGGCTACTTAGACTGTGGCCAGATTGATGGCAGCACAGTGCTTCAACGACGCTAAAAAAAAGAAAATAAAATAAAATAATCTACTATGTTTTTGTTTTTTTTGTGGTGTTTTTGATGGTTTGGCAGGTTATGACGAAAGAAGTAGTTGAGATAGTTTCTAAGATGGAAGAAAATATGAGCATCCCAATGAGAACTCTTCAAAAGCTTAGTGGATCAAATTTCTATAATGTGATTAGCAAAGGGGATTTTGGGGAAGCAAGGAAATGAGGTGATGAGGAGGATATTTGAAGCAAGCTGAGGAAGGACTTAAGGGGATCATTTTTTGTGGAGGTTTTGGGGGGTGATGAAAGAGAAACTAAATTGCTAGATTTTTTTGGAGGACTAAAAAAGTGTGGTTTGATTTTGATTTTGGGGTGTTGTAAATAGGTAGAAGTAGAACTTGATCAAGAGGACTAAATGAAAAGAATCCTAACAAGAAAAATTTTATTGTGCTAAGAATGTCAGGAAAAGGTCTAGAGTTGTTGCATGTGTTTCTATAGGGACCAACACAAGGAAAAGGATGTGCGTGTCTAGGATTTCTGAAGTGGTTGTGTGGCATCTCATGCATGATGTTTCTGGGGATTTTGAACTAGGTATGGAATTTATTTTGTTCTTAGAAGAGTACTTGCTGTCTTGTGGGAACTCCAGAGGTGTTTGGGACTAAAGGGATGCTGAGAAGTAATGATGTTTGGACTAGTTAACTTTGTCCCTAAATTTTTGTCCAATCTCTAAGACTGAACCATGTTAAAGTAATAAAATTAATATTCTATGGGGATTTTATTGTTAGGTATGAGCTACTAGCCACATAAAACAACATGTTAACTCCTAAAAAAGAAAATCAAAATGAGTGCCTGATCCTTTGTGGTCCATAAAATTAAGGCCATAGAACTTAGATATATGATAGGATCTTGAAAAAGAAGAATGTTTGAATCAGAATTGTCATGTTTCAATAAAAGTTTCAAAAACATACTTCAGTCCATGGATGTCCAACAATGGGGATGTGCACGTTACAAAAAGTATTCCCCTTGTTTTTTTGGTGATAATGGACTTAGGAAGAATTTTCATCAAGAAACCTTATGGTTAAATAAATTGAAAAACAATCTAGATTTTTTTGTCAATTAGTCCACACCTTGGTCATAATTAAGCAACCTAAATTTAGTTGTAAATGAATAAATAAATAAATAAAATTAGGACCATTGAAAAATGGTAACCTAATTTCAGTCACCATCTCACCAACAAGGATTTTTATTCACAATTGGTCCACAACCCAATCAATGTCCAACAACCAAAATTTGGTTACAAAATGATTTATTGATGAATTAATATATATTTATAAATAATTCTTTAATTAATTAATAATTAACTTATATGTACAATAATCATAATTATATTTTTATTCTAAGAACATTTGGCCAATGTTAGTTTGACCCCAACAAACTAACAATGACATGACGACCGACACAAAAATGGCATGTCACATTGGTTTTAACAACCTTGGCTATTACTTTGCAATATGGGTATATCTTGCATCATGGATGGAACTTTATGGATGAACTACCAATGAAAACCCATTGTAAACTTGTTGTTCAAATAGGTGGGGTCCACATTAGGTGCAATACATGCATGTTAAAGCATTGTTACTTGATGGGCCTTCTTTATGAGACTAGTTAAGGTGAATTGTTTTTGAGAAAATGAACTATGACTTAACAAAAGACTATTGTGCATCTTTGTATAATGTTTTTTCTTAGATTTTTGTAATTTGTTGGCTTTACCCATAGGAAGAGACTATTGCATCAATGTAGGATTTAGGGACAAACTTTTGGCTCAATCGTGATTATTATGATTATAGTAATTATAATGGTTATAATGGTTTAACATCCATGATGAAAAATTCAGTACGAAGATGGGTTTGGGTATGTTTTTGAATGATGTAAAACCATCTTCACCATGATACAATAACTCTAATGGGTGAAAACATGGTCAAAGGAACCAAGGGCACCAAAGGTAAAAGTCTTTTTCCAAGGTGCACATGACACGTGTCATTTTTACATTGGTTTATAATTTATAATTTTATGTTTTGGATATCTAATTTAACACCTCATGTTAGATATAAATAAATTTTGGCTACAAATTTATTTATTATCATATATATTATGTATTCATGCCCTTTATCACATAAATATGAACAACTTTTGTTAATACCACATTTTCAAAATCCATCATTTTTACGGTCAAAAACATGTTTAAACCAAATGTATTCAAATTGATTTTTTAAAAATAATTCATTAGTTCAAGTCCTTTTGCCCTTCTAATAATTAATGTTTAAATCCTCTTTAATTTCTAGAAGGAGTGATGCACATTTGGTAGGAAAAAAAAACGTTTGAAAAGAATAAGGACTATCCACTCTCAAGATTTGAGTGCTTTGAACATGCAAAAACCTTTTTTATTTGTGTCAAACTTTAAGCATATAAATTTTGCAATTAATGGAAAATATTTCAAATTTTGTTATGTTTCCCTTGTGATATTTCAAATATACAAACATGTAGTTTTAGGGAGCGTTCATTCACTTGGGGGGGCTCTTTTGATTGTGTTTTTACCTGGGCAACACTAATTTTTATTCAAAGATGGAGTGATAATTCACTTATACCACCACCATTTGATCCAACCTTTGAAAACCAAACTTGATCCAATGAAAATATCATTTTTGCCCTCCAAAATACTATATTCAATTCAACAACAACATCATGGCCTTTGAATCCAAGTTTATGACATCTTATTGCCCTTTCAAAGGAGAATCAATGGAATAATTGGCATCTTTAGTTGTTCTAAATATTTATTAGTAGGCGCCATATTAAAGTGGGAAACATATTTTGTCGTTAAAAAAGAATTTCAACTTTGTTACAACTTCCTACACATAGCCAAGTCCTAGTCACAAGGATGGTTAGAGAAGCTTGAATTTTTTTTGTGATGAGGTGTGTGAGGATTACAATAAAGACAAATGTATTTGTTGCGTTGATAGACCTCTTTGAAACAAAGTGTAGGATGTTAAACATGATGCCACAAATGTTTACATGGGTATTTGGTTACATTGAATGAATTTAAGAACTAATTTGATGAATACGTTCTATTGAAAATAGTGAACCTATTCAAATTGAAGTACTTGATGCATTGTAGTTTTACCTTCATCAATTGTTGGCTTGTGCTTTATGGTCTTTTTGTTGTTCTAACAAGCAGTGTTCATCAAAACTTTCCTTTGTCTTCTTTGAAAACTTCAAGTTACCAACAGAGACAAAAGTTGTTGACCTAGATTGGTCTTGATAACATACAAATTTCTCAATCAAGAAAAACTTATGCTATGTGTTTAATTGCTCCATCACTTTAAACTTTTCCAACTTTAGAACTTCAATGGGTAGGATCTGGAAGGAAATATTTATTGGTCGAAAAGCATCATTAAATTAGAGAGCTCTACATAGAAGCTTTTTTTGCATCTTTCAAATTTTTGATTTATTATTAGTGCAAATTTTTTTATGATATGGCCTGCCAAAAGAGTTTGATTGAGAGTTATGTTTAGGGCTTGTAGCTTACATATACCCATCACTACAATAGTTGTAAAGGGTAATTTTGGAGTTGGAAGATGCAAAACAAAAAGGCAATGTGTGAGGAGTGTTATAAGAAAAAGGTTAATCAAGAACAACATCACATGATGGAACTTGACTTGCAATGGGAGCACAAATGCACAATTTGCATGGAGCCCAATTCAAAAATTGCCCTACTTGGTTATAACCATGTCATGTGTCTCAAGTGTTGTCATGAATGGTGTGTTCCTCCTCATCCTGGTAGAGTGTAAAGTAATAATGAAGTCTTCTTTGTTGCATGCTTATGATGACTCCCAACTTTGGTGGTAAATTGGTCCTAGGTCCTGTTGGAAAAATATATGCATATGTAGCTAATGATATACTCTTTAAATTGGTTGCATTTGCAAGCATACAAGGTCACAATCATGTCCATTTTGCCATGATAGTTTGAAGCAAATGAACTCACATGTTGGATGACTATCAAGGAGCCTCAGAGGATCTTCACAAGGTTGATGTCCTTCAACCAAACAATGCATCCCTTTGAGGACTCATGGAAATGTCAAATACATGTTAGATGACTATCAAAGATCTTTAGAAGACCTTGACAAGGCTAATGTTCTTTGAACCAAACAATGCATCCACTTTGAGTTGTCATGCACGTGTCAAATACATGTTGGATGACTATCAAGGAGCCTTAGAGGACTTGACAAGGCTGATGTTCTTGGACCAAACAATGCATCAACTTTGAGGAATCATGGAAATGTCAAAAGGATGGTGAAAGATTATCAAGGAGCCTTAGAAGACCTTGACAAGGCTTATGTTCTTGAAACAAACAATGCATTCACTTTGATGACTCGTGTAGATGTCAAATACATGTTGGACGACTATCAAAGAGCCTTGGAGGACCTTGACAAGGTTGATGTTCTTCAACCAAACAATGCATCCATTTTGAGGATTCATGGATGTGTCAAATACATGTTGGATGACTATCAAGGAGCCTTGGAGGACCTTAACAAGGATGATGTTCTTGAACCAAACAATGCATTCACTTGGAGCACTCGTGAAAGAATCAAATACATGTTGGATGACATCAAGGAGCCTTGAGGACCTTAACAAGGTTGATGTTCTTGAACCAAACAATGCATTCACTTTGATGATTCATGGAATAGTCAAATATATGTTGGATGACTATCAAGGAGCCTTGGAGGATGTTGACAAGGTTGATGTTCTTGAACCAAAGAATCCATGCACTTTGAACATTCGTGGATATGTCAAATACATGTTGGATGACTATCAAGGAGCTTTGGAAGATTTTGACAAGGCTAATGTTTTTGAATGAAACAATGCATTGTCTTTAAAGAGTCGTGGACATGTCAAGAGGATGGTGAAAGATTATCAAGGAACCTTGGAGGACCTTGACAGGGCTCATGTTTTTGAACCAAACAATGCATTCACTTTGACGATTAATGGATATGTCAAAAATATGTTGGATGACTATCAAGGAGCCTTGGAGGACCTTGACAAGGTTTGTGTTCTTGAACCAAATAGTGCTACCCTTTTGAAGATTCATGGACATTTTAAAAGGATGTTGAAACATTATCAAAGAGCTTTAGAAAACCTTAACAAGGCTAATGTTCTTGAACCAAACAATGTATTCATTTTAACAATTTATGCCCACACAAATTGGAGTTTAAACAAATATCAAGTGGCATTAGAGACCATGGGTAAACTTCATCATCTTGAACCAAATGATCATTTGATATTACATGATAAAAAATGGTTGAAATTGATGTTAAATGAATACCAACCCACATTAAAATTATTGTCATCACTATTACAAAAATGAGGTGCAATTTACTAGCCTAAATCATTATGGGACCTTAAAAGTGAAATAAATTCATTGTTTTTTTACTGATTTCACCCTAGTGAAAGTTATTTCACTATAATATCATTACGTAAACATCATATTTCATTACTAATTAACATAATTCACTATTATAATTTATTGTAGTAAATATGTTTATTTATATATTTTTAAATATTTTATATATGTTACTTTATGATATATCATTTTTTTAATTTTTTTAATTTTTAAAACTTATATCTATGTTATTATAGGCTATGAAAAATGATTGTACCTTAAACTATTATACGTTATTTTACCTTAAAGTATATTAATTAGCTTATTATAAGCTTTTAAGTTATTTTAAAATAATAATAGCTTAGAATAATCTAAAATAAAATATAATGACCTAAGGTAAAATAAATTAAAATAAAAAATAATAACCTATGAATTTTTTTTAAAAATACCCTACAATATAATAATTACCAATAGCCCATGATATTATAACATATAATAATAATTTATAATACGATAATCACCAATAGTCGTAATGTAACATATAATAACCAACAATAACTTATAATGCAATAACCACTAATATAATAATAATTAATAACCACCAATATCCACCAATATAATATCCATCAATAACCATTAATAGAATAGTCACTAATAACCATTAATAAAATAACAACCAATAATCATTAATAGAATAACAACCAATAACCATTAATAAAATGACAAACAATAGCCGCCAATAAAATAACTATTAATAGTCATTAATAAAATACCCACCAATAGCCACTAATAAAATAATTACTAATAGCCATTAATAGAATAATCACTAATAACCATTAACAGAATAACAACTAAGAGCCAATAATAACCACCAATAATCATTAATAGAATAGTCACCAATAGTCATTAATAAAATAGTCACCAATAATCATTAATAGAATAATCACTAATAGTCATTAAAAGAATAACCATCAATAGTCATTAATAGAATAGTCACCAATAATCATTAATAGAATACCCACTAATAACCATTAATAGAATAACCACTAATAGCCATTAATAAAATAGCCACCAATAAAATGGCTATTAATGGCCATTAATAAAATAACCACTAATAGTCACTAATAGCCACCAATAAAATAACCATTAATAGCCATCAATAGAATAGGTACCAATACTCATTAATAACCACTAATATTCTTAATAAAAGAACAAGCAATAACCATATATTAAAATTACTTAAAATTGCCAAAAATAATCTAGGATGAAATAATTTATAATTTAAAAAAGTAACTTAAGGTGAAATAGCCTATAATAACCTAAAATTGTCAATAATAACATAAGGTGAAATAACGTTCAATAGCCAAAAATAACCAATAATAGCCTCACATAATTAAAAATAACCTAATATGAAATAACTTAGAATAGATATAAATAGCCTAAATTGAAATAATTTACAATAGCCAAACAAACATAGAATAGTCAAAAAAAATTTTACAATAGCCAAAAATAGTTGAAGGTGAAATAAGTTAAAATTGCCAAAAATAACTTAGAATAACCAAAGGTAGCCTAGGGTGAAATAGCAAAAAATAACCAAAAGTAATTAAAAATAACCATAAATAGCCATAAATAATGTAGGGTGAAATAATTTAAATTAATGAAAAATAGTCATATAATAATTGAAAGTAGCTTAACATAAGTAGTATTATTATATTAGCAAAAAAATTATCCATTTATTATTTTATTTTTTTCAAAAGAATGGTCATTGAAATGTTATTAAATAATGATATTCAACTCTCTTTTTTTGATCAAATGATTTGACTTTGAGTTTAAAGTGCAAGTTTATAGGTTAAATCTTGTGACATTGAACTCATAAAAAATGGGTCTAGTTTATTCAAGGAATTGGTATGTATTTGATAAAAACCATGTGTAGTTTTTTAAGATGTTCTTGTTTTGGGCTTCAAAAATTATATGAATTCACAACCTATAAGGATTGAAATTATATTGTTTTTAATTTGTGTCTTACAATAGTGTGGACTATTGATTTCTACAATAATTTCAAAACCCAATGTGAGCCATTATTACAACAAGAACAATAATTGCATTTGATGATATCCTAGGGAGATTACTGGTCACTCCATAGTTCTCCTTATTGGACAGTCAAAGAAACTTGACTAAAGAACACATTGTTACAAGTTAATTCACATTCTTGTGAAGTTGTAGATTGCTTCCAATTGTGAATGTACTTTAGGATGAATTATATTTTAGTGGATTTTATATTGGATTATTAAGGAGTTCAATGGTTGTTGGTGTGGTAATCCATCTACTTGTCCTTCAAATGTATGTGATGAGTATTAGTATTGTTAAATGCAATTAACATATAAAGATTTGGGCTACATGTAGGATCATAAAACTAAATCTATGAAAGGTGCAAAATTGGAATCTATAGGCTCATAATTTTTTTCCAATTAAGTGATGGCAAATGCTTTGTGTGTAGGAACCATATGAACCAATCAACCTTTGTATAATAGAAATCATGCACACATGAAGCATAGATTTGTTTTAAACACATTTGGTAAACTCATATATCCTTGACCCAATTCATTTTCATTTAATAATTTTTTTCCCCACATGACTTGAATTTTTCTTATGATTGGAATCATGAATGTAAGAAAATGTGGATTGTCATTGGAGTATGAAAGAAGGTGTGTCATTGTGGCATTTTTTATTTAGTATTCAAAATGCAATTATGTGTACCTTTGAGGTATCTAGATCAAGGAAGGTACCCTTAGTTCAAAACTTTTGAAGGACGTCTAAAAGGTTGGTTACAAGAAGCCATCACAAATTTCTTTTATGTAAAAGAACTAAAGGGAATTACAACTAGGTGCAAGTTGCCATACTTTTTTGTTTATTTTCAAAGAAATAAGCTTGGCATTACTTATTTTGATCTCCCTTTGCTTTTAGGAAAATCTACATGTGTTCTATTTATTGCCCATCCAAGACCTTTAGATGCATAGAACAAGGATGTTTTTGTGTTATTTAGCATAGATTTGCCAACCTTTAAATTTTAATCCCAAAATTCTGACTGTAGATTTTGAAAGACAACATCTTTTGTAGTGCCCATGCTAACCTACATCTTGAAACTATCTCCCATGACAAAAGATGTTGAAGCAGAAGGTACCCTATCCTTTATATTGTAGTGGCAGATGTTAGAGAAAACATTTATGATGTGTAGGGGTGTGAAATTGTGACAAAAACACCATGACTCTTTACTATTTAGAGTGTTGGTCTTCTCTTGAAATAGGCATCAAAATAGTCCCATATTTTTATGTTACTTTGCACACTAAATATGACATCTAGTCAAGTACATATAAAGACATGAGCCAAGTAGTTAGAATTTACATTTTGATCAAAGTTGGTTTACCTTAGTGCTAAGACACTTTAAACACACAAAAAAAATGGCCATGTGCAAAATAGTTCATATAGATTTTAGGCACATAGAAAAAATAGCCTTGCAAAATGGTGTAGTTGTTCAAGCTTGACTTGAAATCAAATTAAGATTTTTCAATGGTATATGAAAATACACATTAAACAAGTAGATCTTATGTATATCACAAAATCAATAGACCATGTATTCAAATTGGTTTCCTTAGACAATCAAGTAACCCGACATAATAGACCAAGGTTGTAGGTATTAATTTCACATGCACCCATTTCACATATGTTTACAAACTGATGAATGACAACACTCAATGCAAATATCAAAATTATAGCATGCCCAAGTTGTAGGTAATGATAATGGTGAAGTCATGTCCAGGGCCAACAAGAGATGTTGCCATTCTTTAATAAAAAAAGTTACAATGTCAAAATTGTAAACTATAAAGGTCAACAAAGTTAGAAACAACCATTTGGATATGGCCCAAATGAATTTCCAATTACTAGCTCCAAAACAATTCACAAAGTCTCTAGGCTGAAGATGTTAGAGTTGTATTATGACTAGACACATCAACAAAAGCATCATGCTTTGAACATCTTCATGGATTGCTTAGAATTATGCCCATAATCCTCTGAAACAATCATGCCATACATGTGGTAGACTATTACAACATTTGATAGCATAACCATGGGATGATTACTTGCATCCAAAATCAAGAACACAAATGTTAGTGAATGTTCACACAACACTCAATCAAATCACATAAAAATGCATGCATTTCACCTAGCATTAATTGTTCTAGACATTTTTGAACCAAAGTTCTTCTTCCAAAACCAAGCAACAGCCTATAAGTGATTTGTAAACATAACAAAATGTAGGACCACTCTAATCAAGAAGCTCTATTGTCCACTCACATGTGGCTTGCAATTGTACATCATTATTTAACAAAACTAAAATGAAAACTTGAAATTAAAGAATGTGAATATGTAATTACTTGAATTTGGATCGAGTCCTCTTTGAACAAGTAGCCCTTGTATTCTTTGCTACTGAAGCCCTCATTGTAATTGGAATTTTTGTTCTTTTAATTTTTTTGGCAGGAGAATTAGCAACTTGTTCATCATTATCTGTCAATCTAGCATTTTTGTCTTTGCTAAGGCTACTTGTGGTAGCACCACAATCCTCATTAAGTCGATAAATCAAAGTATTTAAGTCTGTGTCCACATTTTGTTTCATTGCTATTGAAGTTGCTAAATAATTTAGAAAGTCCAAGTGTTTCTTGATCTCATGTTTTTTAAGTTTCAATGGTGAGACCAATTTCTGGTATGCTTGCAATGCATCCTTGATTTTTGAAGTTGGAGCTTGGCCCTTTCGGTGTGGTGATGTGATTTCACCCAATGGAGATGTCTTTAGTAGGATTTTGTCAAGGCATTTGATGCTACCTATAGATGGACTCACTATGTAAGATTGCATGGACTTTGCCAATGGAAGTCTTTCTTAATGAGTTGGGAAAATGGACATAGAAGCCATATGTCCACGATTTGCATGATAACAACCAAGCCATATCACATAATTTTACTTAAGCAAAATCACATTACAATAACTATAAGGTGATAATTACAAGTCCACTACCTAGAGACTTCATGACCATCTATGGGACTACGTATCTACATATGTAAATATAAAAATTCATGGAATCCATGGATAGAAATTTCATTAAATGGAATTTGAGAACTTTGGGATTGTTATTTATGGACTTTGCTTGTACTTTTAGTAATAGGTCCAAAGACTAACCATAAATTTGGGAAGTAAGAATGGACCCCACAGAATTGATCAAAAGCTTCAAACACCTTGAATGGATTTCATAGAAAGTAGGATGGACTTTATGAAGTAAGAATGGACTCCAAGGAATGCTGAAGGACTCCAAAGAGTATGTCAAGGACTTTAAGGGACTTCAAAAAACTTCAATGGACTTCATAAATAAATGGACTTTGGGAACTCTAGCAATGCTACTAAAGGACTCTGAGGTCACTTCCAGTACTAGGGATGGATTGACTAGGACTTTGTGAAATAAGATGGACTCCACATAGTTCCACGAGGACTTCATAGAATGTACATGGACTTTGGGAAATTTGGCAATGACATCCAAGGACTTTATAAATGCATTATATAATAAGGGGGGATTGCCCATGGACTATATGAAGTAGGAATGACATTTGAAGAGTTCAAATGAACTTCACAAAGTCTAGACTTGTGTCAAGGCACTTCAAGTAGGCTACTAAGGACTTTATGGACTTTGAATACTATTGATAAATTAATTAGGGAATTGAACTACCATCTAATAGAATTAAGGGAACGCCATTTGACACTTGGGAAGTTGATACATCCAATTGCAAACTTGAAAGGCAATTGAAGACACATTAATGGACTCAACCATAAAATATGGAACTTTAAAGATCTAGAAGTCTATATGTACACATACAACCCAACAATTCAAAAAAATGTACAAACAAAAAGCTCAAAAATAAATGATGGAACATAGCAACTTGTTGACCTAGAGGTCCCACATCTTCATCAATGTGTCCTTCAGTTGTTATAAGTAACTTCAACCCGTTTAATCTCCACTGATCTGGATGTGGTGTTCAATCGCATCCCCATGCAAGCATTTCAAAGAAGAAGCAAAATGTGTGGTTGCGCACTAAGAATGATACACATGTTGGCATGCAAAAATTGTACAATCCCACACTGGTTCAAAGCCTTGAGCACAAAACAAATAGTTTGAAATTGCGACAATGTGAAGAAGATCAAGAACATCATGTTCATTAAAGGTTATTGGAAAGGGCCGAAAGCTTGGAAACGGTATCCTGCTTTGGACCATTAATTGAACATGTTGACCTATAGCAATTTGTCATCATTGGCAAATTTCATGTCTTCCTAGGGCTTCTTGTGAAGCCTTTTTGGCTAAAAAAACCTTTTTTGCCACAAGGTTGTGCTCCGCTTGAGAGGCTTCAAGCATTTCCTTGAACTCTTCAAGGATGTTTTGATGGGAGTCAAACTTCTATTGAATAGATTATAAAGCCTTAAAAGCCTTAGCTATCCCATTTGTTGTTGTCTGGAGCTGTTTTCAATTCTATTAAATGTGCATTTGTAACATCTAGATCATGTTGCAACACTTGCAACTTGGACTTTGCTTTTTTAACTAGGTCAATACAATCTTTAAATTGTGTACTAACAAGTGAGAGCTCCTATTGACAACCATCTCTTGACTTAACAAATGAAAACAAAAGGGTTTCCTATCTAGAAACATTTGACCCCTAAAATTGAAAGATTATTGTGCCATTCATTCAAATCTTCAAGATTAAAAGTGCAAGGGTGTGATTTATTCCTTGATGAATGATTGAGCAACATGTCTTCTAAAGGTAGAACCTTTTCATTTGACTGTGCAGGCTTTTTTTTGTCATCAACCACCTTAAATTTCGGACCTCCAACCTCCACAAGACTTTGACCTCCTTCTTGAATATGGTTTAACTTGCAAATCTAATATCTAATTGTCCATTCTGCAAACACAACCCAATTCACCTTATGTCCTTTCCTGTCGCATACAATCCCTCGAGCCTTAGCTTTGTTTATTAACCTTGTGTTTAGCACTTAAATGCGTTGATGAACTTTCATCCACAATTCTTCAACATGCTTGATGAATGCCTCATTTTTGTTGAAGTAGTAGCAATAGCCATTCTTATTGTTGTAAGGCTTAAACAAAGCCTGCATTTCTTCTGTGCATCTATGAGGTGACCTCCCGTCCTTCTACTCCTAGTTCTACAAGGTGATTATATTTAAAAACACAAATGCTATCGGTGAAAGAAAAATGCAAGTGTATTTTTAAATGTTAAATTATGTTTATAGTTGAAATTAAGTAGCTTGCCTCCTATGCATCATTTACAATTAGAACTGATAGATATATTTTCCAAGCTCAAACACTCCACATCCTAGAACTTTATGTCAAATTGTCATTCATTTAAACCAACGTTTAAAGACTCAACACCATGTTCAACTTAGCTGCAGACCACTAATCACTTGAAATATTGTTTCTAACACATAGGTTATTCAAATCGGTTTACTTTAGCTCATTAAAAAAACTAACTACAAGGCGCACCTTGTTACCAAATCCTAAACTTTGCAGTTAAACCAGCAAGAAGTTATGCTACCAAACCCGAAAAGGTTTATGAGATTTCTCTAAAGTTCCAACCTCCCAACACCATCACTACTCACTTCCATTCCTTCAAAACTATTACAAGATTTTCATTTTCCTTTCCTTCCTTTTCCCATCTACCAAAACTAATCATTCTTTTCCTCCTCAAGAAGCTTGTGGGAACAAGTATTCAAGATTGAATTGAACATTATGTCCGGGGAAAGAGAGAGCCCCCAATGATCCAAGTTCACCTTTTAAAGAGAAGGAAAAGGGAGGTGAAAGTAGATCCAAAGTTTGGTGGCCAATGAAACGTTCCAAGCTTGGTGGCCAATGGAATGTTTTAAGCTTGGTGGCCAATGGAATGTTTTAAGCTTGGTGGTTAATGGAATGTTCCAATGTTTGGTGGCCAATGGAATGTTCCAATGCTTGGTGGCTAATGGAAGGTGAAGGAAAAACACCTTTTCACCTTTTCCCACTTTCCCCCCAACTAACTTTACTTAAACCTTCAATTTTTTCCTTTGACCTTAAGGTTTTACTTTACCATGGTTTTTAAGCCATTACTCACACCTTTCCTTCCTTTACTTCGATCTATAAATTACGATTTCACATCTCAATGTAACAAATCGTTCACACCTTCATTGTCGATTTGATTTTGATTGAAAATCTGACCTTTTTCCTCTCCTTGAAATATGGCGTCACGTATGGTCACATCTTATGGGCCCCAAGCCGCACAAGCAAATGAAGAATCACCTCCGGAGTCATCTCTAGATTTAACCCTAACGCAACATCCTCGTGATGAAAAACACGAACCTCGAAAGGTGCGCACTTGTCTTGAAGTTGAACCCCTTTGAGCTTGGTACTATCGTATTTCTCCAAACTCTCGCACCCTGGTGATCTTGTTGCAAGTCGACCCCGCTTCTGGTGACGAACCTGAAACTATATGTGAAGGTTGTTACGAAACTAAAAATATTTCTATCTTCGCATGGTCTTCAGTTCCTGGCATTAAACATTATTGTTGGTTGCACGGTCTGATTCGTCGACTGCCTCCTAATAGCAAGGTGGACTACCTAGTTCGCACCATTCAACGCATCCTAGATTTCTTGCAGTTATAAATTATCACTATGGCATAACCCAAGATTTAACATGTACTTGTAGCTCATTGTTGAGCTTATTCATAATCTAAATAAATGTTCCAGTCATTATGAGATTCATGTTGCCATTGGCACACCATTTTTGCCTTTTTATTTTCAATCTCATTTCACTTGAAAGTTTCAAGTCTTCCATTTCATTTGGGAGTGTAGAGTGATTTGAATGTTTTTTGTTTTAGGGTTTTGGGAGTCTGATTTCATTTTATTTTTGAAGGTTCATTCCACTTGCCATCTATAGAGTTTATTTTAACACATCTTGATTCGAGCTCTTCCAATAGCAATGAGGAGTTGCTTGAAAAAATTGCGGCAAACAATCAAATTGCAATGCAAGCAACAATTGCATGTGTCAACATTTGGGAATATTTTACATCAACAAAGTTAAATGAAGAAAGTGGAAAATTGGTCAACCCCGATGTACATGTGCATGACATCCTAACGACCATGCAAACCACACCAAGTTTGTTTAAGTTTCTCATCAACTTCACTTTGGGAAAATTTGAAAAATTGGCCCAACTTGTGGTCCTAATTAGTGTTGGGCAATTCTCATGAGCAGCTTGAAAATTAGCAAGGTTTTCATGCTGGTTTTAAGTTGAAAACCGTGGGTTCTCAGATCGGGTGAAAATCAAATTGAAAACTTGATCGATAGTTCTCAACCAAGTAAAAACCGCCCCTAAAACCTTATTTCTATATTTTGTTTCTTGATTCTAACTCTTACTATTGGTTCTTGTTTCTCAATTTTGTTTCTCATCTTCTTGCTTTTATTTCTCACTTTTCTCCTTTGGCTTTGCATGGCTTTCGCTTTTCACTTTTGTTTTCCATTTCTCGCTTATGTCTCTCACTTCTCACTTCTCACTTTCTCATTTCAATTCTATATGAAGAGTTTTATTCATGTGATTTCACAAAAAACTATCTTATAATTTTATTTTATTTTTCTTGTGTCCTTTTGTTTTTGTTTACTTTTTAGGGTTAAGCTTAAGGTTAGGTTATTTTGGTATTTTCCATTAGAATTAAACCCTAACCCTAAAACCCCATAAATTTTATTTTGTGGTTGGATGGTGCAAGAAAATTACTTTTCTGGAAGGATTATTTATTATACATTCTTCATTTCAACTATATTTAAAAATGAGCTTTTTGATTTGTAATTTTTTATAAATGATTTCTCAACACCAAACCTTGAATCCTTTTTTTTACCTACTTTTCAAATTTCATAATTTTACAATTATCTTCTGTTGTATGAACTAAGTATTAATAAAATAATGGCCCATTCTAGCTAAAATGAAAATGTTATGCAAATTGAAACAAAGTTTTATGAAATATTCCAAAATGATGTTTCTTTGGAAAAATAACCTTTTCCTAAAACATCACAAGGAAATGAAAACTTGCAAACCCAACTAAGTACAATTCCAAAAAGTGATAAGGAGAATGTGATTAAGAGATTTCAATTTTTACATGTTCAAAGACTTTTTTGGAAACCTTATTGCAAAAATGCAGTACGTTGGGTATCATTGACAATACACAAGTAGGTGGCAAGGTACTTCAAAGTGATGCACTGCATGATATGTCACAGAGAGTATGTCCCTTTTACTACAAGAACCAAAATTATTAAAAATCATATCATATTTTAAACCTAATGGAATAATTGCCTTATAAAAACATACATTGTTTGCAAAGAAATTTGAGGAGGAAATAAATAGTCTTATGAAAAGTGGTTTGGAGAAAAACTAGCAAATAAAAGACTTAATGTGTCTACTAATGAAATCTTTGAGTTTTTTTCTACTATAGACCATTTTAAGAAGGATGATGTGCAACAAAATAAATTTTGCAAGACCTTGGTTTGTTAATTATTAAAAATCATCTTCCTATGCATTTTGTGAAGAGTTCTACTAGAAGAAAAACATGTATTTTCAACTAATCTTTGTGACTAAATTTTAGTCACAAACGACAAAAAATATTGGATGAAAAAAAAAATCAACAAATACAAGTGCATTCTTTGACTCCATTATATATGTATTGTCACATGCGACTATAAAAAGACAATTTTGGTCATAATTGAAGGCAAATTATGTGATGTCACGTGTTCTATGTCCCAATATTTTATTTTTATTATTATTTTGAAATAATTTAGGATTTGAATTCAAATGTTTCGACGATCTTATATTATGATATGTGGCCCGATGTAAATATGCCACGTAACATTTAAAAATGAATTTAATAAAAATTATTAATATTCAATTTGTAAGTACCTAGGTAGGTACATAAATAAGTGCCTACAAACCTAGGCTAAATATTTTTTCATATAGGTAGGTACTTAGGTAGGTAGGTACATAGGTCAAAGTAGATATTTATCTAACTAAATAGATAAATAGGTTGGGGAAATAGGTATTTAGAATTGTGCATAATTTGTTTTTATGATTTGGGTTAAACCTTTTGATTAGCTCATCCCATGTGCACAAATTTATTAATGTGAAATTGGATGACCACACCCCTTATTTATATAATGTTCAAAATAAGAATGAAGAATAAACAATATGGTATAAGTTTTTGAAGTTGCAACTTTTTCACAAACTAAATTATAACTCCAAAACTTTCTTCATGTTTTTTTTCTTAGTTTTTTTAATTATAAACAATTCAAGTACATGGTTCATGATCACTAAATAATTAGATAATCATTAAATTAATAATGATTAAATTTACATATATTTAAATTTTAAATTATACACTACAAATATTGAGTATTCATTATTAATTATTTAAATAACGAATAACTCCTTAATATTTAACAAACTAATTATCTAGTTCCTCATAAGTTGTCAATACATAATTCATAAATAATTAAAAAACTGAAATATTAAAGAAATTTAGTTCTTTTTAAAATATGGTTGAATTATATATAATATAATTAATTTTTAAATAAAAAATTATAATTATTTTGAAAACTATTTTAAATATTTATTTTCAAATTATAAATAATGAATTAAATTTTTTTTATTAAAAATTAAAATTTTACACGATTTTTTTGAAATAATATTAAAATAACTAAATTAATTACTATATAATTACATTTATAGTTGTAATAACTTTTATAGGTCAAGTCAATTTTTTTCTATTGGTGATTGCTAACTATAAATACAATAATTTGCTAAACATAATATTAATTTTCATAATTATTGTAAAAAAAACTATCAAAATAAAAGAAATATTGTATAATAATTCGTGAAATTAAAATCATTCAAATATTTATTTTAACTACATATTATTTTTCCAAAATTTTAATTCAGATGTAAAGTTATAAATTACAGATTGTGAATAATTATGTTGAATTCGAAAATAAGTATGGACATACTAATTAATTCTTATTTGAAGTAAGTACAATGATTTTAAAGTAATGTAACATTAATAGTAATTCAATTCTTTACTATAAGAATATAAATATATAATATAAAAATCTATGTTATAACAATAATTATTTAGTGTAAACTATAATTAATAAGAAATATTTATATTTATTTATAAAAGTGATTTATTATGGATAACACTAATAGAAAAAAACCTTAAAACTCAATCAATAGTTTTCTAAATTTAAATAGGAAATTTCATAATTGAAATGTCAATTTTCATATTCAAATAACAATATTCAAAATTGATATGTCCATTTTTAGACTCAATTAATAAATTTATGAGTTGAAATATTAATTTAGAGAATCCAAAATAATAATTTAGAATTCAAATTTCAACTTTCAAGTCATATAATTCCTTAAATTTTTAATTAAAAAATCAGAATTGAAATATAAATTTTCATATTCAAATTTAAAATAATCAATATGAAAACGTCAATTTTTACACTCAATTGTAATCTGAATTGAAATACTAGTTTTTAGATGAAATAACAATTAGAACCTTGTGACTAGGAAAAAGCTCTAGATTGGAAAAAAATCACACTATATATATATAATACAAAAGGGCCATGTCATGGTTTTTTGCATGCAAATATTCCAATTCAAAGCATAAGCATATATCACAACTAAGCATCTTAGCAATGAGCCTTTTTGATTGGCACATCATTAGAATAAGTTATCAAAGTTTCTAATCAAGATTCTCAAGATACAATTTATTCTATTTCATTGGATTATAGATATAAACTTCTGATGTGCAACTTTGAACAAAAGATATGATTTTGAACATGGTGCTACAAAGAACACTCTTCTTCAACTTGAAACCAATCTTATATATTCTTTTTAATTTATTCATCATGTCCTTTTGATCTATTGTTACTTTTCATAAGTATGTTGTTGATAAATCTTGAAACATCACCTATTTCCATCCATAAGGGGCAAGCTACTTGTACCCCAATAAGATATTGTAGATTCAAGTGAATGCATAATTATTATTTAAAGTCATGGCCCATAAAATCCAAATTCATGGCTACATCCATGGTAGTTGTTTAAGACATATTGTGATTGTATGATTGGATAGCATATGATGGGAAAGTGTAGATCAAATTATCTACAAGCATCTAGATAGCAAGGCATACAAAAAGCTTCGTGTGTTAATTCAAAGAGATCAAATTTCTCTTGCCATCTAAAAGTTACATAAATAACTTTGAAATCATGTGTCAATTGATGAGCAAAAACAAAATTTTATGACACTTCTTTGGAAACAAGGTGGCCATGTTGGTCCCAAAATCCTCCCCCCAAAAAAAGGCTTGCCCCATCCCTTATTGACGCACATGCACAAATCTTTTCCAGAGACCCAAAAGCACAATCTTTCTTTTGCTCTTTCCAATTCCAAGAAGATTGGTGGGTACCTTTTCAAGAGGTTGGGGAAAGAGGTACCAAAGGGACCCTTTCTCTTTCTTCAAGTGTTTTTTATATGGAAGTTTTTGGTTAGATGAAACTAATAGCTAACAATTGCATGGACTGATAGCTTTAGGTTATGAAGCTAAAACCTTTTTTTGTTTAAAAAAACTTCACTTCGAAAGTTTCATTGAAGCTAAATATGAGGTTTTGGTTTTGAGGTGTTGCAAGAGCTTAAAAGTTTGTTTTTGAAAACAATGAGTTTTGTCCTTTTCAAAGTTTGTAGTTGCAATGGGTGAGATTTTTACAACTATTAAAGGAAAGGAAACTATTTGCAATGAAGCTTTGGACTAAGTTAAGTTTTGTGATTTTTCATTGATTGTGTGATTTTCCTTTCCTCCAATTGTTCTGTTACAACTTGCAACAACCCTCTTTGAAAATTTTCATTTATTTTCTTCCCATCTTAATTCTTGGTGCTTGTGTAAATTCGATATATTCTGGTGCTTTCCAAAAAAAACTAATGTGTTTTCTTGTAGCATACATGCCTATAGCACCATAGTTGAGAGAAGATGCCAGGCCCAGAATGGCAAGGAGATTCACAACCAAGGTTAGTCAGTGAAGATATTTTGAAGAGATTAGTACTTGAGAATGCAGTATTAGCAAGAACCATGATGCCAGATCTAAATGGAGCCTTTGCAACACCTGAGGAGGAAAGTTCTTTTGAAAAAAAACTATATAATTCCAAGGGTGATGACAAGAGCACAATTCCTTCAAATGAGGTTTCAGAAAGGTCAAAATTTACAATTCCTCACTAGAAGAAGGTATGCATTTTGAGCATTGATGGTGGTGGGATGCAAGGTATCATTCCATGTCATGCCTTGGCATACTTGGAGGAAGCCTTTCAAAAGAAAAACAATAACCTCGTGGCTCAAATTGCTGAGTGTTTTGACATTATAGCAGGGACAAGTACAGAAGGAATTCTTACAATGATGTTTTTTACTACAGACAAGAATGGAAAACCCTTTTTCACAAACAAACAATCATGGAGATTCATTGTTGAGAAGGGGAAGAAAATTTTCAAAATACCCAAGAGACAACAAACATGGGCGAAGCTCAGAAGTATAGTGACTCCCCACTATTTAACCAAGTATTTGGTAGCATTGTTGAAGCAATATTTGGTGAAGGACAATGCGCCCTTCATTCTGCAGGACACTCTAAAATGCTAATCCCACCCCCCCTTTTTATGAATATTTATTTTGGTTTACCAATTATTGTGGAAAACTATTGCCTAAGCAAGGTGAAACTGCAACCATGAAACTTGATGTGGTGATTTGTGATGGTAGGTTACATCCCAATTGTGGTTGGGCCACTTAATATCTAGGATTTTGCATTTGCACCCAATTCATATTTGTACATCAAACATGTTAATGAGAAACCCTTGAATCTTCTACAAAGATTAGTGTTTGATCGCTTTAAAAAAGCAAGAGCTTCTAAACAACTACCTCAATTACTTTTGTTTCAAAAATGTCTTTTTTTTTTTGGGTCATATTCTAAAAAAGTCAAGGACATTTTGAAAAAAATGAAAATCAAACAGGGCATCTTTTGACATGTAATTAAGTCCAAATGTGTCTTTTCAAAAATTAGGATACTCAAATATACGAAACTTGAAATCATAGACTTTGCATAAATCCAGAGATATTCAAAATTGAAATGTCCATTTTAAAACTCAATTAATAAATTTCAAAACTAAAGTATTAATTTTGAGAATCCCAAATAGTAATTTAGAATTGAAATTTCAAGGTTCAAATCAAATGATTATTTAAAATTTAAATGAATTTTTCTCAAAGTTGAAATAAAATTTCATATTCAAATTTAAAATGTCCATTTTATTATCAATTAATAATTTTCTGAATTGAAATATTAATTTTTGGATTCAAGAATAATGTTTTAGAATTCAAATATCAATTTTTAGATCAAATATTTTTTTTTGAATTTAAGTATAAAATTTCATATTCAAATTAAAAAATTCAATTTCAAATAATGTTTTAGAGAATTGAAATAGCAATTTTCAGACAAATATCAAATTTCAAATTCAAATAATTTTCTTAAAGGATTAAAATAACAGTTCTCATAATTGTAATATCAATTTTGAGATTTAAATAGTTTTAAAAATTCAAATAATAAAAAAAAGATTCCAATAAATTTTGTTAGAATTAAAATATTAAATTTCAGACCAAATAAGAATTTCAAATTCAATAATTCAGAAAAGAGTTACAATAGTAATTTTGAAAATTGAAACATCAATTATAATGTTTAAATAAAATTTTCATAATTACAATTTTAATTAAAAATTTAAAAATATATTTTTGAATACAACTAACACTTTTAATTCATATTTAAAACTTCAAATTCAAATAAAAATTTAAAAATTCAACCATCATTTTCAAAATTGAAATAATAATTTTCAGATTTGAATAACAAATTTCAAAGTTCAAATATTAATTTTGAGATTCATTATATGAACAATATACATACATATGCATATTTAATGTACACACACATATGTATATAACACATTAAAGCCAATGTGTACCCATTTAAAATTTACAAATCCCTTTTCCCTAAGGAAGAGAGCTTTGGTTGTGAAGACCTAAATCAAATTGGAAGAAAAGGTATGATAGCTTCACTTGGGAAGGGCTAAATGAAACCACAAGAAAGGGGTATTATGATAGTATATGGTATAATAAATACATACAATTTCAGTAGACTAAAACTATAATACAGATTCAAGTTGGGCTAGTGAGTGTTATTATGGAAAATAAATAAATAAAGTTGTGGATTTTATGGATAATTTGGTTGAATTTGTCAAGCTATAGTAGAGATGTTTGATGTTTTCCTTAGTAGGTTTATTATTCAACTATAGGTAACATAGCTCGCAATTGGATGGCATATCGTGTAGTCAAGATACAATACCCCTTGGATACCCATATCTTAACACCCTTGATGGGTTTGCTACTAGAACTTGAGTCTCACAGTCGACTCTTACCTTGTGTAGGCCCTTCATTTTGGTGACATTCCAATCCAAGGGCCTTACCCTATAGTTTATGAAATGAGTACTCAATTACTATATAAGATAATGTTCATGGGTGCCTCACCCTCAAATTAATGGCCTCCTTAAATGAGAACCACAAGAAGGGAGGGCATTGTGTTAATGATCCATGTATTTTTTTAGTCCCACAAACTGGTTAATTTGTTTTAGATTGATCATTGAAATTATTTGTCTCCATCTATTGTAGTTTGAAACAATACATTTCAATAGTTAAGTATCCATGTTTGTAATGTCTATTCTAGGAAATATGTTTTTGTATTATGCTACAAATATTGTGTAATTATTTTTATATTGTTTAGGGAACTTACATAAGCTACATTTATGTACATATAGTGACTTCTTGAATAATGTTTAAGTGTCAGCACCTAAGATCTAACTTACTAGAAATACCCCAAAAAAAAAAAAAAAAAAATTTTTAAATTAATTTTTTTTTTTTTCCTTTAAAATAAAATTATTTTTAAATTTTAATTATAATATAATTTTTAAATTATTTATA
>Ga0116227_10005791_pt1 | contig 25657 bp, 18 predicted proteins | sample S1TSphgellanicum_FD_89693 | JGI IMG/M metagenome (GOLD analysis project Ga0116227, IMG submission 89693) | Host-associated microbial communities from peat moss isolated from Minnesota, USA - S1T2_Fb - Sphagnum magellanicum MG | ecosystem: Host-associated > Plants > Peat moss > Unclassified... | reverse complement strand
TCAAGTGTTTTTAGTTGGGTTAGTTTGATATTGAAATTGATTGCATTTTCAATTGCACTGTTAATGAACCAATAAATTCAACATTGATTAAACACACAACTTAATATAACAAAGGATAAAGTTTAGTTTATAATTTTTACAATCCATGGTGCCATTGGAATTGTACTTTGTAAAGCTAATCTTTGTTGGTTATAATGTCAAACATGAATTTTAGTTTGAAATTGTAAGATTTGTTAAAAGATGTAGCCACTTTGGAAGTAAACCTTGTCCCCTTCGTGTATTCACCTTTCATGACCACATACTTGCATTGAAACAAGGTTTTAATATTTATTCCACCATAATTTTACCATATTTTTTGGCCATGTTACACAAGTTTGAATTGCAAATTGGGAAACTTTGATGCTCACTAATTGCAAACCAAAATTTACATATTTTTATTGGTAGTAGCATGTTGGTAGGCCTTAAAAAAGGCATTGCCAAAACAAACACCTTCAAATGGTGCATGTATCCCCAAATCCTCACAACTAACATTCAACTTAAGAATGGTTGTCATTGTAGTCAAAACATTTCCTTCATCTTTCATATAACATGTGATTTTGTTAATAAGCTTATAATTTTAAAATAGTTGATTAACAAGACTAATTCTAATAATCACTTTTGCCTCAAAGAGACCAATTGTCATATGCTTTGGTTCCCAATCCACAATCAAAAAATTGATGACAATAGAAAAAGTATCAAGTGCACCTTTTCTCATCCAAGGTCATTGTAGTTTAGTTTATGAACATGGTTGGGATTCCCAAAAGTATAAATGCACATTTAGGTGGTTCATTTTTGGTATCATAAGAGTTCACATTATGTGGGTGGTCAAAATAATTAGTCTATGATTTGGCTTGACAAATACTTCCCACACATGTGAAGCCAATGTAGGATCAACTTTTCAATTTTATTAAATTCTAGCTTGGTTGTAATTTTATGTAAGCTTCATGTGATTTTTACACATGAATCATCTTTTTCATATGAAATAATTATCTCTCTTAAACAAGTCAAGTAAATGATTTTATGTTTAACTTACATGTAATCCTTTTGTTCATCAAGGTTTGTCCTCTTACTTTGACTTGTGGGGTGTTTGCATGTGGTATGGTGGACCAAAAAAATTATCATAGTGTTGCAATTTTCACTACAAGCAAAAATTGAATGATTTGGTACATAATTAAAAAAGGTTTAGTGGTCAAAATGTGTAATTAAGGATGGTTCACATTGTAATCTATCATTATGTTGTGAAATTGGGGTGAAAACATGTTAAGGCATTGCAATTTTGGATGCACTTGCAATACTAAAAAACCCTTGCACCAATGTGATTTTGCTTTCAAATTAAATGATTAAGATGCTAAAACACATCCATTTTGAGTTTAACCTCGTTTAATACCATTTTGATTGGATTTGCAATGAAATTTACATTGATTTATTTAAATGAATACATAATTTGGAGCTCCAAATCAAATTCATTTTGAAAATTTCAAGTTGTTAAATTTTCTATTCTACTTATGCATTGATAAATATCTTCAAATTTTTAATTAAAAATATTGATTTGATGTACTCCTTTCAATGGATTTTTTTTTTAATACTTGATTTTCGCCAAATTATCCCAAATTAATATGATGTTTCATAAGCATGTTTTTTAGGTTTTTTCATACATTAAAATGTCTTGGTTAGTGGAAAATATTAAATTTTTATAGTACTAATTCCATGTGATGTGGTAATTTATATTTTGGGACATTTATTGATAAAAAAAATCAAAAATCAAAGTACAATGTGATTGTATCCAAATTCAAAATATTTTTAGAAATAGAAAGGTATGTAGATAACCATTATGATTTGTCATTTAATTTGCATTATATTCTTATATCAGTGTGGTGTTGAGTACTTTGTTAATGATAGTATGGAAAATGACCATTTGGGACAATACTTTGCTTCCCCTAATCATTCTTTCACCCATTGGTGAAAATAGGAATCATGCAATAATCCTTTGGAGTATGTTTGTAACATGTAGTCTCTTGTCACCAAACAATTGGTGTAAGAAAAGAATTAGGAAGTAATTCTTTGAGTTGAAAAAAATTTAGTAAAAATTTGCACATCAATCTATATATTTACAAAGAATAATCTTCCATCAAAGTTTTTTCAAATTGATCTAAAATCATGAAGTTTAGATTTAATGTGAATATAAACCTTGGTGGTACATTATGCTAATAATGGTGATGATTATGATCTTTATAGGTTGTAAAATACTCTTCCATTGAAAATCTAGATGCTTTAGGTGTTGTTTTTATTTATCCACAAAGATGTAGTAAAGTTTTTAAATTAGTAAAAAAAAGGTATATTGTTATCAAATAAGATATTTTAAACAAGTTTTATATTGTCATTATTGTACATTTATTCAAAGAAACCAACATGAAGCAATTTGATATTCATAATTGTTTTAATTTAGTTTATTTTAAAAGCCAAAACCAATCAACTGTAATTTCTACAAAATTGCAAAGTAAATTAATTTAAGGTTATGATACTTTTATTAGTAGTTTATGTACATCCAATTTAAACTACATTTGTGTCCATCATAACATGCAAACACCTTGTATCATATTTGTAGAACAACATTTTAATTTGTTATTTCTAGAGTTGGTAAAATTTCAAAATGTCACGTGCAGTGGTAACAAGTTGAGCAGTGGAAATTTTTTGGTCCTAGTAAAGTAGGCAATGATATGAATTTTAAAGTAAAGCAAGAAGGAAGGAAGTCAGAAATTCCTAGAGGTTTTGACACTTTTTTGTATGGCATAATGTGACAAATTATAACAATGGGTGTTGAGTTCATCAATCCTAAATAATTTGTTAAGGTTTATAATTTTTCTCATCGAAATAATGGTCAAAGAGTTTGAAGGTGTTTAAAGATCTAGAGGAATCAAAGGTGTAAACATTGTTTGGTGGCCTTATTAATAAAATCGTTACAAGTATAGGGAGTGTGGTGATCATGAATTAATAGCTTGCATAAAGAACTTGTGAATGATTGTACACCATAACACATGGCCATTGACATCACATTTGATTCCTACTTGCCATGGCCATGGTTTGATTTGCAAAAGGAGATAAAGTGTTATGAATTGGTTGTTGTTTGTAATGTGGACAAGAAGGAACAAGTTAGTAGATAATTATGTTTCATTGATGAAAAAGTCTTATAGAAATGCACAACTCTTATAGAGGAAATCAAGCAAGAAAGAGAGAAGTTTAATAGGTTGGAATGACAATGGTGTGCTATTGAAATACACACCAAAAAAATTGAACACAGAAAATGAGGTTTTAGTATCCACCCAAAACCTCTCCATTATCTTGAAACAAATTTAGAATTAAATGATCTAGAATCAATGTGGATACTCTCTTTGAAGATCATGATCATTTTGTGGGACTAAGTTTTCATGTGCATGGGATTGTAAGTTGTCTTCTTGCCAACATATGTATCACTCTTGGTGTGTTCCAACATATTACGATGTTTTCACCAAAGTGTCTCATGAAGGGTTGTAGCAAGGGATGCATCCAAGTTCCAAAATCTGAAACGCATGGGGAGAAGGTGGAGGTTCATGCTATACAAAACAAGGTAAAAGGGATTCCCTTGGATCATAAGTGCAACAAGATGAACACAAAAGGCATGTTTGCATCAATTTTCAAGTTTGGCAATGGCCTCACTCTGGGGTTTTTTAGTTTTTACCTTACACTTCATGCCATGGTTCTAGCTAAGTACTTTAGCTATGTGGTAGGTGAGGCATTCATTGTGTGGCACCATGTGAAACTTTGACTTTAGTTTAATTTGAATAGGTAGAAAACGACCGTTCCTTGGAAAAATACAACAACAAAAGAGGACATTACCTGTACTCTTCATAATTTGTCATCACCAATCCAGTCCTTATAGAACTGCAACCAACAACAGTTCCTTTTGCCTTGAGGTAAGCTACCCAGTCAGGCACACAAAGTAAGAGAGACTTGATGATCATTTGATCAACATGTTTTTAAAGAACACTGGCCAATCTTTGCTCCATGGGTGGGGTAAGAACTAAGATCGTAGGAACTCTGATGGGAACAATGATGCATAACTCTTGCAATTCACACCTTTACAGAACGAAAGTGAAGGATATGGCCAATGGGTGGGAACTCGGGAGCGGCCTTCCCAAGGTAAGGGGCCTGTCACTTGTGCATTGAAGAGCCCAGAGTGGGCTCTGCATTTTGGGAATCTACCATCCTTGGACCTTCTACCTGGCGTCAAGATCAGCCCATATTTCTTTAATGGAACACAGATGCAATCGGCAGCATCTTGCTCATGAGAGGCGGCATTGTACCTCATCCTTGCTCTGATGCCAGTAGAATAATGCTGTGTAAGGTCTCACATAAGGTGTCATTCGGCCACAAATGGAAATTTCTGCTGGTTCTTTACTTAGATAAATGTTAACCATCATATCGTTGTATCTAAATTTGAATCCTGGTACAGGTGCAAGATTCAAATAATTTTACTGGCTACATTTCAATTCACTTGTTCCATTTGAATGTGGACTATTGGGTCACTGCTCTGTGTTCTTCTTTCCGTAGCCCACCCCCCTTGGGACTTACTCTGTCTTCGATGTGTTTTAAATATACTATTCCACTCTCTTTACAAATGGCTCTAAAAAGACTTGAAAGTTGGGAACCTTGGCGGGGTAGGCAAAGAAGTAAACCCATTTATTTTCCAAAAGAGTTGGGGTACCAAACTTAATTCAACTTTGTTCATTGGAGTCTAACAAAAGCCAGCAGACCTTTTAAGAATTCTGACTCAAATTTAACTAACTAAGCCCATCACACACCGAAATGCAGTGTCCTTTTCACACTGTGCTCACTACTGGTCTATTCCAAATTCCGAAAACCACTCCCCCCCCCCCCAACTAATTTGGTTTTCAAATTCGGATGCCATTTGGGTGGGGGAGAGAGGGGGGGGTATAAAACCCCCTTCTCATTGGCTGCTCAGAAATATAATTCATTATCTGCCTTTATGACAGTGGGTTTACTTTTGGCCGGACTAACGGATTTATTGAAGGGTCGACTTAACCAATCAGAAGCTGCCAGATGGTAAGTAATGAGTAATAATAAATTTCTGGTACTAGCAAAAAGTAAAGTAATAAATAAAGTAAAGAGTTTAAATGTAGTGGATAGCAGGTTGTTATCTGTTATTCGCTTGCTTATTTAATTTAAACCATGATTGGTTTACTCCACCCTACCTAGTTCAAAAGAAAGAAACAGTCCTTGGAGGGTTTTTTGAAATTAAAAACACCGTGAAAACAAAATCTCAAGCATGGGAAATATATGTACAATGCACGTACCACATATTCCCAAGCACAAATCCTGTATCTGTTGATACAGAGACATTTATGAGGTGGGGATCTTTTATTTATATATCTGGCCTTGTTTGTTTTGTTTTGTTTTGTTTTCCCAGAGTGTAATCTGTCTCTTTTGCAGCACTTTTAAGGCCATTGGGTTGAAAACAACAAGAAGAGCTTCAGCTACTTGCAAGAAAACGCCCTTTGTTGGCGGCAGCAGGAGGAGCAATAACTCAGCAGCATGTAAAGTTTCTTTGTAAACAGTCCTGCAGATCTGGCAATTTCCAGCAGACGCATGCAACAGTTCCGACGAAAGAAAAGTGGATTCAAATTCAGAGTGCAAAGAAGCAATCTCAAACAGTTAGTTTAGTGTTTTTTTTTTTTTTTCCCTTTGGGCGAATTTTCTTTCAGAAAATGAAAAAATCATGAAAAATTTGTGAGTTGTAGGGATTTTTTCGCCATTTTTCGAAGTAAAAAAATTGAAATAGTCACATTTAGACCTAGGCATTTCCTAGGTCGTCACTTTTAGCAGCACTTTAGTAAAACTGCTTGAGCCCACCTAGGACAGTTGCCATTTAATGCTAATTAATGCTGGGGATCCTCGCCAGTGGAGGCACTTGAGGAATTTGAAAAAAAAACCCTGAGATTGTCCAGCAGTGATTTTCTTGGGACAAAATTTGTCGTTTTCCGACAAAGAAATTGAATTTTTTTCCCCTAGCGTAAATCTGACCAGTTTGCTAAATTTTTGGAAAAATTCGCCAAATTTCTTATTATCAAAAAGTTGAAAGCAAACCCTGATCTCAAGCCAAGAAAATAATCGTCTGGCTAAATAGGAAAGCCAGCCCTGTTTTAAAAAAGGTATCAGACGCTTGTGTGTGAGCATTAGAGTTATTTTTGGGTCAAATTTTCGCCGTTTTTGATCCCAAAAAAAAAGTTGGGAAATTTTGGAATTTTTTGGAAAAAACGTAAACTCAACTAATTTTGCTAATTTTTTTTGAAAACTTCGACATATTTTCGATATCACAAAATGGAAAAAACAAAAAAAGCATTGGTGAGCATGTTTCAGTTAGTTTTTATCATGTGTGTTTGTTGGCAGCCTTTGTTGGGTCTGCCTATAGTGAAGGGAGAGAAACTATGGAAGGTTTTTCATTTGGTCGCACATTTCGAGGAACGTTCATCAGGCGTGAGTTTGAACATTTGAACTGTGAGTTCATTTTTGGGGAACTTCATGAAACATTTCGTATTTTGAACTCTTGTACATAGCTAGTTCAAAATTATCATGAGGGGAAAAGAAACCATGTATTACAAGACGAGCCACTTGTATTTGACCCTTTTATTACAATGCATTCATGTTTTCTTGCAATGGTGAAAAACCCAGTTTCATGTTCCCCGTGTCGATCAGCCGTTCTCATAGTGTGTGAGAACGGATTTTATTGTGAGATCTTCTGTTCCCAAGGGGCACTGTCCTCGTTCTCTGCAGTTGTTGGTTGTTGTCTGCGGCGTTCGCTTTACTTTGAGGAAGACGACGACAATGATGACGGCGGGAGGTGGTGCGGGCATGGGTTTTGTTGTTGTTGTGCAGTTGCTGCAAGTAACTTAGCAGAGAAGTAGCTACGAATAGACTGAGATGAGAGGGGAGTTTACAGTAGCAGACTCTTTTTTGCTTTTCCTTGGACCTATGCGAAGTTTCCGTTGTTTTTTGAGATTAACAACTACCTGGTGTCTGACTCGTGAGCTGAAGGTGGCGGGGGGTTGGGGGAAGAGGAAGGTGTGGGGAAGTTTTCGTTTGGAAGGAATTTTTTTGTGGAGAGCTTCTGTTTTCTGTAGAGATTTTGGGAGATTTTTGGAAGAGGGAGTTAGTTGCAGCAGTTGCACATATAATGCGAGGCGCAATTGAATGATTTTGGTGTTTTTGTTTTGGGGGAGGGTAGTAGAGCGAGAACCTGCAGCATTCAGTCACTGGCAGTAGGTAGCTTGATTTCTTTTTGATAGGATGCGAGAGTGAACTCAGGCCGGGGAGGGAGGGCGAGGACGTGCTGCAAGTTTGAGAGATTCAAGCTCTGGTATTATGGCGAGTATGTTACAAGTGTCGGACTTGAATAATCAAGCTGTGTCAGCTGGGAAGAAACTGGTGCACGAGAAGAGATTCCTCAGCCATGTCTCTGGTACGATATTCATCAGTTTACCTTGGTTGCAATCTCGGCTCTAAACACTGATGATATAGTTTCAGTTCTCTACAGAAGACCAAGCAGAATTGTATTTCTATTCCAGCTTGAACCCGCTGCTCAGAGCATTGTCAAAATAATAAGTTCTTCGCTTCTGTTTTCGAACACTTCTGCAGTTTTCCTTTCGAAACACTGCAATACTTCTTCTTTCCAGCAGCTTTACATCACTGAGATTGCTCCAAAGTGGGCGTTGTGGCCATAATCGCGCAAACATGAGCTTATCACAAACTCAGCCATTCTTGATACATAACGATCTTCTTAAATTTAGCCGTTGTAATTTGACGCACCACCCAAGTCAGAACGTCTTGAACTTCACGTTTCAAATTTCAGGAATCTTACGACATTAAAGGTGGAAGGTACCTGAAAACAGGTACCTTCAGTTTCGGAAGATCCTTAAAAACTTCGTCATGTTGGAGGCCGGAATCCCTTTGACAGTTTTCCTGGATTGAAGGGTACAGCCAAGGGCAATAGCCTGAGGCTGGGCTCAAAAATCCAGGAAGACCCAAAAAGCGGTTCCTCCCCCTATATTGAATGCTCTGAAGAAGACTTCTAAAACTTCATGACCCATGACAATTTGGCCTCTAGTTCAGAAGCGGATTCTCATTATCAACTTTCAGAGCTGTCTGGTCCAATGGTAATGCTCATTGTGAACTGCAAGGTCTTTGAGCTGGGTACTGCAATTTTTCAAACTTATATCTCAAATCCAATTGCTGACCAGGCGATCCTTGATATTCATTACAGGCCTGGAGGCTCTCAGGAGCATTCCTCTTGAAGCTCCTCCTGATGTGTCAAGGGAACGTTTCATGAGGCCTGAAGACGTGCCAGTAAGTTTATCACCCGCTAACCCTGGCAATCAGGAGCAAATGATTCTGATCAAGCATGTTGCTACATGAGAAAATTTCCTTGAAATCATGGGGGTCATATATGGTATGCTGCTGTTGATTAGCTTTTGACATTCACATGGATCTGTGGGTGCAGTTTGGATTCCAGCTTCACAAGGCACACCTCTCTGCAGTTGCAACAAGGTCAGCTAAAGAGGGCCCTACAGTGCAATCCATGGCAGCCCCCATCTTTTCAGGAGAGTTGGAATTGAAGCGACGAGCACCCAGTGTGGTTGCCCAATTGATGGGACTTGATTCCCTGCCTGATGATCTCCTTCCACCTGCACCTAGGAGACCATGCCATGAGCCGGCACGTGCATATGTCGAGGCAAGTCAACTTCCTTATAAAGAGAATCGCCCTTTCCTCCTCAGGCAACAATCACAGGGCTCAGCACCTGCATCCATGTGGCTGCCTCCCCTGCGCAAGAATATGCACCGGCGTGCATTCTCCCAGGATAACAAAGCTGATCAGGAACCTGAGACCCCTGTCAGGATTCTGCCTTCCCAGGACCATCCTGGGAAGAAACAGCTGCAACAGTTCAAGGAGTTTTCTGTGCAGTCTGGCAGTCAGTCTCAAGGCCCCGAGTGGCCTCAAACTGTGCAGCTCACGTACATGAACCAGCAGCTTGAAGAGAAAAAAAATCAGGTGCGGGCTACTCTCGATCAAGCAAGACTTGCCCTGGTCCAGGAGAACATGAGCAACCAAAACTGCCAATTGACTTGTGAGGAGTTCCAGGAATCCAAGGAGTTTCTGAATGCCATGAACTTCCTGCAATGCAATAAAGAATTTTTCTTTGAGTTTCTTCAGCAAAAGCCAGATGCAGTTTTCAGTCAGAGGCTGCTGGAGCCAGGTTCTTGGGGGCCGACTGAATGTGTGACACAGCTGAAGCCTTTGAAGAAAGCTAGAGGCCAGGAGAAGAGTTGTACAGAGAGTACTACTGAAAGAAAGAGGGAAGCATTCAGCCCTCGAGCTTTTTCTTCCCAGTTTTTGGGGTCTCTCAAGCCACATGACTTAAAGTCTCAACAGGGGAAGACAGTGGATGGCAATGAAACTAAGCTTTCTGTGGACTCTCATCATGAAGCAAGTCAATGTAACAGCAGCTACTCCAGGAGCAGGATTGTTGAGGCAGATCTGTCTCCATCCAATGTGGCACATCCAAAGTCTAGACTTTCTGAAATCAAATCCAGTGCAAAGGATTCCATGTCCTTGAAGCACTCTAGGAAATTGGTTGATGATGGCAGAGATTGTGTCAAGGACAATGCTCAACTACTTGTTGAAGAGGTGAAGCAGAGAGCAAAACAATGGGATAGAGATCAGCGGAGGGATGAGATGAGGTATGCTAGACAAATTCAAGGCTCATCAAATGACTCCACAAAGGTTGGCCAGGATATTGCCAGACAGGCCCAGGATGCAACTTCATTTGCAATAACCAATGACTCCTCAAGATATGAGGTCTCTTTGTCCAGGAACACATTGACAGGAAAACGCGTAACAATTTACAGGAAAGATATTGAGGGGTCAAATGTTACCACCTGCAAGAAAGCAGGAGATGGGGCCTTGACACCAACTCTTAGACCCCTCAGGGAGCATGTTGGCAGGTCATGTACAAGCCTTCCAAATTCCCCACGTCTTGCTCAGAAACATGATCTAACTGTGGCCACCAAAAAGAAGAAAACCTATGTGATTGGGAAAGCCAAAGCTCTGCTCCCAGATTGTGGAGATGCAGACCTCAAGCTCAAAGTGGGTGCTGATGATTTCATAGCTCCAATGCGTAGTGGAGTGGTGGAGGCTAAATATGTAGAAGATTGTCCCAAGCCTGGAAGTCTCACTCATGTTCGGACTGTTCGGAACTCGAAATCTGCTGTTCCAAGTGAAATCATTGTAGCTGAAAAAACTGCTCTATCACAGCCTTGCAGAGCTGAAGTGATCAGCACCATCAATGCAAATTGCCAGAAAACTGTGATGAAGCCAGAGGGAGGACATGGTCGCCCTGGCAGTCAAAGACTCAGGATTGAAGCCAAAGAGAGTTCGCAAAGAGACCGAAGGCCAGTGAAGTGCCATTCAGTCCATAATACAGCACTGCCTTGCCATGAACAAGGCCAGTCCAGTGATGGATCAAGGAAGAAACCTACAAATTCCCTTGGACCACAGCGAAAACCCAATCAGAAATTTGTCAGGAAAGTCCCCTTGGAGACAACCAAGGCTGCAAGTTCCAAGAATACTCAGAGCCAGATGGTAGAGAAGAGAAGAGGCCTTCTCTTGGTGGATAGAAAGAAAACTGGCAATACTGGCAATCAGCATAGCTCTGCCAATCATCACACACAGCCTTGTAGCCCCTCTCCTGTTGTGGCCCATGTTGTGCAATTGGTCAAATCTCGTCTGTTGCAGAACTCTGTTTTGGCGGATGCAGACTGTGTTAACAATGGAGGATCTCATGTGGAGGGTCCATCTGTGGAAGCCAATAGTCCCAAAACTTCAGCTACAGGAACTTCCTTGGAAAGGCCCTCTCCCTTTGACAAAAGTATTAGTGCAGACACACATGCAGGGGCATGTGTGTATGGTGAGCAAGAATCTCTTGAAGATATGTCCCAGGTGGTGTCCCAAGCTCCCTGCCAAGTTGATGGAGTGGAGCCAGCTACAGCAGAGTGCAGTCATGTCACCACTCCTGTTGCACTCCGTGAGGTGAGTCTGCTTGCATCAACCTTATTTGCCAAGGCATGCACAGTTTTGCCTAGTTTGGCAGATTCTCAAGAACTCTTCGACATGTTACAGTTGTATAGTGCATGCATACAAAGTTGGAGCTAAAACTGAAATGTTCTTATTCAGGTGGAACCCGGGAAGCAACCAAGAACTCTAAGGCCATGGTCAATGACACAGAATGTTGTAGACAGGGTGAATGAAGCAGCAGACCTCACATGTGACAAACATGAACAACCAAGTCCTGTCTCTGTTCTGCAATCACCATTTGAGGAAGAGAGCCCCAGCCCTCTTGAGTTCAAGGACATTACTAACAACTTTCGAGGTCTATGACTGACCATGATCAACAAATGTTTTACTTGGTTGTCTTTGTGCATGTGTCAAGATGAAAACCCTTTTATGTTGTCTTCAAGGTCATTGTTGTTTCTGGTTTTTGATAGCTGACAATTTGTGGTGTTCAGGTGGGGATTATCCAGAGCTGCGGATTCAGCTGAATCTTTCGAAGGTGGATGGAAGTGATAGGCTGAAAGCTGACATGGAGAATGTCCCACCAGAGGACCATGATTTTGCAGACTCTCCTTCAGCCAGAGTGCAACCAAGAATCCATTCTTCAACACCTTTGATTCCTTCTCTCCAAGAGAGCGAAACTAAATCTCGAGAGACCACTGAGTCCAACCTAATTGATAACTTTCTGCCAAAGTCCCTGTCGGTGTTTGACAGCCTTGGGTTGAGAAAAGCACTATGCAGCAGCCGCTGGGAAGATGACCTAACCTACATATGTAATGTGCTACATTCCTCAGGCTTTGTAGATGAAACTGGGTCAGCTCTGAGCATGCCACATTCTCTGACTCAGCCTCTTGGGCAACCTATATTCGAGAGGCTTGAAGCTTGTTACTCTAGCAGTAAGAGGGAATCCTCAAATAGGCAGGTGTTATTTGATGCAATCAATGAAATTTTGTTCAGGAAAGCTGGGCCCTGCAATCTGCAACCTTGGCTGTCCTTGAAAGCAAGTCCACCTCCTATTGGGAAGAAAATTGCTGAAGAGATTTGGCTTGAAATTTGCAACCAGGGATTTGATCTGCAGCACAAGGATCTGCATGATGACTATCTTGAGAGTTTGGTGGCTCAAGATATCATGAACTCAGGCATGTGGATATCTTTGCATGAAGATATGGACAGCATCAGTGTAAAGCTAGAGCACACCATCTTCAATGACTTGGTTGAAGAGGTCATCCAAAACCTCATTTCCTCATACTGAGAGCTATCCATAGAACAGAGAATATTATGGAGAAAATTTTAGCAGGCTTTCCAGCTCTGAAATGCCACATGGGTTTCAGTGTACATATGCTTGTTAGTGACATTTAGAGTCTTGTGTTCATAAAGAGTACCTTCCCCTGCTTCCTGCAGGTTGTACGAATCTTTACTCTCAGAACAATGATAAATCTGTCAACAGGTTGTCTGCATCTGTCTCAAAGGTCTACTGCCTTGTGTTGGCAGGCCTGTGCCTTCTCTGCACTCTCTATATGAGTTTCTCTGCGCATGAAACTTAAGGGTCTAAGAGTTTTGAGTGTCCCTTACATCAGAAGCTCATTGTATCTTAGTGAATATTACACATCCACTATACTGAGGTGTTCATCTCCTGGAGAGCTTTTCATGTTACCCAATAACATCTGCTATCTGGTTTGTCAGGATGATGAGTGGGCTAGAGAGAAGGATGTAGATCTTCTTGTCCCTGAGCACCCAGGTCATTCTTTCAAATACTACTTAGGGAAACACCTTAAATCCAGGAATATAGCCTCTATGTTGTGTACTGCACATTTTCAGCTGTCTCTGGCACCTGCAAAGTAGCCATAAGCTGCCTATTTCCTGGGTCATACTTTATGCTGGGGAAGGCCCTGCTGTCAGGGCATTACATCCTGAACCTCAGGCTCTGCCCTCAGCTCCCAGAGCATAATGCCTTGACAGCAGGGCCTTAACCTACAAGCAAGCTTTTGTCAGATCCTTGGTCCTGATTCTAGAGGTGACTCAAGTTGTCTTTTCCAGTAAGGGCCTCTTTCCGTGATGCCATTGTGATTGTGGATTCTGCACCAATAGTAGCGTTTCATTACATTTGTTCCATCCAACAGTGATCACAGTCAACCCACATCTCTACATGTCAAGTCAGCATTGACCAGTTGTAGACTGCTGTGAGCTATGAGTCAAACTGTGAGTCACTAGAATGTCATTTTTTATGGGATCATTTGTTCATTTTAAGTTCTTAAAAAACTTCCCTACCTATGAAATCTTCCTGTGTCTGTCCATGTTTGTGAACTCTCCAATAGAGATCCTGCATTCTTTTTAAGTTCATTATAAACCTCCCTACATATGAAATGCTCCTAACATTAATTACCTACATATTTCCATCCTGGATGCAACTCTCCAATGGAATGTGCTTGTCCATGCAGTACGAAACAGGGAAACAGGGCTCCATTTCAGTGGCTTCCCATTAGGCTGCTTGTGATTTGTAACTGTGATCACAACAGCCTAATGGAAAGGGACCCTAAGAACACGAACACAGTTGCTGAACTAAACATAACTGTATGAACATTTTCAATGAAGGTCACATAAGAGAAAAAAAAGGGGTGCACTTTTGAATTGGTCAGTCAGTAGTCACAAATTTACCTGAAATGGACTGATCCATCCTGCTTGAATGAAGTGTCAAGAATCTGGCAGCTCAGTTTCCAATCACAACAAATTGAAGAACTAGAACTGTAATCAGAGAGCCCTAGAATCAGCCATCCACACTCAGCCATCTGAATCTGGATAGCTGCTGTGGGTCAATGCAAATGAATATGGAGGAATTGAAACTCAATCAATTCATTGCCATTACTATTATAGCTATCAAAGAAGAAACTGACTTGGATCTATCATTCATTTTTATTTTTCCAAAACTTGTAACATGTTACAACAAGAGCACAACGTGTACAAAGAACTCTGCAAACTGGGGATCACTGCCTGGTTTTTACAGCTGCGCAAACTGAGTTTTCACACCCATGTGCATCACATGCTGAAAAAAATCCAGGCATCCAGTTCCACTGTAGTCATGCCTCAACTTTCAAATTTCATTTTCTGACAAGCATATATACAACAGGGTATTGACCAATATTGATGTTGTGGGAAGCCTGAGAAAATAACTTCAAGAGTTTTTGTCTTTCCTGAAAACATCTATTAGTATGTTCTGTCTTCTCCTGAATTGCTTTTCTGTCATCTGGGTTTATCTTACTTACGTACAAATTGCTCTTTATGTAAACAACTTATTTATGTCTTCATTTCACTCATCTGGGAGATGCAGATGGGTCAGCCATTGTCCTGTGCTTGAAGCAAACCAGAGTGCTGGCTGGAACTCTTAGCGCACTAAGAAATATGACATGGTATGGTTGACAAACAATGGCACCTTGTACATCTGCCTAACAGTGTTCCTCATAAACATGTCATTTCGGTAGGTTCTCTCCTCCTCTGGAAGTACTTTGTTGAGCTTCTCTTGAAGTCTTCGCTCAACTTTCAGCTGGTAGGATGCACATTCTACTTCATTGAGTAACTCCCAAGAGCCCATTACCTCACCCCACACGGGCAGGCACAGACCACAGTTGAGGAGACTCTTGCGAACACTAGGCTTCCAAATGGAATCTGGGAGTGTTGTCTTGAACATCAGTGTGTATGTCACTGTTGAACCACAAGAATGGTTCAGGGCACAAAACCCTCCCAGGTTTTGCTTCCCCAAAATGTTGAAGGTCTTCTCCATAATGGCAGTATCCCCAGTGGCTCGCTCCTCCTCCATAATTTTTGAAATCAGAAGGCCCTCTGTAAAGCCATTGGAGTGTTCAAGCTCATGCAAGACATTTGTGTTTGTATCAAGATGTTGTTCATCATCATCATCAATTGAACTGTTTTCTGCCAATCTCCGCTCGACTCCCCCTCCAGAAAATTCATATCCTTGTAGCATAGAAGGATTAGACTCTTCTTTACACTGGAGTGAGATTCTAACATCATCTTGGTACCAACCAAATCGATCTGTTTCATCTACTTTAAAGCCATGTTCCCCGAGGTCACACTTTGTGCGGTTTGTCACTTCTATCTTTCTCTCATTACCCATGTCATCACTATTGTAGGAGAAATTGAAGATGAATTGTGCTGAGATCTGTGCATCAGCCAAATCCAATGGTGGATCTATTGTTTCATTCTTCATGTTAGTGAATGAACCATCTGCCATTGGGTGCACAGCTACCCTTTGTTCAATCTTCCTAAACTTCCCCCGTGGGGCACCACAAACAGGCTCTCCATTCTTGTAGTAAGTACTCAGAAGTTCACTCCACCTATCTTGAAGCACCATTGGACTCTTTGTTTCAATCTCTGTAGTACTTTCAGTTTCACCTTTCTCACTAAGCCCTTGAACATGATGATGACGATGATGTTCTTCTTCTTCATATTTTTGGCGCAACAGCACGATAGCTAACTCCCACAGCAAAGGGCAACGGGCCACAACTTTCTTTCCACCACCTGCATAGCTGTAGTAAACATGAGTTCCTTCCAAGCCTACACCAAACTTGCGTGAAGCTTCTTGGCCAGTTAGAAGCTCTCCCGGTGGCTGTGGTGCCGGCTGAAGGACTGGAAACTTGAAAACCATGCCCAAATACCCGCTGCTCTCATCCAGAGCCCTTGTTCGTGCTTCCAGCCACTCTTGCATGCTGGTACCAAAAACGGCAACGCTCAATTTGGTAGAGAGAATCACATGGGAGTAGTCTAGACCAACACCTACAACCCTGCACATGCTCTTTGCATTGGGGAAGAGAAATTCTAGCGTTGTGTCAGTGGCTATCTTTCCCAGTACGGCAATCTCGTCATCCGGTTGTTCGCTCAGGAGTGCACGAAACTCTTCCGAGCTTTTTTCTTTCTTGAGCACCTCCATAGCGCCGATACCCTTGCCATCCTCCACTTGCTCCATTGCTAACAAAAGATCTACGCAAGATGCCCTCCTTGTTCTTGTTCTTCTTCGACACTTCACCCCAGGAAACAAAATTATGATCACATTCCAACTGCAAAACGTTTGCCCAGGGCGTGAACTTTCACTTCCATAGCAACAACCCTAACAAGAGTTATTTTCCACCATTCCAACAACAAAGCAGGAGAACAAAGACAAAACAAGAATCGAAAAGACAAACATAAATTGAAAGGAGAAATAAAACAAACGAACCTGGAATTGGATGGAGGGCGCCAAGAACAAATGCAAAGCAATAACAGTCAGAAGAAGTTAGTACTACTGGCTGTGGATACATGTTCCACGGCTATGGCGTAGCGTGATGAAAGAGGAAAACAAAATTCCAGAGCAGTTTTGCTGTACCGTAACGCCAACTGGAGATCTAGGGCGTCTGTGATGGCGGTTCTTTGATTCGTTTCATAACCTTCGGTTCCGGGTATATTAAAAGAACCTCAGGTTCCAGATATCTGAAAAGTCAAAGAACCGTCAGTGCCGGGTATGTGAAAAAATGGAAATCAAAGAACCCTTGGAACCCATAACATATATGAAAAACCTCAAAGACCGGTCATGTTTACTGGCAAAAAACTGGTGGTTTTCTGGGCAAATATTTGGCTTTTTCAAAAACAATTGAAAACTGTTGTTGGCTCTGCCCATAGGGAAGAGCTTACGCATCTGTGCTGGATTTGGGGATAGAATTTTGGCTCAACCTTGAACCACTGTGTGAATGACATGTGGACATTCATCTGCTCATATAAGATGGATGGGCAGTTTCCATCATGCATCTAGATGAAAAATTTGACATCCAATATTGAAAGTTTTTGGTTTAACTTGGAACTCACCATACTAGGCAGAGTCACGCCGTGATGAGTTGCTTGGTGAGAACTGATTGATCAATCCAAAGAATAGCCTTGATACTCAAGGTGGGTTTGGTGCAACCGCCCAACACTGGTTCAAATTTGAACCATGAATTTGAACCATGAACTTCAAGCTTATTTGGGGGTTATGTGACCCAGCACCCATTGGTGCACCATCAATTGGAAACCAGTTAAACCAATGTTCCATCTTGGTAACATGTCCTGTAGACCATCCTATTTTCACCTCCCACTACCTAGATATTACCTATGTAAATGGTAAGCGTTGTAGATAAGAAGGTAGGTAATGTTAGTAGTTAGTATGTGTGTAATTAATAAGTAGGGCACTCAATGGTTAATAGGTAGGTAGATACATGCAGATGGTTATTAGCACATAGCTAACCACCATGATTAGCTATTAGACAATAATACAAAAAAGAAAAAAATGCCTCTTTTCCACAAACCATCCATCATGCCATCCTGCATGGTGTGCTAATGGGTGCTAATGGGTCTAGGAGGAGACAGTAGTTGGGTCGGCCCTCTCATTTTGCAAATGTCCCTCACAAGTGGGCTTTACCCTTAGTAAAGCACAAGGCAAACATTATCATATAAACTTAAACAAATATAAATCAGTCAAATGCCTAGTGCAAAGCTGTAAAAAATGCAATTTCCTTAATCTTGCATGTCCTCCCCATATTTGAACCCACACTGTTGTTGGGAGGAATGCGCTTCAAGTTTCCTTGATCCTTCATGTCCTCCCCATACTTGAACCATTGTTGGGAGGAATGCCCATGAAGTCATAATTAGGTAGCCCATTGCGCTCATTGCCACATGATGGTGAGTGGTTTTGAGTTCAAAATTTCAAATACCTGCCAATCACATTAGATGCTAAATCTAGAAAACTTTGCAACAAAAGTTAATAACCAGGCCATTTTGTGGAAACCTGGCCATGTGTGTGAACATTTGGGAATTAGGAAGAACTTAATAGAAAATGAACCTCCTAAATGGCAGGGACAGAGTAATCCATGGGTGATGAGATGAAGGGGTGTCCAAATGGTGGAAGGGCTATTGCCATCTCCTGATATAATGCTGATGGGGAGCAAGAAGAAGCCATTGGCAATGTCATCTTTGAACAATGGACTTGTTGAACAAAGAATGAAAAAAATAATTTTACTAATGAAGGGGGAGTTGAGGAAGCATCAAGATTGTGTCAAGTGCATCTTTTTCTTCTTCTTACACAATGTGGAAACATTGTTGCTTTCTGCCATGAGATATGAGTCGGGGTCACAAATCATCATATGGGATGTTGCTATTTTATACCGTTCTTATCACAAGTGAAATGGAATAAGCTTGCATGGCATGGTGGTTGTGGCAAGTCCCAGAATCAACCATTAGCTGCATGATGGCATCAAACATGACTCTTATTTCAGATGGTCATTTTGGTTTCCTAAGCTCTTAATTTGTTTGTGAATATCTCTCTCCATTATCTCTACACATTTCTGTTATGTATCCATATAATCAAACATCAAATGGCAATGAAGATTGTACATTGAGTGCAAGTGCTTTCTGTCTGACTAGTTAGTGGTGAAGACATAGATGCTAAGGCTCCAATTCAAGAAAATGAAACTTTTGTACTCAACAATTCAGTTGTATATTGCAACTCAATTTGAAAAAATTGTGGTGGGTGTGTGGTTGACATGAAAGGTGCATCACATTATTGTGAGAAGGTACAAAATCTTCTTCACTTCCCTTCCCTTTTTTTCTTGGAACCATGTGGGAAGGAATTTAGGAAAATCAAATGCTTTACTGTATACATGCAAATCATTGAAGTGGTTCTGTGGCAATTTCCAAAGCCTATAGATATGGATCCTTAACTTCAATAAGTGAGCTTAAACATAAAAAAGGTTGAATTGTGAAATCACATATGTTGAGCCTTTTTTCAAGGTTTTAGGACGGGATGCAGGCAAGATGGGCATTAGAAAGAGCCAGAGTGATGTGTGATGAACGAAAGCATGTTGTGCTATTGCATATGTTATTCACCAGGTGAAAATTTGTAATTTCATGTAAACTTGATAGAATTTGTCCTTAATTAATTGCTGAAGAATCAACATTTTGATCAAATGACTTCCACATGTCATGTGTTTGCAAAAAAGAAGATCATCTGACAGATATGATAAAAACATTTTGGTGATCATAGGGGACTAGGAGCAGGAACAAGTTGCCCAAAGCTAGTTATGGGAAGGCAGGATGAGAGAGTTGTGCTACAAGAATCACCCGATATTTTGAGGTTTGCTGACAAAAACATCCGAAATGAAGAAGAGCGTCTGTATCCTGATGATGCTGAGCTCCAAAAGCTTGTCCAATCTTGGGGTGTGTTTATTATTCTCAACTTTCATTTGTTCTATAAATTTGTTATTAAAGCATGTCCTGTCCCCTAGACTACTCATTTGACATTCTTTTTTTCTTTCTATGTACAACAGAATTATCATTTCATCCAAACTGCTTAAATTTTTTTCAATAGTATGGTTTGTGTGATGAAGAAATCACATGTAATGCAATTTGTATGTAGTCAAATGATAACAACACAACCTTGTACATGATACTACATGTATCAACATGCTCCATTGTATGCATAAGAAGTGAGAGCCATACTGTGCTATTTGATTGGGGAAATAATTTCAACTACTATCTATATTTTGTTATACTGTAGGTAGGTTTGATGAATGTTGGTGTGGAGCTTATAGCAGAATCCAGATTTGACAAACAACTGGGTCCTCATGTACGACGGTGGGCGTACTGCCACCTCCTGTTTGACAAGTGTAGCTATGCTTTGTTGACTCAAGGAGCCTCACTCTTGGAGCGAATTGTTGCTTGGTTTTTGATGCCTTTGTTGCGGCGGATTGTGTATAGTGCTTTGTATTGTAATAGACCTGGGGCCAAAGAAAGGTCTCTCCAAGTAGTGGAAGCCATTTTCAAAGAGGTTTTTGTCTGGTTCCCATTTTCGCCTGTTTTTAGGCTTTTTCATAAAAACTCATTTCTATTTGTGCAACCTCCAATTTGCATGCATTCCTATCCTGCATGCAAATTTTTAAGGAACCTTTTGGTTTGCGCTCTTACCTGAACTCTTTGAGTCCCAGAGTTGGGAATATGTTGCATGCATTGTCTTTGGGGCCAAATGATCTGCTTTTTTCTCATTATTGCTTTCTAACATCTCACCCTAATGATTGCAAGACAAAAGAATGTGCTAGAAAAATTGCCTGTTCCAACGCCCATTGACCTGAATCCACAAACATTATACTAAGCAGTAATAATTTCTGAACAGGTGGATGAGTTGTTGGCAGATGGACGACCCTTTATTTGTGGCCATAGATTCACAGCTGCTGATCTCACATTTGCTGCCCTTGGTGGTCCCATGGTCAGCCCTCAAGAGTATGCAATTATCACCCCGTCTTTCTTTCCTTTTAATGTGATCAAGACCTTGCAGGGTCAACATACAATTGATAAAAATTTCTTAAATGAATGAGAAATACCTATAATACCATGGTCAAGATGTAAATTTTGATTTTACCAAAAGTAAATTAATGTGACCAAACATGCAGAGTTTATGTTTGTATGTGTTGTGTGTAGATATGGAGCATGGTTGCCTTCAATAGATGACTGCCCTACTGAAATGGCATTGACAATGCAACTCTTTAGGAAAACTGTTGGTGGTAAAGTGAGTATCAATCCTACATTATCATCAAGTTTCTTTAACCAAAATTCTACCATTTGAAGAAATAATTTTATAATGTTTCCCAACTCTTTCATTCTAATGATCTGTCAAGATTAGTCTATCCATACAAGGTGTCCATTGACTTTCCTGTATACAAACCAAACAAAGAGGAAAGAAGACATCTCCAAACGTCATTGATTCAATCAAAGTTGGGTTTGTTGAAAAAAACATCTTCTTTCTCTGTTGTTGCTCAAAGGCATTCCTAGCAGAGGACATATTGTCATAATGTCTTACAAGTGATCAGTGAGACATGGAGGTGAAGAGATCAGCTATCTTTAAATCTCCTTTGAAAGCCATCTTCAATCTTCATAAGCTGCTTGTCAATGTGGAACTATCATGTTAGAAATCAAAAGTTTGCAGTATTAGTTCTGAGGCCCAGCATATGCCTACACTAACAATGAAGGTCTTGTATGCAGCATATTTTGAAAATTTATGAGACTAGGAGACATACCACATAGCAACAACAGTTGTCGTGAACCAGCCGGTTCTGACTATCTTGAAAGAAATGGGTGTTGTAGACCACATATGTTTTTGGTTGCATTTGTAAGTCACATTCCCATTCTTTGTAAAGGGATATTAGTATTCATAGTGCAAAGGGATTTGACAAATATGGTTGTGAGGTGATCCAAAGTATGTATGTCATTTTGGTGGACCATTTAACTGGTGTGATGATGGCATCCAATTACTCGATGGTTGAACTTCCAACGAAGAGTCAAAGGATTTGACAAGCATAATTGACTCCCAATATGCATTAAAACCCAAAAATCTTATGGTCAATTGCAACCCATCATCACTGCAGACCAGGGCCAACTTACCTAGATCCCTGAGGAGCTTGGAGCAAGGAAAGTTGAACTTAGATAGTCTCCACTTGCCTCAAAAAAGAGCATTGAACAAATTGCAAAGAGTTATGGAGTGCTGCTTAATAGGGAGTAACCTCCAGTTCGTCACAAAACCTCACAAATGGATGCTATTAACTTCAACTATGATGCCAATAGTAAATCTGCATGTTAAGAGATAGAAAGCAGTCTTGGTACCCAATTGCAAACCAAGTGTGCAGAGTTTCAATGTTCTGGCAGTAGAAATATTCAGTAAGCATTTGATGCTCCCCTTTGGACCCTGGATAGGGGAATTAATGAGAAACATTTTTCCTGCGGATTTTGCTTTCCACATAAACTTCAGTATCAAGACCACTCCATTTCCATATTCAATCATGCAAATCCTGCACATCTACATTTTCATGAGATTCTATGTTGCAAATAATTTGTCCAGAGTTGTATTTTCTTGACCTGGAAGGCCAGATTTTGTGAACTTTTCAGAAACAAGTAACCTAGAAAAGAAGTGAGGAAAGAAATTCCTAGAGTGCTATTTTGTTCCAAGCTAAACAACTCAAGTTTCAGGTCCCTTGGGCCAGTAACATGTGCTGCTGGAACGCTTATGTGCATTCAGAAGTACATTGCTAAACCATACGGGCATGACCTTACCACAAAAAGTTGGTCCATGAATAATAAGAAACCTCAAACACCCTAGAGTTAACATGGGCCTCGTTGATGTACTGAAACCAAAATTAGGTGGTAAGTTAGATTATAGACTCCTACAAAAGATTCATTGAGGTGAAGGAATACCACCATTGTGCAACTTTATGTACATCAAGTGACTTGAAGCAACATCCCCATTTTACAAGCACCCCACAGAATCTTAAAAAATGGCCATAGTCTCATACATTACAATTTTACAAACAACATATCAGCACTAGAAAGCCATCACAAATTGTAATGGAATCCAGATTGACTGACAACTAACAGCATAAGTATTTGACAAAGGAATGCCCTCTCTATGTACACAAAGGAAAGATGCCCTCTTCAATGCTGCAGCATTCACTGTGTGTGAGGGATCAAAGGCTTGCCTCTGTAGGTCTTCTTGCGCCTTTTTCCAGTTATTGCCTGTTGATCAAGTCATCATACCCTGATGCATACTCTTTGTATATCCATACAACCACCCAACACTAGTTTCTACTTACATTTCAAAACATTTGGGGTGCAAATGCGATAGATAAAATCACCAAGATGAGAAACATTTGTTTTTAGAGTGCTTTGAGAATTTGATGAAACCTTCACTTTATAGAGTTAGCTCCCTTATTTTGCACAAAAAGGTAAAGGAGTTTTGGATTTTTCTTAGAATGTCTTCATTTTCCTTTTTGAATATAAATCTCCATAAAACTTTGTTTGAGTTTTATAACTATAGTTAGTTGAAAAAAAAAGATGAAAACTTGTTCTTCAATTGAAAGAAAATTGTGCCTGTTTATCCCCTTTTTCTCCCACCCCCATGTTTTCCCTTTTCTCTTTCTAGTTCCAAGCTAAATTTCCAGAGCACTTGCATGATTTGATGATCCTCATCTAGCCTTCCAACTTCAGCGACAATGGGCTTCCACCCTCACTTTTTAAACTTGCAAGACCTCTCAAATTGCAACCAATTGATTTAATCAAAGGCATAGAAACCTGACCTATATTTGCCTATGTAGTTGACAATGTTCTTTTAAAGATGCAAGTGTAATGCCCTTGCACAAAAGGCAAGATTCCCAATTAAGTAAAATCCACCCCCACTATCTCCTCTCATTTTTTTTCCCCTTTATATGTTTCCCTTTGGTTCCCAATAGTTCATCATTATTTATGTCAGATCTTTCACGTCAATGTAGATGCACAAGTGAAAGAGTTTAAGTAGATAAGCTTGAAAGAGATAAGTAATTAAGTTCATTACCTAGTTGCACATTTTGGTTACATGGGTTTTTAGGTCTAGGGTGAACAATGCTGTAAAGATTTTTGCAAGGTGGGATGTAGATGAGACATCAAATCTTGTGAACATGAAATATGGTAATTATGAAACAAAACATGAAAATGAAAAACTGGTTATGTACAATGTAAACCATGAAGGTGAAATTGTGTAAAGGATCTTAGCATAAGATTTGTTATCAAAGCAAAAGAGTGACATTTTACTATGAAGTTGAAGCACATTACACATACCATAAAAGAACTTCACGGTGAACATTGTGCCTCTATACCCACATATAAAGACATGACAAATGTGTTCAAAACATCCAATTAATCTATTTATGTGCTCTACATGAAGTTACTTTTGCATTATGATATGTGGATACAGACATTAAAAGCCTTGGCAACATCTAGTAACGTTCCAAAAGTGTACAGGAATTCAGTTCAATTTGAAAACAATCCTCATTTGGATTACAACTTTGTTCAAACATCTCCTCAGAATCAAACAAAAGAAGATAATTCACACTTGACTATTATATGAGAGAAATAGGATGAAATAAAAAATGATCCAAACTTTCTTTGGTTTTCATGCTATGTAACAACAGGTTAACAAATTAGTAATTTGCCCAAGAGTTTAAAGCACTACCATAGTACTTTTCAGGTTTGGTAAAAATTATATTATATTTTAAAATGTCGAAATTTTAGAAAATTAAGGTCTCTTCTTGCTGAATTTTTAAAAAATTATTGTTTGTCAAAGCTGAAATTTCATAGGATTCTTGAGCTTTTTTTTTTTTGGTGTCATTAAACATTTTCTAATGAGCTTTGTCTAACATCTTTTATGGGTTTGACTATGCAACTATGTTGAGAACTGCATTGTTTTGTTGCAGGGTTTATTTTATTTTATTCTTGATTTTGTGTATGCAATAAATGTAAAAATAAACCTTACTTTTTGGTGCCTCATGATATGCTAATGGTTAGTGCCATATTTGGGCCGATCTGAGATCAAAACTTGTGCCATGAATCCAAAAGTTTGTGCAGAACATTGGTGATGAATAATATGCGAATATTTTAAAATTCAAATAAAATTTTGTCAAAAATTCAAAAAAAAATTGCACCTAAATTATTTTTAAAAAATAAAATAATTATTCAACAATGAGATGCCAAACTTGAAAAGGTACTATAAATATGAAAAAAAACAATTAAGATATGATGCATGTATGTGGAAAAGGACACAATTTAATTAGCAAAGTGAATACCATCAAAAACTCAAAAAATGTGACACAAGAAAATGTTCATAGTGTTAGATTTAATGTTCACAACATTAGATTTGCATAGACATGGACTTTTGTTGAAATCACAATTTTATTTTATTAAGTTGAGAGCTCGGACACTCTCTAGGATGGCCCCCACCTGCCCCCCCCCCCCCCCCCCCCCTCTTCAAATAGTCTTGTTTTCACGCACGAGAACCCTCTCTCAACAATGGAACCTCCCACCCCCAAGGCACCTATTTCTTAACACATGAAAAACAATGCTTTTGGCTATCTGGGATGACGCCTTCTCCCTAAAAAAAAACTCTTTTCTTCTAATGTTGACATTTGGCAACTCTTAAATTTTTTTTTAATTTTGTGATGTAGCCAAATTGACAATGATCTATGGGAATGTTTAGCCAAATTTGGCTATGAGCTAAATATGAAGTACAGTTTTTAAATCATCCTTGTTCTCTTTTGGCTACCCACTGGAACCATGTATAGAAATCTGGTGAAATTATTTATTTATTTTTGAGTTCTAGCTAGTGAAAATTTCAAAAAGAACTCGATTTTTGCATGATTAATTTTTTGTGTAGCTTTTAAACCGTATATACTGAGCAAAAATACAGCCGCTACTCATCATACCACTGAACCTTCCTAATTTGTGTTCAATTTTTATTCGATTGCACCATCTTATATATTAAAGTTATCTGTCCGTCTGTCCGGGCAATTTCCGGGCATTGCCCGGACCTTTCTTTGTTTTTTTTTTTTTTTTTTTTGTTTTTTTTTTTTTTTTTTTTTTTTTTTTTTGGGGTTT